>Ga0209636_10000828_pt1 | contig 30766 bp, 26 predicted proteins | sample DeeMarSWOR152_54_FD_187464 | JGI IMG/M metagenome (GOLD analysis project Ga0209636, IMG submission 187464) | Marine sediment microbial communities from White Oak River estuary, North Carolina - WOR-1-52-54 (SPAdes) (version 2) | ecosystem: Environmental > Aquatic > Marine > Intertidal zone >...
GACTTATTATGAAACTTCTGCTAAATTAGGCGGAGAAGAGATTAAGGAAATATTTGTTGGTTTAACGAGGCATGTTTTACAACAGAAACAACCAAATAACACTTAATTGTCATTTACAACAAATGAAAATCGCAGGGATGAACAATGCAGGCAAATTCTAACTTTGAAGTCATAAAGAGAGACCATCAAGGGGTTCCAGTAGTCAAAATAGTTTTCTGGGGGCCTACACTTGCAGGGAAAACTACTGCACTCACTATTACAAAAGTATTAAAGAGTCTTGAAGATCCTGAGAATGTCTATAAATTTTTAAAATTAGAAGATCCCACAGGTCGGACGTTGTTTTTCGATCAGGCGATTTTTGGCGTAGGAAAAACCGCAGCTGGATTGCCAATACTGAAATACCATCTCTTTACTGTTCCTGGTCAAGAACGACATGCTGGGCAACGAAAAGTCGTTCTACGTGGGGCACATGGTTTAATTGTCGTTGTTGACTCTGAAAAATCTCGATGGGAAGAAAATAAATTCTCTTTACAGGAAATCAATACTCTTGCTGGTGATAAACTAGCTAGTGGCGCATTACCTTATCACATTATGCTAAATAAGATGGACCTTCCTAGGGAACAACGAATTTCATCACTAGAAGTAGGAAAATTATTAAGTGAATCAGGAGTTACAACGAGTCTTCGAGATGCAGCCGTTAGAATAGTTGAAGTGTCATGCCTGGAAGCGAGGGATGATTTAAAAGCACTTCTCTCAAAAAGTGACCGAAGTATGATTGTAGATGCGAATGGAAGGTTAAAAAAAGAAGTTAGACCGTTAAGTGTTACCCGTGTTATCAAATCTGTTGAAAGTCTAATTCGTGAAATTATTATTCAGATGATGAAGCAACAAAGTTGATGAAAGATAATTATATCTCTCTTAAAATAACTAGAACAACAATGATGTTGTCTCGTTTTTCTATTTTTTCCTTAAGCAAGCTCCTTCCTTTCTTTATGTTATCTATGCCATTCATCAAGGAGAAATCAACCCTGTGAGAATCTCTATAACGAATCCAAATGTTATTTCAATCGCCATGAGAGAGTTTCAAAAGGGATCAATTATTGTTTTCCCAACGGACACGAGTTACGGGTTAGGAACGGTTGGATTAAGGTGGAATGATAGAAACATTAAACGAATATATGATATCAAATCAAGACACCTTGATAATCCACTCAGTCTTCTTATCACAAAAACTATGGTGTCAGAATATACAGAGATATCAGCAGGAACTCAAAAGTTATTATCAAAAGTTTGGCCTGGTGGGCTCACAGCAGTTTTAAATTGTGATTCTCGGGCTTCTCAGACATTATCTTCATTTCTAAACATGAAAGATCCACAAAAAATTGCGTTTCGTGTTCCTAAACATAAGATACTGTTAAAAATTATTGAAAAAGTTAATATTCCAATCATTGGAACCTCTGCTAATAGATCAGGTTCAAAACCGAAATACGATCTTCCATCAGTTTTTCACGAACTACCTTCAGATGAAATCGACCTTTGGATAGATGCAGGAAGATTACCAGAGAACCCCCCTTCTACCGTGGTTGATCTTACTGATCCATTGAATCCCATTCTTCTTCGGAAAGGAAATATTGATATTAAGACTATTTTGGGAAGTATATTGTGAATCTGAAACTTTAATAATAATATCATAAGGAAGAAAGAATGGATAAGTATGCTTAGTCAAGAGACTTCAAATGACATTCTTGTGATCCACCAAAACAGGATTGTTTTTAGCTCTGGTCAGGGACTCCTAACGAAGCACTCAAAGATCAGTGCAACAGTAACTCAAGTACTCACCCTATTTTCTGAAAGGATTATGAAAGGAGAACAAATTCATTTCATTCGTTTTGAAAAACATCGCATGATTTTTTTGTTCTCTCAGAAAATAAAAGATTATCAATTAGTTGCTATTGTTTTAATTCCTATCGAACGGAGTGCTAGACAAGTCATCCCCGCTATGAGTATTGTTTTACGTATGTTAGAGGAATTTTTAAAAGGTAATATTGAAGATGCTAAAAACAGTCAATTAGATTGTTTCTACCAGATACTTTCTTCACCAGAAAATTCGCTTTTTGTGGTTCCACGATCTTCAGAAGGAATACTAGCTGCTCTTGTTATATTGACTGCTTTTGCTCACGATATGCAGCTTGGAATTCAGCGGATTGCCTCAAATTTACATTTTGTGGATCCTAATAAACCATTAGAGCTTCAAGACATCATTCAAAAATCTCAAACCAATAGAATCCTTTCTTTTGTACCTCTTCTTGGAGTGGAAGATAATAAAAACGTCCTTCTATTTGGTATGGACTCGCCCCACAAGTTTTACTTTTCTGCTTATCCTGATGAGCGAATTTATGACGTCATTGGTCGTGTTTTTGGTAATCAATCGAATGCAGCTAAAATGAGGGAATTTATTTCAAACAAAGAGGCGCAAGAAATTGCTCAATCGATTTCTCTTCTTCCTCGGTCTGAGGATGATTTTATTCGCAGAGAGATTCTATTGTCAACCGTCCTTCAACCTGGTAGAGATATTATTGTTACAATGTCAACTCCTCTCATGCAAAAACTCCGAGAATTAGCTTCTACTACTCCCATGGTTGAAAAGGTTCCTGTTATTAAAAAACCTCTTGTTTCCAAGGGTCCAACTGTTATTAAAAAGGTCCCTGCAATGGAGAAGACTCCTATTCTCAAAGAACCTTTAGTTCCTACTGTTACTGCTGATATTGAAAGCTTATCTATTGAATCTCCAATGAAAGTATCTGAAGAAGCACACCCTAGATTTCAACAAAAAGAAATTGAATTAGACACATCATTAGAGTTAGTAGCAGAACCTGATGCAATTCCGGAAGAAATACAAGGAATAATTACCAAACCTATCGAGACCATACCAATAAAACCTGTTGATAGTGATGTTTTAGCACGTTTAGATGAAATAAGAAGAAGTGGTTTTGAATATCGTTTTGATTCAATTCCTTTGATATTTGATACTGCCCCTTACCAAATTAATATACCAGAAACTCAAAATTTACCATTCCAAGAATCTAGCATTACTATCAGGCTTTTTCGGGAAATGGATGGCCATTTTGTAATCCATATTTACACAGTTCTTGATCGCTTATCTGCTTTGAGAGGTTCTTTAGAGGATCTTTCAATCAGAATCGGAGGAGAAACTCACTTAAGAGAAAATCATGTTTCACTAATAGGGCCTGTTGAGAAACAACAGATGACTATCAAAGCATTATTATGGTTAAGCATTGTAGAGTATCTTACACAAGTTGAAATGGAGTTACAAAAACTTTCGAGCATATTTGAGATTCCTAAAGAAGGTTCAATCTTAATTATTCCCCCTAAAAGAGAATATATTAAAGAAAAAATCCCTACGAAATTTCGAAACTTCATTAAAGAAATGGAAATTCGCAGCCAAGTTGAACAAGAGGAACTTTGGACTCTTGGAAAAGCTCAGAATGAAATTATCTCCCATTTAATGTCTCCTCTCAAACATGGAGATGGTGTGGTTTTTGTAACTTCCGATAATAACCAAGAAATGGAAGAGATAGCCTTATTTCTATTATATGTTTCTGAAATCTGTGGTATAGGATTTTCGAGATGGTAAGAAAGGCTAAAGGAAATTCTCGGCGAAGGCTGCTATTATATCGGTCAGCAGAGGTCTACCCGTAGCAATGATGCTGAAGACCGTCCGGAATGGCAGAAAAGCCCATTGCTGAAATCTTTGTCGTATTTCCGGTCAATTTAACTCCCGTCTCCTAGTATTCCAATCTATAGACATAATAACATGCCCTCTGCGAATTTAGTGGCCTTTCAGAGGTTTATCATCAATATTTTTTTTCTTTAGGATTGAAAAGTTATAAACTTCAGACTTAGATATCTTTGAAGAAACGATTGCTTTAAGAAATATTTTTCGACCTACAATGTATTTTGATGATCTCCAAATACCCTTCCTCTCGATATTCATCCCAATGAACCTTTGATTCGAGAATATCTATACATGCTGGAAAAAAAGGAGCATCTAAAACGAAAGATTCGAATTCTCCTCCCTCACCAATCATTGATAATTCTGATTCAGGAACAGCTTGTTGAAGTTCTTTTAATAAGTCGGGAGTAATTTTTTTCCCAAGTAATTCTCTTTTTAAGGCCATACCAGAAACAGAAGAAATAATAACATTGAAGTTATTTCCTATTAGTTCGGATAATAAAAACTTAGGAGATACCCTCCATAAAGGGGAAAAGCATTTCATGTTGGCAAGATAAGCTGCACGATTGAACTTAAAACGCTGGAATTCTGAACGAATACCCCCTGTAATAACCGCTTCTGCACCAGATTCAGTCAAAACAGCCTTCAAAGCGTTTATTTCTTCTTCTACATTACAACTATCGATCATAATAATCTGATGTGGAACCTCCAACATATCAGCAATTATAGCCACATATTGACTGTTTGGAATGTGAAAAAGCAAACTTTCAAAGCATGAAGAAATAACGGTGAGAATTGATATTACCTCAAATTGATGCAATGCAAGCCATAAAGCTAAAATGGAATCTTTACCTCCTGAGACAAGACATACTACTTTCATTACATTTTAACCTCAATTTTTCAAGAAAACGAAACACACTTTTGGAAATTTATATTTTCTCTTTCCAAATCCCTTTCCTCGTTGATAAACTAAACTTCTTTTAGCAAAATTTTATTTTTCTACTCTTTAATTGTAATCCCATTCTAAAAATATGAAAATACGAAATAGGTTTTCTTAGAGAGAATTGAATTGTCTAAAGATATTGTTGAAGACATAACATCGCTTAAAAAGGAACGTAATGCTCTTCTACTAGTACACAACTATCAAGATTCCAAGATTCAAGAACTTGGGGATTTTATAGGTGATAGTTTTGAGTTAGCTCGAAAAGCAAAATTCACAGACAATTCTATCATTGTATTTGCAGGTGCCGAGTTCATGGCAGAAACTGCTGCTATTTTAAATCCCCAAAAAAAAGTATTAATTCCATCCTCCATGGCAAAATGCCCTATGGCACATATGCTATCACCTACGAAAATGAAACGGTATCGAACTCTGTACCCGAATACTACTATTGCAGTGTATGTGAATACCACCGCTGAAACTAAAGCTATGGCAGATATTTGTATTACTTCAGGAAATGCTGTTAAAATAATAAAGAATCTTGATGAAAAACAAGTTCTGGTTGGACCTGACCGAAATCTTGCTTATTACATCCAACAACAAATCCCTGAAATTAAAATCATTCCTTTTCCAAAAATTGGGTATTGTTACGTTCACCGAAAGTTTATTCCTTCGGATATTAAGAAATTAATAGTTAGATATCCTGAAGCGGAAATTCTAGCCCATCCAGAAGTTAGTCCTTCTGTTCAAAAGATTGCTAATAAGATCTGTTCAACTAGCAGAATGTTAAAAGAAGCTGCCAACTCCTCATCAGAAAAATTCATTATTGCAACCGAAAATGGACTAGTAGATCGTTTAAGATCAAATTTTCCCACGAAAATGTTCATTCCTGCTCGAAAGGACGCTATCTGTATCCAGCAAAAGCAGATTACAATTTATAATCTATATCTTTCACTTCTAAAGGAACAATATCGAATTTATATCCCGCCTAATATTGCTAAGAAAGCACGTTTACCAATTGAGCGAATGCTAGAGCTCTCAGAATAAGAAAAGGAATTCTCCTCATGTCATTTAAACCCACAAAATTATTGGAACAGAAACTCCTTCAATTCCTCCAAGAGGATATGGAATATGGAGATATTACTAGTGAATTAGTCCCAAATATACCTGTTCATGCAAATTTAGTCTCTAATCAAGAGGGAGTTCTTTGTGGATTAGATTTTGCCAAAATCCTCTTGGAATCATTAAATGTTGAAGTTTCAAGTTTATTTAAAGATGGAGATATTATTAGAAAGGCAGATGTTATCCTACAGTTAAGTGGCCTTAGTAGAGCAATTCTTGTCTCAGAACGCACAATCCTAAATCTATTGATGCATCTTTCAGGAATTGCTACTCAAACACGAAAGCTTGTTGATAAAGTAAAGAATTCTAGTCAAGACATAATAATCGCTTCCACACGGAAAACAACACCAGGATTTCGGTATTTTGAAAAATATGCAGTTAAAATCGGAGGAGGAGATCCCCACCGATGGAATTTATCTGATAGTGTCTTGATTAAAGAAAACCATCTAATTTTACTTGGAGAGGAGGCCATTCCTGCAATTTTCAATCAGTCAAAAAATAAGACTTCTTTTACAAAAAAAGTCGATATTGAGGTAGAGAATCTATCTGAATTGAAAAAAGCTCTGAAATTATCTCCAGATATAATTATGTTAGATAATTTTTCCATTAATGACATCCAGGCAGCAATTGAGATTGTACGGCAAGAATCACCACAAACCCGTCCACTCATAGAAGTTAGTGGAGGAATCTCTGAGCAGAACATAGATATGTACCTTATTCCTGGTATAGATGTTATTTCCCTAGGAAGTCTTACTCACTCTGTCAAAGCCATTGATTTTTCCCTAAAAATCTTGAAGGTTATTTCATCAACCCGTAATGGAGAAACTAATATTGTTGAGTAAGTTGTTTCGAGGAATCAGCATTGCATTTTTAGGTGCTACAATTATAACCTTTGTAATTTTTATTTTCTCACCATTACTACCATTTAATATCTTCGGAGGTTCATTAGGGCTATTATTCTTTTTTGTGGTTATAGGATTATCTATTATAGTATATATTTTTCTACCTCCTGAATCTTCATCAGTCAATTCTTCCGTCCAAATCACAGAGAAAAATCATACTCAAAATACAGAGAATTCAAATAAAATGAAGGCTTAAATATGCCTAACAATCAAGGATTTCAATCTAAAAATGCACTTATGGAATCTTCATTTGTTTCAAAAACCACCTGTATATATGGACCCTCAAAAATCAAAAAAAATTCAATTATTGACTCTTTTGTTGTTATAGGATATCCTACGAGAGCGAAAACAAACCAAATAACCCTAAAAAGTGAGATACAATTACCTATCGAATACTTATATGACCAAATTTCCACAGGCTCCATAATTGGCGAAAATAATCATATTAGACCCTTTACGACTATATATGAAACATCTTTGTTAGAAGACCACGTAGAAACAGGAACAAATGTTATTATTAGAGAAAATTGTCAAATCGGTTCTGGGAGCATCATTGGAAGCAGCACAGTCCTTGATAGTGGTGTAGTGATTGGAAAGAAAGTCCGAATACAATCGAACAATTTTATTCCCCCTAAAATAGTACTGGGAGACAATATTTTTCTTGGACCAGGTGTACGATTTGCAAATGATTTATATCCTGTAAGTAGCAGATTAGTAACAACTATAGTAGAAGATAATGCAATTATTGGGATCGGAGCTATCATACTTGCAGGAATAACTATTGGAGAGGGAGCAGTCATTGCAGCTGGCTCTATCATAACTAAAGATGTCCCTAGTGGACATGTTATGATGGGAACACCTGCAAGATGCATTATGACTCGAGAAGAATACGATTTAAAACAAAAAAATTATGAGACCTCACAAAATTAGTTACTAGAAAGTCCCCGTATTCATTCTCAGAATGTATAATAAACTTATTTTAGGCTATATTTTTATAAGGACTGGCATTCACACGGACTGACGCCACATTTAGGGCAATAAAAAGGGTATTTTTTCCAGGCAGCATTTTCAATATCGATATTAAGAAGATTACAAACAGAGCAAAGCCATGCAAACACATCAGCTACCTCTTCTTGCAAAGATTTTTGATCATCTTTTAAATAAGCTTCTAAAAGTTCCCCAATTTCTGTCTGTAACCACATCAAGCTTTTTTCTATACCTCTTTTCTGATCTCGTTCTCCATAGAGAATGAACATTAGCTTTTGAAAATCCTGAATAGTACGATTTACCACCATCTGCTCTCCTTTAAAACAACTGGACCTTTGAGTAATCACCAATGTTTAAATCATATCCCTTTCCGACCAATTCGACCTTATCACCAATAAGAGAGTCATGAATATTCGTATTATAAATACGGGAACCACTGCCAACTATTGAATAGGAAATAATTGATTTTTCAACAATAGTACCTTTATCAATACTTACATAAGGACCTATAATCGAGTTTGAGATGTGATTGTCCTCTTGGATCGCGACTGGAGAAATTACCACTGTATTATCCAACTCGCCCTCAATTGAGGATAGCTCATTTCTGTCTAAAACAAATGTGTGAGCTGCTAAAAGGGCTTCTTTTTTGCCACAGTCAAACCATCTACCAGAGTCGATTGACCCAAGAATTAAATCTTTATTTACCATAATTTGAAGAGCATCTGTTAATTGCAATTCTCCTCCCTTTCCAACTTGATTAGAAGTGATTAGTTCTTGTAACGCGTATTTTAACTGTAAAGAGTCCCGTATCATGTAAACCCCAGTGATCGCTAGCGATGAGGTTGGATTCTCAGGTTTTTCTACTAATTGTTTTACTATATTAGAATCATCATGGGTGGTTACGATACCATAAGCTTGAGGATTGGAAACTGACTTAACAGTGATTGCTCCCGTCCAATTGGGAAATTTATCAAACTCAGCAAGCATTAGAGAAAATGAATTCTCATAAAGACTATCTCCAAGGGTGATTAGTACAGGTTCACCATCTAGGAAATCTGCAGCGGTATATATCGCATGGCCTAAACCTCTACGACTTGTTTGTTCTATGAAAGTATAATTACAAATTTTTTCATAATTAGATTCGATGTACTCTATTAACTTATCTTTTTCATAACCTACAATAATAATTATATCTTTAATATTTGCTTCAATAATATTATCTAATATGTGGGAGATTAAGGGCTTATTTCCTAAGGGAAAAAGGGCTTTTGGCTTTGTGTTGGTATGTGGCCGTAATCTAGTTCCTTTCCCCGCAGCAGGTATGATACATCGCATGATTACAACTCCGTAAATCAGAAATACTGAGTTCTCCTTCTAAATCTATTGGGTTGTCCTTAGTTATATCCTTTTAATTCATTCTTTTTTTAGCTAATTCATAATGTTAACATTAGAAATACTTGTTACCGCCGTCCTGGCGCTAATTATTTCCGCTATAATAACGCGTGTTCTCATCCCATGGGTAATTAATTCCTCCATGAAACGGGGAATTACAACAGTTGATGTTCATAAACCAAATAAGCCTACAATCACCGAAGCGGGAGGATTAGCACCATTACTGGGATTCATCTTTACTATTCTCATCATAGTATTTATTTGGGAAAATATCACTCCAAATTTTGAGGAAGAAATATTCGAACCCCTCTTAGCGGGACTTTTGAGTGTTGTAATTGCTGGGTTAATCGGATTTTTAGATGATGTTTTTAAAATTCGATGGCGTGACAAAATATTATTGGGCTTCTTACCAGCAATCCCTTTAATGGCCTTGAAAGTTGGTGAAAGTAGTATAAACCTTGGATTCCTAGGAATCATTGATTTTGGTAACTTAATTAATCTTCCTTATCCAATTGGATATATCAATCTTTATAGTCTTATTATAATTCCTTTAGCTGTAAATTTTGCATTCAATTCTTTTAATATGCTTGCTGGGTTTAACGGATTAGAAGTTGGGAATGGAACAATTTCCCTCTCTATAATTCTAATTACAGCACTTTTTGTAGGTAATCCCATTGTGACTCTTTTTGTGACCTCATTACTTGGTGGTTTTCTAGTTTTACTAAGATTCAACTGGTTTCCTGCAAAAATCCTAGCTGGTGATACAGGAACTCTAACTCTAGGAACAGGAATCATCGTCGCTCTGATCATTGGCAACATGGATCGGTTAGCACCAGGACTTTTTGGATTACACTTCGTGAATTTTTTATTATTCTTTCTGTATCTTCTTACTCATCAAAGCGCAAAGCTAGCTACAGTAGACGACGAAGGTAACATTGTTGTCCCATGTCCGTATACTGTATACTGGTTCTTTCCATATTTTCTAAAAATTAGGGAACGGAAGAATGTAATCATTATTCTTCTGGTTCACACAATTATATCTGTAGGCACCTTAATCATCTCATTACCCGCGTTCACCCCTGGTTAGTTAAAAGGAGCATGCAATTGTGCCCCCTTTGTCTCAAAATATATTATTTAAAGCCTTAAACGATCTTACCCGAACACTAGTAAATGAACCAGCTCCAACTAAATCAAAACTTGAAAGTCTCAAACGAAACATTGCAAAACAGTATGGATTACAACGATTTGTTCGAAATTCGGAGATTATCGAGTTTATTCTCACTTCAGAAGATTTTACAGAATATGAAAAAGATTATTTAACGCAATTTCTGCAAATTCGTAAAGTAAGAACAATTAGTGGGATCGCTGTTGTCGCAGTGATGACGAAACCCTCACCCTGTCCAGGTAATTGCATTTATTGTCCTGAGGTTAATGGAGCACCAAAATCCTACACAGGGAAGGAACCTGCAGCAATGAGAGGGGCCCAAAATGACTTCATTCCAAAAAAACAAGTACAAGCTAGACTAAAACAACTTAAAAGTATTGGCCATCCACTAGATAAGGTCCATCTTGTAATAATGGGCGGAACATTTCTAGCAACGCCCTTAGAATATCAAGAATATTTTGTAAAGGAATGTTTAGATGGAATCACAGGAAAGACATCAATGAGTCTGAAAGGAGCGCAACAAAGCGCTGAAACTAGCATTTATCGCAATGTTGGTATCACTTTTGAAACCAGGCCTGATTACTGCACGGAAACGTATGTTAACAGGATCCTAGAACTAGGGGGAACAATCTGTGAAATTGGGGTACAGACTCTCTCTGACAAGATTCTACAGTTTATACAACGACATCACACTTTAGAAGACGTTGTAAAAGCAATCCGTTATGCTAGGGATGGAGGACTAAAAATCACTGTTCATATGATGCCAAATCTCTTTCAATCCCCCGAAGAAGATATATCTATGTTTGAAAAGCTCTACACAGATTCAAGATATATTCCTGATGCTATTAAAATCTATCCTACATTGGTTCTCGCTAATACACGTTTATTTGATTTATGGGAAAATGGAAATTACCTTCCATATAACGCAGAAGAAGTTGTAAGAGTAATGGCCACAATCAAAGCAATTACTCCTCCTTTTGTACGTATCCAGCGTATTCAGCGTGATATCCCTGCATATCTGATACTAGAGGGTGTACAATCGGGAAATTTGAGAGAAAAAGCAAGGGATATACTAATAAGGCGTGGCGAGAAATGCTCTTGTATCCGTTGTAGAGAAGTTGGTCATCAAACAAATCTAAGGGACACATCATGGATTGAAAAGGAAAAAGAGTACCACACTATTCAATATTCAGCTTCTGATGGTATTGAACACTTTATTTCCTTTGATACGGTAGATAAGGAAACTTTAATCGGGTTTTTACGTCTTCGAGAGCCATCATCATATGCATTCCGTTCTGAAACACTCGATCCACAAGCAACGATCATACGAGAACTTCATGTTTATGGGAAACTTGTTGGAATTGGCAGAAGTCCTAAAGAGCTCGAATGGCAGCACCGTGGAATAGGCCAAAAACTGATTGCCCTTGCAGAAGAGATCACTATTGAAAGAGGATTTAAGAAAATCCTTGTTACATCTGGTTTAGGAGTTAGAGATTACTATCGTAAATTAGGATTTAAAATTGATGGGGTTTTTATGGGAAAACGGCTTTAGAACAGATTTCATTGTAGTGGTGATAGTAAGACTTATCTCCTTTGCCTATATGGGATTTCACATTATTGTGCTTGAGTATTAACAAGAGGAACCTTACATCGTGAAGTCTTTTTTAAAAGTAATATTAGGGGAATGAAGGGTTTCTATTGATGTACTCATTCCATTCTCAAGAGCATATCCCATTCAAACTGGAGATCTTTCTTAAGTTCTTCTATTTGTACGAGAGTCATCTTTTTGAAACGCCCTTGTCTATCTAGGTACTCTTCTAGGGGGAGTCTTTTGTCGGGATCACGGTACTTCATACCACGTTTACTGAAGGTAAGTTTCCCATTTTCAACTTCATAAAGTGGAAAATATCCTGTTTGTACAGATAATTTACCAAGTTCTGGAGTAATAGCGGGATCTGAATTCCAACCGGTAGGACATGGAGCATCTATTAGAATGAATCGGTATCCTTCCATGTTTCCAGCTTTTTTAGCTTTAGTATACAGGTCTCGAGGATAACCAATGGATGCAGTTGCAATATAGGGCACATCATGAGCAGCCATAATACGAGTAATACTTTTTCTCTTCTCTTGTTTACCTGTCGGAGTAGTGGTTGTAGATGCACCTCGAGGAGTAGCCCCGCTTCGTTGAGCGCCGGTATTACTATAGAAACCATTATCGTAACAAAAGTGGAGGATATCCTCATTTCTTTCTGCTGCTCCAGACCAAGTAGCTACACCAATATCATAGGTTCCTCCGTCTCCAGACCAAACTACAGTTGTCACTTTCTCTCCTCTCCTTTTTTTAGCCCTTGAAATCCCAGAAGCAGCGCTAGCATGAGCTGCAAATGCAATATTCAAAGTAGGAACATTATAGGTGACGTGGGGATGGAGGCTCTGGATAACAGAAGCGCAACAAGCGGGAATCACAACAATAGGGCGCTCTAACGCTGATATAGCAGTACGATATGCAATAGAAAGGCCACAGCCGGCACATGCAAAATTTCCTCTTAATAAAACTTCTGGTCGATCTAACATCTCTTTTATCTTGACACTCATTGCTTCATTCCTCAATTACATGATTTTTCCTACTTCAGAAGCGATATCCATGTATGTAACATCCATTCCTCCTAGACCTCGGATAATTTGGTGAAATTCAATATCTACCTTATTTGCGTACAATTCGGCTTGAATTTCAATCGCAAGCTGGCCAGCATTGCCAAACGAAACAGCCCTATCAATTACTAAGAGTTTTGGTACTTTTCTCAAAGCTGCAATTAATTCTTTTTTTGGAAATGGCCGAATAACACGTGGTCGAATAACAACAGCTTTAATACCTCTCTTATTCAAAACTTCCAATGATTGTTCAGCTTCTTCCCCTAAAGTTCCAATTGCAACGATAGCAACGTTGGCGTCGTTAATATCACCTACAATTTCAATCATTTCTTTGCTGAGTCTTCCGAATTTTTCATAATACTCATGGAAAACTTTAGGGATAATAACTCGCGCATTATTAAATCCATCAATTAACGACATTCTTTGCTCCCAAATACCTTTAGAATCAGTAAGGGATCCATGGGCGAAAGGATCATCAGGATCTAACATTGCAAGTGGTTTGAAGGGAGGAAGAAATTCATCAACTTCTTCTTGGGTTGGAATTTCTACCTGAGCTGATGTATGACTCAGGATGAACCCATCCAAACAGATCATAACTGGCATCCACACCTTATGATGTTCAGCAATTTTGAATGCACAGAGGGTCAGGTCTAACACTTCTTGATTGTTCTTTGCATAAAATTGGATCCACCCCGCATCCCTAAAAGTCATTGAATCTTGATGATCTGGCCATATATTCCAAGGATTCAGGGAACGGTTCACTACTGGCATTACAATTGGAACCCGTGTCACTCCAGCCCACCATACCAATTCACCCATGTAAAGAAGGCCGTGGGCACTAGTTGCAGTAAAAGTTCGAACACCTCCTAATGAAGCACCAATAGCAGCACCCATTGCACTATGTTCACTTTCTACGTTCACAAAATCACAATCAAACTCTCCCCGTGCAATCATTCCTGATATAGTCTCAACAATAAGTGTTTGAGGAGTAATAGGGTAAGCTGGGATAACTTTTGGTCTTGCTAGTTTGGCTGCTGTTGCTACAGCAGCATTTCCAGTCAATAATTGAACATTAGGGTTTTTCATTGTTTGTACCACTTTTCTCACCTATTCTTTCTCCATTTTTAGCGCATCTTGAGGGCAGACATGTACACATATCCCACAACCCTTACAATAAACATAATCAATATAGGGATATTCTCCTTTGGCATCAACACGAATAGTGCCTTCAGGACAATACAACCAGCATTGATAACATTTAGTACACTGTTCTTCAAAGAAAATAGGCTTACTTGTTCGCCAATCACCAGTTGTACCTGGACCTGGGGCAGATCCCACCGTAGGTCTGCCTAATGGCAAAACGGGATCTTTCATTTCGCTTTCGTTGTCCATTGACGTAACCTCTTTTAATTAACAAATTCAAATCTTTCATAGGCCATTCTTATCGATCGAATATTGGCCTCAGCTAACTCTCCTTCTCCAAATTGATGTTTAATAGCAGCAATAAGTTCTTCTAGGCTGATCAATCCTGTGGCTTTGATCCAAGCTCCCAACATTGTTGCACTAACCATCATAGTTCCTGATTTGATCAATCCACATTCTCGAGCAATATCAACAGCATCGACTTTACCAATTTTTAGGCTTTTCTTTTCTTTTAGAGCAGGAGGAATCTCCTTTGAATTAATTACGATAATTGTTCCAGGAGTTATATCATCGAGTGGCATTGTTTCAACTAATGAGGATTCTAACACAATCCAGCTGTGGGTATTTCCTGTAATTACTGGGGCATGTGTTTTCACATGTTTATCAGCAATTCGTACATCTGCAAAAATAGGCGCACCTTTGCGTTCAGCACCATATTTGGGGATTGCTTGGACGAATTTTCCACCAAGGTGGCCACTATATGCCAGTACTTTCGCAGCTGTTACTCCACCCTGTCCTCCCCGGCTTAGAATTCGAATTTCAGTCATCATCCATTTTCCATCCATAAAAAAGGCCTTTTAGAATCTTCTAGGCTGATATAGATCCGTAATGACTTCTAAAGATTTACGATTGAAACATCTTTATGCTTATTTAATAACTATTCGTGGATATAATTCATGAGAATTTTCCACCTTTATTGGATCATTAAACTCCATTATAGAGCGATGTAAACATCTTAGTTTTTAAAAATTACCCTTAATCAGAAGTTTTTTAAAAATTTATAAAGTTAATTATCTTGCTTCGAATCTTGTGAAAATATAATTGGTTATTATTACAGTTCTTGGCCATAACAATGTCCTAGAGTGGTGTATGCTCTTAGAAGTCACTTGACAAGCCAATGATGGTTTATTAGTAAAAATTAGATAAGAATAAAATAACTTCAAATAATCAAGGGTTACAATTATATCTGGTTACAATCCCACAACAGGCTTGATGTTCTTGCTGAAAATGTCGGGCCGATAGCTCAGCTTGGTAGTAGCGCCTGCTTGGCAAATTTTATTCTCTTGAGTATGAATCCTGAATGCAGGAGGTCGTGGGTCCAAATCCCACTCGGTCCATTTCTCTTCTCTTCACACATATGTAATTTTGAAGCAGGGAAAGTTCTACAACACCTCAAAATGGTCACATTTTCCTCTGAAAATGAATATTTATAATAAATAAACATTTTAAGCTATTTAGAGGTAGTTATTACGCATTTGATCGCAGGTCAACAATTATGAACCACCGATATGAAGTCTTTTAAAGGTTGGAACTGTGTCCCTTACCATAGACGTTTATAAATCTGAGAAGGATCATAGCATGTCACACACCTATTGTACAAATTGTGGGAAAGAAATTAGCGTAACTGCTCGGTTTTGTCGATTTTGTGGTTCCCCTATAAAAAAATCACAAAGTACAGCTCCAATTCCTAAACCTCCTTCCCCTTCTCTAAGTGCTCCTCCCGCACCTACGAGAAAGACGGTCTCTCCTCCAGCTGAAGTAATCGAAAGAATTCCTGATGACATTGTTGACATTCTCTATGCCCGAAAGAGAAAAGATCAAATCAAGACCGAATTAAAAGATTTACTTGAAGAAATTGATGAGCTAACTAAGAAAGTTGAGATTGGTCTTATTGATGAAGGTGAGTCCACAGAAATGATCGAAAAGATTCAATCTAAAGTTGTTACACTTCAAGAGGAACAAAAGACAATTCAAACTCAGCCTTTGGAGCTTGAAACCTTGGTTGAAGACGAGAAAAAATGGCAAAAACGCCTCGAAAAGATGGAAGAGAAAAAGAGGGCTCAAGCTGTTTCTAATGAGGTGTATTCTTCTCTTCGGGATGAATACTCTTCAGAATTAGCTTCCGTTCAGCAGAAGGTAGCAATCGAGGAGCGAAAAGCACGACGTTGGCTTGTAGATCTTCAAAAAGAAGCAAGAGACCTTGAAACAAAAATTGAAAGGATACGTGTTCGTGGGGAAATTGAAGGTTTGAGCAAAGAAGAGATTGGCCAAAAAACAGACGAATTATCCGCAAACCGAGTTAGAAAGACAATAGCTTCTGAAGTTCTTACACAAATTTTAGGGTCTATTTAGGATAAAAATTGGAGGATTTTAACTTTTTCTTCTTCCACTTCTTGTGAAAGGGAAAAAATTTTTTCTTGTATTTCAGGAATTTCCTTTTCTAGCTTAGCGATTATAGATCCTTTTTCATCAAAATCCTGAATTGAGTTTTGAGCTTGGAAATATTGAGGATCTTTCTGCATCTTTGCCTCGATTTCATCAAGCTCTTTCTCAAGTTTTCGTAGTTGAGCGAATTTTTCTAAAATGTCTTTTTGAACAACAAATTGTCGTAACTCGCTTGGATCTTCAAACTTGAACCAATTCTTTCCACTTAATAATTCGAAACCATGAGTTTCAATGATAAAAACGATTTGTCGCCATAATTCCTCGTTTAGTCCTTGAAACCTTGTTGGTTCCAGGATCAATCCCAAAAAATCTTCTTTTTGTTCTAAATTACGGCTTTCACGTCTTTCAATCATCTTCATGTAACGTTCTAAACTTGTAGTTAGAATTTTTAGAAATAGCGACAAATCTGGATCTAAGAAAAGTAGCTCCTTTTTACTTATAATTTTTAAAATTCCGCTTTTCTCTCTGTAAAGTTCAATTTGACGTTTTTTACGTGGTAATTCTGCTTTTAATTCTGCTAAACTAGAATTTAATTTTGCTATTTCTTTTTGTTTCTGTTCAAGCAAGATTTCATGTTCTTTCTTCTCTGTACTTTTTTTTGCCAAGGCATTTAATAATCGAAAGAGAGAATCAAAAAAATTTTTTCCATCCGAGTCTTCGACAACAAAAAGTTCTTGATTTTTGTTGATATCCTTAAGAATAAGAGAAAATTTTTCATCATTAAGCATTTTTAGATATGATTTCTTAACATTTCGGATAAATTTCATGTCTTTCTGGCATTTTACTGGAGGATTCGCACTTTTCTTGAATTCCAACTCAATCTTTCTTAAATCAAAATCCACAACTTCAAGTTCTTTTCGGTATCCTCTTCGAGATCGTGACTTTAATTGAGAAATTACCTGATATAAACCCAGGTTTTCAAAAATCTCTTGACAGATTGTTCCATATCTAAATATATTCGCAGTAGATTCTGGGATTGTTTCGTTTGATTTTTCCGCACGATTAACTATTGCTTTAGACCGATTTATTAATTCAATGGTGCTTTCTCCCAAGCGATACCCTTTTCTTCCTGTATTAATCTTTAATTGGTCTTTAGGGATATATTTTGAACAGAGGCTAAATAACCTTTTTTTTGCATACTCCTTAGAATCAAATTTTGATACCATACAATATATTTCCTTGATTATTAATAACTTGAAATCATTTTCATTGTTATTGAAGGGAAATAGGAGTTAATAATAACATTATGGAAGTAATAATAGACTTACATCAACTCTCTGGGGTGAGAATTACCCAGTCACTCATTCTGAGATTAAGCATCATATCTTCACCATTCGGACACTCAATCCTCAAAACTAGTTGTTTTTTACTCTGCAATATGATTTCAGGATGCAAACATCCTTCACGTAATTTTTCTAATAAGAAGCGAACATAAGAATCAGAGATTGCAGTTAAAGAACCATCTTGTAAATTCTCGGCCATTTGTCCAGGAAATATTTGAACTTTACGACCACTACGCCTGGTTGTTATCAGATCTACATTTTCTAGTCTATTTAGATGATACCTAACTGTATCATGATGAACTGACGGAGTGATTCCTTGAGCAATTTGGCTCTGAAAAGCACCTGGATTGTTTAGTACATAGTTAAAGATTTTATTAGCTGTCTTTGGCCTTAAAACGGCAAATATACGTTCTGCTTCTGCTGATCGAAGTCCTGCAGGATAGTATATCCGTTTTCCTGCATATTTCAGTGATTTAATAAGATGATCTTCCTCTAAGCGCTTCAAATGCCAATTTAGAGTGCCTTGAGGTAGTTCTAGATATTTTGCTAAATCAAAAAAATATGAACCAGGATTTTCCGCAAGGATCGAATATATTTTTCTTCGAAGAGGGTGTAACAGGAGGCTAATCTCTCTGTCATCAGAAGCTAAGGTCATATTATGATTCATCTTCCTCGTAGAATAGTTATTTAACGACAGGAAGCGGTTAATGGAGCTCTTGAATAGGAACTGTCTATTGGGGCTCTTGTATAACCCACAGTTTTTATTTTTTCTTTTATAAAGATGATGAACTAAACTTGAATAAATAGAATATTTAATAGATTATAGCCATTTAATGGTATTGTTTATCTCTTTGATATTTCTAGTTGAGATTCTTTCAGTAGAAAAAATCGACAAATGTATTTTAAAAAAATAGAAGACCCTATAATGAGAAGTGGGTTTTGCCTCTTAAATTCGAGATGAGTTCAGCGAAAAAAAGAAAAAAATGAGTCAAAAAGGAAGTTAAGCTACAAGGGTAGTTATATCTACCTTACTTACGCCTTTAATTTCCGCCAGCTCATCTTTCAGCTGTTCTTGTGAGATTGTCAAGTCACTGGAGTCTAAGTAACCTTCATAGGTACAACTATCTTGAGTGAAACACAGTCCTGTGCTGTAAAGGGTCTTTATTTTACTTCTCATAAAGACAACACCTAACTCTTGCAAAAAGTCAGGTGATAGCTCACCGATTTCTATAGCAACTTTAACAACTTCAGGACTTTTAGTGGGAATAATCCGAATGATTTTTGTCGAAGGAGCAAGGATCATTACAGCAGAACTTTCTTCAACATCCTTGGGGCGTAAGGTTTCAAGAAAGTCAGCAGGAAGGGAAATCGGTTTTGACTCTTGAAGCTGAATCATTTTTGCGATTGTAACAGCAGACATTTATCTAATATCCTCCGCTAATTATTCTAATTTTCATTTTGATTTGAAGGGGTTTCTTATGTTTTGAGCCGCTAAGATTAGCAAATCTCATTTACAAACAATTTGGATTGCTATGCATTTATTAAGGTTTTTATTTTTGCGAGAATTTCGAATTTTTTTGCGAGAAATTCGAATTGAACCTTTGCCTCACAATATCAAAAATCCTTAAGACTGGGTGAAGTTAGGTATGTTCATGAAGAAAATAGGGGTAAGTTCCCTAAAAGTATTTTTTTGTAGAAAAACCAGCTAAACAAATATACATGAGGATTCGATACAATTTTTGTCACGAAAAGACACCTATGTTTTTTATATATGCCTAAAAATTACAATAATTCTTTTTATTGTAAATACTTTCTTTGGAAGATTGTTTAAGTTTCAGTAAATTCGAGCTTAAATAGTTTAACTTCAGTCAGCCGTATCTTAACTTAAAGCAATGAGAAAAAAAAGATCCATGTTTTTTATGGCCGAATATGATCTTTTACTGTGAAAAAAATTCTCTATATTTCGGATAACCAGATGTGATTGTCTAATACTGTAATATTATGTCTATAATCGTCTTGCTGTGCAAATGACCATTTCTATACTTTCTTCTTGGTGTTCGGTAGGTTCAGTGGTGAAACAAAGATGCTCAAGTTGCATATCGATAAGAGTTCTTTAACTAGTTGCAGCCAATCCAGAGGTAGCTTACTGAAAAGTTATTCTTATAAACCACTCATTAAACCTATTCTTTTTGATGAAACTTCATCTCCTGTGTTGCTTCTCGCAAGGGTGAGAAAATTATGTGGGAAATTTAATTATGGTATTAGATAGAGACATTCGACTGACAATCCTTGGTCATACTGGTGTTGGAAAAACCAGTCTAATTAAACGTTTGAAAGGAGAAGACCCTGCTTCGACAGAAAGAACTTTAGATATCACTGTTGAGAGAAAGAAAATAACTTTATTGTCGAGTAGTAAACAATCAAGATTGTCCTTTGAACGATATCGAAAGTATAATGTGATAGCAGTAGATAATCCTGGTGATTTTAAACTACGCCGTAAGTGGCGTGAAGCGATGAGAAAATACAAGACTGATGGAATCCTATTTATGTTAGATCCTATCCAGGGAGTTGAAAGCCAGAGAGTGGCAATGGAAGATTCTTTTAACTATTTTCTTGATAGTTTAAGCTTAGATCCTGATAAAGCTGATAAAAAAGCAAGAAAAAAGAAAACGCTCTTCTATTTTGTTATCAACAAGATGGATACTATTAATAATGATGAAAAGAAAGCACGTGCTTTTCTAGATGATTTTGATATTGTTATTCAAGACTACAAAATGACTTTTCCTTTCGCTAAATTTGCAGAAGCATTCATTAGTGTTCATAAATCCCCTTACGAGGACATTGACGCAATTTTTGAAAAATGTAAACAATCCCTGTATTAGTAATTTGCTGGAAATTGACTGGAATGGGGAAAATTCGTCAAGTAATTGTTCGAAACACTCCTGAAATGGGACTCGATGTCGTAGCTACCACATTACACCAAAGCCAAATCCAAAATATCTCTTTATTTATTCCAGAGGAAGAATGCTGTGATTTTAATAAAGTCTTCTTGACTAAATTTCAACATTCTTCTGGAAATGTTGTCTTACGCTTTACTTTTGATGATGGAATTGACCGCTTTGGACGTCAATCAATAAAAACTCATACATTAATCATTGATAATTCCTTTTATAATGAGAAAACAGTCCAATATTTTATCTCACCATTAATAAATGGGTCTATGAATATAGAAGATAATAACATTCTAACATTGAACGATTTTGAAACACTGGATCCTTATCCTATTTCTTCAAAATTAATCGAACTAATTTTCTGTAAGAAGCAACTCCAATTGACAAGCCAACATAAAATAGATCCAATGAACCTTATTCAAATGTTTGGAACTCTTGATCGTGTAATACCTCCCCCGTTGAATCCGTTATTTTCTTTCCAGACAATGGTTTCTCCTAATCATAAAAAAACTTTGAAGAAATATTCTTTAGTTTTTTTATCTGAAGAATTACCCCATTCACAGCCAATCGAACAATTTCAACTAAAGGAATCTGAATTTCCTTCTATTCAAGCAATATCAAACTCTATTTCAGATCTCTCCGTACTCAGGCAACTACAAAAAAAATTATTCCTAGGAATCCCTGAAAGATGGTTAAGTTTTAGACTTCAATGGCGTTTTGGAATCAAAAGATTTTCTCATATTCGGGAAAATCTGAAAGAATATTTCTCGTAATACCCGATGGAAAGAGATTTCTGGCCAACCCCGTTAAGAAATAACTTCTCTATCTTCAAGTAGTTTACGAATGCAATGAACTACTTCTGGATCAGTATCCTCTATAATAGCTCTCTGTAAATGCTTTTTACTCTTTAAATAATTGTATTTAGCAAGATATTGGGCAGCAAACATCCGTTCGAATTTATCAGGATCCTTCTTTTTGTCTTTGTCAATACACTCAGTTTAATAGAATCGTATTTAGATAAAAAAGTTCTTGGTATGCGAAGGAAATTAGAATACAAATTCTTAATAGAGCAACAGTAAATTCAGCCTCAGATATCTTTACTCGATGAAAATAATCCTTAAAATATGGTTAGAAATATGAATCTAAAGTATTCTTCTTTAAGCCCTGAAAAAATTGATATTATTTTGACAAGATTATCACAGGTAACAAAAGAGCTAAAAGATCCATTAGTGACTAGCATTTCTAAAACTCGCAAAGATCCGTTTCTAATACTGATAGCTACTATACTGAGTTTAAGAACGAAAGATGAATTGACACACAAAGCAAGTCAGCTACTTTTTACTCGAGCAGATACCCCCGCTAAAATACTAGCAATTCCTCTTGTAGAACTTGAACAACTCATCTTTTCTGTAGGTTTTTATCGACAAAAAGCAAAGACAATTCATGAAATTTGTAAAAAACTTATTAAAGAATATAATGGTAAAGTTCCTGATTCTCTAGACGAATTGACGAATTTTAAAGGTGTTGGCCGCAAAACTGCCAATTTAGTTATTACAAAAGGATTTGACAAACCAGGGATATGTGTCGATGTTCATGTTGCTCGTATTACTCAACGGATTGGTATCGTTCCTATTAAAGGTGAAAATGACAATAAACCTGTCTTTCATGATGCGGATCGGGTTGAAATGATTTTAAGGGAGATTTTACCCAAAAAATGGTGGATACCAATCAATGACATTTTAGTGAGATGGGGGCAAAATATTTGTACTCCAATCAGTCCCAGATGCAGTCAATGCGTCATTTATGACTCTTGTTTGAAAATTGGTGTTCAAAAACACCGTTAAATCTGAAAATGAGTCCAAAAGAGTATTCAATAATTTATTTTTGATTGTCTAATAGTTTTATAAGAACCTGAAACATATTTTTCAGTCTCTAATCCCCCTCGAAATTGGTTTGTATCGAATCCTTTACTTCTTGCAATAGAATAAGAAAAAAATTCTATTGGAATGGTATAAATCATAGGAGATAACGCCTCCTCTTTGGGGGTTTCTATAAAAATGTATTGCGAATCCAGAGTATTCTGAAAATTTGAGCTCATAAAAACAACAGTTTTAGCGTTGATTATTTCTCGAATCACTGGTTCAATCTCCATTATGCGATTAAAGGAGGAGGAATTAGAGGCTATGAATATGACAAGACTATTTTTTGTTGTTGTAAAATAATTAGTATGACAATATTCCTCTATGTCACAAGCAAATCCATTCAACGAGAATTCATACATTTTATAGGCCCCAAATAGTCCAGTGGGACCATTAGGCCCTGATGAGACAAAAATGATTCTATCAGCTGTATTACCTAGGTTGGCACCTAGTTTGAGTAAAGTTGGTCGTTGATCCATTACCTTCTTAACTAGTTGGAATGTTTCTTGGACTTGATTAAGATTAACTTCTTTTTGTAACGAAATGTGTGCTATTAATTTACTTTGGACTGCTAGATTTGCTAGATATGTTTTAGTTTGAGCTACGTCGTGATGGTATCCCGTATATTCTTTAGCACCTTCCGTTGCATATGTAGAAGTTTCTAATGTTTCTGGAGGGGAAGAATGGATGTACAGTGTAAGATCAGCCTCTTTCGCAATCTTTCCTTGTGGATTATCAGTGATCCCAATGGTTATTGCTCCATGTTTATGTGCAAAACGGAGCGCTTCAACTACTCGTGGAGTGTTTCCAGAGACAGAAAGACCAATCACAATGCTCTTTTTTAAATAGTGGGGATTGAGATAATTGACAAATTCAAATGGAGCATAATGCCGCATATCAAGGTCAGAACGCCATTTATTGCCAAGATACGCTCCAAACCAAGCAGCACAGTAGCTATCGCCTGACCCAGTAAAATAGATTCGTTCAATATCACTTTCTAGCAAAAATTTTCCAATATTCTTTATATTAATATCATTAAAAATTGACTCAACAATTTTGGGCTGTTCTAACATCTCTGAAAGCATGAAATCAGGTTTCTTATTGTTTTCTAACATGAATTCCTTCCTCTAGTAAGAGTATTTACTCAAATAATGGTAATTATTAAGAATTCAAGAAGCAAAAAGAAGCTTATGGAAATTCTCAGCTAAGTCGTAAAAGATGTTTGACGACATTATTTTATTTAAAAGATATAGTCTTCTAAACCAACATCAGGACTACTTCCATTCTTAGTTGGTTCTATTAATTCCTTTGCTAATTTCAAAGTGGTTTTTGCCAATTCTGGTCCAAAACCTGGAAACTGACTCAATTCGGTATCAGTGAGGTTTAATAACTTGGTTATATCACGAATCCCATGGTCTAACAAAATGCGAGCCCTTTTTCGTCCAATTCCTTTAATTCTGGTAAGACTAACCGCGTCGCTTTTGATCCCATACTTTACTCTATCACTTAGAGATTGAGCAGCTTTCATTAGGATGTGATATTTCTTATTACTTCTTGTCTTTAAATGAGCAATTTCAACTGTTGCAGATACCAGCCAAGTGGCTGTTTCCACTATTCGCTGAACGTCACCTGAGCCAATTTTATACCGCATAATGATTCGTTCAACTGGTAATTCTTTTATCCAATCCCATAAGAAAAGAACTGTCCGGAAATCACGCAAACGAAACTCATATTCAATCTCGTGTGCTTCTGGAACGTCTCGTACCAGTCTAGAAGTGAATCGTTCAAATCTTTTCTCTGTTGTTTTCCAGTCACTCTTACGAAATGACAATGTAACCATGTCAGGGGTACCAACTATTAGGTCAAGCAGTGCTACGGGATGAATTTTTGATCGAGACTGTTGAATAGCTCCGTTAAGGCCTTCTACTATAGTTGCTGCGGTTTCGGGATCCAAATAGAGCTGACTAACACGACGACCATAAAGGGTAGCTTCGAGAGTTTCATTTGCATCAAGAGGCCTAATCATTTCCCATACTATAAAAAGATCAACAACCTCCCTGATTTTTCCCTCCAAGAATACTGCCTCAAATTGAAAACCGTAGAAAGTCTTTTCAAAAAAATATAATAAATCAGGGATAGTACTAACCACTTTTGATGCAATTAATCCTAGGATAGATCTACGTAACGCAGGTTTAGAAGCTAATTTTGAGTACACAGCTTCTGGATCACGGAGAATATAGCGATCCATCAACCAACTTACTGCTCTTGGCTGCTTGGCTAACAATAATGATTCTCCCTCGTTGTCAAATTGAGGCCGACCGGCTCGGCCACAATTGTGAACTAAGAAGTTATTTGCAAAAAATGTGTTTGTTTTTTTAGTTTGGATGTTATAGACTTTAATTCTCTTATCAATCCTCTTTATTTCTTTTATCTTTATAAAATCAAAAGGAAGTTTTGTCTCTCCTCTTTTGTAGACATTATGATAGTTTGAGTATTTTATTTCGGGGATTTCACATTTAGTAATCGATCCGTTTTCTTTAAATTTAATTAAATCCTTCTTCTTCCTAAAAATCACAATATAATTCTTTGCCTTGAAATGTACTTCTTTTCCATGTAAAATCGTCTTATTATCAATGGATCGGGTCGTTATCTTACTTAAAATTCCAAGATGCAAAAGAAGTTTATGCAGACCAATAGCAAATTCCTTACTTGCTGTAGAGATTCTTACACTATTAAGATATAAGTCTTTAAGGATTGTTAAATTACCATCACCATCAAAAACGCCACTAAAATAAGCCCAGAGTAATTTTTTGTCCAAAGAATAAAAGAAATCTGGTATAAAAACATTATATGTTTTCCTCTTCCATGAAATCCCACAATTTAATAATAATTTTGCAAATAGGGTGTTACCAAATTCAATTAAAAAGATATTAGGCGCTTGTGCTTTTTTAATATCCACATCTATATTAAATGATTCTAATATTGATTTTGCCTTTGTTAGAATCTTTAGATTAGTATTGAATATACGGATCCTAGCTGTCAGGCTTCCTGTTCTTGAGTCCTTCACAGCACTTATACTACCATCTGTTGCAGTTAATCCAGTAAGCCACATGAATTCTGGTGTTAAATAATCAACTTTAAACGTATTTCCATATCTACTTTTCACAATTTTAACTCTAGAATATAACGTTTGTTTGTTAATGTTAAGTAAATCCTTCAGTTTCAATATCCAAGGATATTTTGTAGCTTTTAAGCCTTTTCTATAACAATGAAGACTCCCTGGATTGTTTATTCCTAAATATTTTGCTAATTTGTGTTTTCCCCAACTTGTTTTCTCTTTCACATCATCAAAAATCCATTTAGCATTAGGTACGTATATTTCCTCTTTTGGTAATAGGTCAAGCATATGCATTATCTTGATTCTTTTCTCTATCCTGTTCAGATAAGCAATATGATCCCCATTTTTCAATTCACATATTTTTCTCCATCCCAAAGGCGTCCAAACGGGATGCTCCGCAGTTCCTACTAATTCAACACCAAGAGACGATTTTAAAGTATATAGTTCTTTAGCAGTCCTTTCAAATACTTCATTAACTTCATCATGCACTAATTGGGCTTCTGGAGAGTAACCTATTACAACATCACCTTTGGTTAAGGATTGAATCTTTTCATCAGATGTGGGAGTCAAGATAGTTGAATTTTTTGTTAAACACATTTGTTTGTACTCTAAGGTCTTGATAGGATGGGATCCCTCTTCGATTGAGTATCTATAAACACTAGAAACGACAACACGCTTCGCAGGAAGATTGACCCCAGATGAAAGCGTAGGTGTGGCGCAGAGAACCTTGATTAATCCTTTTTTGAATGCTTTTTCAACTAAATCTCGTTGTCGTGTATTGAGTCCTGCATGATGGAAGGTGACTCCGCGTTTAATAGTTTCAGCTAACTTTGAAGAAAGAGGGTCAGAAAGATTAAGGACAATTTGAGAGGAAAGGTCATTTAAGTGTTTTGCTTCTCTTGGTTCAATCAGTGATTCAATACTTTTACCAATTCTTTCTGCTGTAGCAACTGCTGACCTTCTTGACGGATTAAAAATGAGTACTTGTTCTTGGGAGTGAACTGAATCGAGTGCGATATTAAGCAATTGATCTTTACGGCGAAAGGGTATTTCTCGAGAGGAGAAATCAGAATAAGTTATTTGATCCTCAAAGAAAACCCCTTCCTTTAAAGGGACTGGTCTCCAAACGCTTTGAACTAATTCTGCATTCAACCATTCAGCCAGTTCATCTGCATTTCCGATAGTGGCACTCAAAGCAATAATTTGAGAGTGAGAATTTTCGATCAATAATCGGGCTATTAGAGTTTCTAATGTAGGTCCACGATGCTGATCATTTAATAAATGACATTCATCAATGATAACAAGACTGACCTGATCCTTTATCCAGCTTACTTGATGACGTAGAAGTGCATCCATTTTTTCATTGGTTGAAACAATAATATCATATCTAGGAAGATAGCTATCAGTGGAATCATAGTCACCAGAAGTAATGGCTACGCGAATTCCTAGATTTTCAAACCGTTTCAGATCATTAAATTTTTCTGATGCTAACGCTCGTAATGGACACAAATAAATGGCTTTTCCACCAAGTTCAATCACATGCTTTAAAGCTGCCATTTCCGCAAGTAATGTTTTGCCTGCAGCTGTGGGAATGGAGATAACAAAGTTTTTTCCTGTCAATAATCCTTGGTTAATAGCCTCTATCTGGGGAGGATAAAGTTCTTTGATTCCATCTTTCTCGATAATTACTCTTTTAATTCGATCATCTAAAGCAAGTGACTCAATAAGCATAAATACCCCAGATCACATCAATTTTATGGCCGTTTAACATATCCTGGTTGGGGTTCAAACAATATCCCGCGCCGTGTCATTTCGTCGATAGCTTTCACTATTTGATTCTTACTGAGACCTTCTTCTACTGCTCTGTCAATTATATCCTTAATCGCCACTGGTTCCTCATCCTCGGCTTCTTCAAACATTCGATCAATCAACGCATCAATCTGATCCAAACGACGTCTTGATCTTGCACTCATATCAGAAGAATACTTATCAATATCTAATTTCCCTGTTTCAGTATCTTTTGCTAATTTCTCCAACGTGGCATTCATCAAATTAACAGCACCAGACGCGTCATCGTAGGATACTTCAGTACTTAGCCGCATTTTAGCTCGCGCTTCTGCTAATCGAACTAGTGATTCCAATTGACGAGGAGTTATGGCTATTGGTTCTAGCTGGCCTTCTTCTATCTTCCCGCTTGAAAGCCGCAGCTCCTTGTAATATTCTAAAAGACGTTCTCCGGCCTCATCTGAAAGGCGAGGGCGAATTTCTCGTCTCGCATAAGCAATGTACTTACGAAGTAAATCCTGTTCGATTGGTGGGCTTGTAGAAAGAGTTTGTGATTTGTGAAGCCGTAGAATATGGGAAGCTAAATCATGGTCTTCCTTTAAATCAGGTTTATCTTCTAAAACGAAAATCAAGTCAAAGCGAGATAAAATGGTTGGAGGAAGATTTAAATTGTCTGCAGTAGCTTTAAAGGGATTCCACCTTCCCCTACGAGGATTGGCCGCTGCTAGGATTGATGTTCGAGCATTAAGGGTAGCTACTATTCCTGCTTTGGCTATAGATATCGTATTATGAAGGATGATTCCATGACTAATGAAAGTCTTTGTTGGAGATATAGTAACATCATAGACCCATTCTGTTTTATTTCGACCAAAATTCCCAATGCGCTGAATATCATTAATCCGTAACCAGCGAAACTGTTTTAACTTTTCAATATACAATAATGCTTTTTGGACATCTTTAATTTCTTCTATAACAGCTTGTTTCGCTTGCAATAAAACCTGATTTCTTTTTTCAAGAATATAACCCCCCCTTTCAATGTAATCAATAGACCCCCGAGTATTTCCAGTTATTTTGCCTAATCTTTGCTGAGAATAATTTGTAACATTCCTAAACTGTCGAATATTTGTGACAGATGGTATTTCAAGCCTCAATTCATTAATTCTAGCGCTTAGGAGATTTAAATAACGGTTAATAACTGGAATAGTAATTCCACAGTTTTCTTTAAACGCTTGTTGGAAATATCCATTATAAGGAATACCTAATTTCTTCATACATCGTTTAATGATACAACCTACACCTGATGGTAAAACATCATGTCCTCGGGTTTTAAGACTGCGTTCTAAAAAGTATTTTAACTTCGGAGTTTTGACTTCTGGAATAACTAATTGGGAGAAAGATTCTAAATTGTCTCCTCGAATATAAACTTTATAACGTGTCCTATTCTCTTTATTTTTACGTGTGAGATATTCACTTGAATTTATTCTTGTATGAATTCCTAGGCTTAATAGAAGATCTTGGTAATCTTCAGCCAATTTTTTAGAAGAGGTTGAATAAGCAAGAGACTCGGATTCAATGGCCCCATCACCATGAAATGCAGCATTTAAGAATGCAATTTTTTTATCTTCATTAGAAATAAAGATTTTATGAGGGATACGCTTCTCTAAACTTTTTTTCATCAATTCAGGAAAATTATTTTGCATATAATTAAATATAGATTTAGATATAATGCGTAGAACACGTCCCCGTTTAATATTGTCAATGGGTTCAAGATTAAAAGTATCTAGTATACATTTTCTCATATCTGAAGTAATTTTTGTATCAGTATTGCTTAATCCAACTTCTAGGGCTGATCCTCTATAGGAATACCCTTCTGCTGCAAAAAATCCTAAAAATCGTGCAAGAGGTACCTCCATTTGTGAAGGTAATCTAGCTTTTTTTCGGCCTTGGTCTATTACAGTATCTAACGTCTCATCAATGTAAAAATCCATTATTCTAACTGCAGGTATGAATGCCCCTTCTTTCACTTGCTCAGCTGGAACCTCATCAGTGTATTCACCAGAAAATACAAAAACAGGATGTTCTGGTGTAACTAGAACCTCCCTACCATTTGAATATCGGATTTTTATGAAATACTTAGGGGCTTCATGACGACTTACAAGACTTGGTTTTACATTAAAGAAGCTATTAAAATCCGTTGAAAATAAATCGGCTGTATGAATATTATCCTGAAGTGGTAGAATCTCGCAGTTTACCCCGTTAATCATTTTTTCCATGTTATGTTCAAATAACTCATCTACATATTGCCCGATTGGATGTTTCTTACCATTAGAGAAAGTAATTTCAAAGGATGGATGATATGAATGCTGTTCCATCGCTTCATGGATGGCACTGCGATCTTCTGCGCGCATTTTATCGAACTCATCGATACAATTATGGACAATTATCCCATTACACAAGTAGTTATGATGTTGTGGGACATAACAATCATATACATATCCAGTGAATTTCTGAGTTTTAATCTCAATTATTTGATCCAAAAAATAGTCACGAGTTGTCAAAATATCTATCTGATTTAAAATCTCATCATCCAGATATTCTCTAACTCGATTTTTAATTTTAAGTAATTGTTGCCTAGAAGGTTGGTATTGTTGGTTTTTATAAGCATACAATGTACTATATATACCTCTTTGTAACAAAATCGTTTTTTTAACTTTTGTTAATATCTTAGAACTTACTAATGCTACGGGAATCCTTGGAATTTTTCCACTGGTCGAGGATACGATATGTTTTCTAAGAGGGATGTCTCTTATTTTAACAGAATACTGTTTAACAGTATTTAAAAGTTGTTTAACATCAGTTCTTCCAGTTATTAGAATTCTATCTATACTCTTATGTTTTATAAGTTTTGCATAACAATCAAATCTCCTCAAAGCAAGTAAAAATGTTTCATTTTCGTCTTGATCATTACTAAGTAAAAATTCAACGTGAACATTCTCATAGACCCTACCCCCCTTTTTCCCCTTCTTAATTGAGACACAACCATCTGAATCAAGACCTCCAGCGATAAAGGCTTTTAGAGATTCGTCTGGTAATTGTAAAAGGTTGTGTAGCCCCTTTTCAGTGAAATAACTATATATATAAGCGAGTA
>Ga0209636_10000829_pt1 | contig 30756 bp, 25 predicted proteins | sample DeeMarSWOR152_54_FD_187464 | JGI IMG/M metagenome (GOLD analysis project Ga0209636, IMG submission 187464) | Marine sediment microbial communities from White Oak River estuary, North Carolina - WOR-1-52-54 (SPAdes) (version 2) | ecosystem: Environmental > Aquatic > Marine > Intertidal zone >...
ATAGGGATTTCAAAGCCTATCTTTTCAGCCACTTTCAAAGACGGTATATTATTGCTCCAGCTGTCCCAGTGGGGCGTAATACTCCTTGTAATGCAATGTTCAACAAACGCTGAAGCAGTCACTGTGGCAAAACCCCGATTCTGGTATTTTTGAATTGTCTCGATACCAATTCCACAGTAAGTGTCACTGACGTATTCGGCTGTGCACCAGCAGACAATTTCCTCATCATATACTGAGCAGAATCCAAATCCATTGGTAAAGAAATCATCAAGGGATACCCACATGGATTCAATTTCTTCAATCACGTATTCAGTATTTCCTAAATGAGCTTTTAAGAGTTCCTCGTTAATGTATTCTACAGAACTGCCAGAAGGAACCTTATTTCTCCAGTCAGTTTTTACGCGGCTGAACGTGTAGCATTGTCTCTCCCTTTTTACAAGAGGAATATCCACTATTTCATGAATCTTATTTTCCCAACCTTCAGTGTAATGCACTTTGAGAACTGAAAAATCATTTTTTACTGCTTCAGGAGCAATTGTTTCAGTAATGAGCTTTTTTACTGCTTTATTATATTTGTGGTTTTCCTCATTTCCCACCAGGTAATAACAGCGCGCTTTGTCCCACATGAATGCGGTTTGCGGATTTTCAATGTCATCTACCCATATGCGAGCAGGTTGGTTTCCTTGGGCAACTGCTTGCTTGACGAGCTTTAAATGTACCCCCTTGAACAGGGAAAGTACTTTGTTGTAGTCTGCTTCAAGTTCGTACATTTGTTCACCTTTCATTTTCTTTAAAGTAGCAAATTCATTTCTTTGGATTGTACACCCTTTTTAACCTTTCGTTTGTAACGGGCCCAACCTTTGATGGTTCTCATTTGTTACATGTGTAACAACAGTACTTGCAAACCCGAAAAGGTGTGCACGTGTTTCATGGTTATGTGAGCTCTCTTTCGGAATATAAAGGTTGAGTCATGCGTGATAATGACATTGTGCAGAAATGTTATGGGAGTATACTTACAAAGATGGTGAATTGAAAAATGACTGTCCAAGCTCACCAACAAACGCATTCATAAGAACTTAGGCTGAGATAAAGAGTTAAATGAGGATTCACCAGAACTCAATGGAGGGATAAAGGAATTCAGCTCCTTTGTGGATCACAAGTGACGTAAATACTCAAGTATGAATCCTCGCTTTCTTGATAGTAACAAACAAGAACCAAAAATTTAAAAGGGTATAATGTATTTATCAATGGAAGAAAACAATTTGTCTGCCATTTGCATAATCAAGTCGAGAAGAAGGAGAATGTTCCAGTATATCTGAGGGTTGTCTGCTAATTGTATTGTGAGCCCATACAGAGCAGGGATCTCGGTGATAACAGATTTTAAGGCAGACCAGAAAATCCTTTGTTAAAAGATAGCTCAACAATATAAAGTTGAGGAAACAAATCCTGCAAAAAGGAGGTGTTATGATGGCAAGAATTGAAAAGACCATAGAGATTAAAGCACCAGTGGAAAAGGTGTATGCTTGTTGTGCTGATGTGGAAGGCTATACCAAGTTCATGGAAACTGCCAAAGAGATCAAGATGACTGGAGAGAATAAAGCTCATTGGAAAATGGAAATGGTGGGAAGGGCTATGGAATTCGATACTGAAATGACTGAGAACATTGAAAACAAGAAGATTGCCTGGAAATCCGCAGGAGACATGGCAAGTACGGGGTCTTGGAGGCTTGAACCTACTGCTGAGGGTACAACAGTTGAGTATGTGATGGACTACGAAATGCCAGGGATCATGGGAAAGATTTTTGACAAACTCAAGGTTTCCAAAGAAGTAGAGAAGAACATGGAAACCAGCCTTCAGAAGATGAAAGAGTTTCTTGAAGGATGATGAAGTAGGGAGCTTACAGGGTTCAAAGGATGCAGCATACAGATTCAGTGAAGTCAGTTTATTTTCATTTTCCTTTTTGTTCTCTGCCAATGTAAATAGTTGAAGGATATAATTCATTCCGGCCTTTGAAATGTACACTTTTGACCTTTCTATTGAAATGATCGTCCATTTGCATTTCTCTTTAATTTTATTACACGTGTAACAGTCTTTTTACACGTTTTACAGTTTTAAGGTTGTTTTGTTCCCACAACTGTTTGAAATTCTCCATCAAAAATAATATATTTTTCGACATTTTTGAATCCAGCTTCTCATAATTAATAGAATTCATAAGAGTTGGCAATGACGAGGAAGCTTCTAATTATTTGGTGTCTGAACATTTGTTACACGTGTAACATTGACAGCGGAAGAGTTGCTTACCTCATAGTAAAAAAGAAACGCTATAACCTGTGTCTTGCAACAAAGGGCATTTTTCATCCTTCTTTTATCCATGACAGATCAATATCAACAAAGGGAATATCATTCTCGAGTGCATGGGTTCTCTTGTTCATAAATCTCTGGCACCAGTTGTCGAGATTGTTCAAATCGCAATCATAGTTGATAATGTTGTAACAAAGAATCACGTGAAGGTTCAAAAACACTGGCATGTGCTCTAACCAGAAAAGGGTTAATGAATTCTCTTTGTAATAGCCTCTCATAAAGTTTCTCAAGAAGGAATGCGCAAAGGGTTCTTTTTCTTGTACACCTGTATCCATAATCATGAAGAATAAAGCAACTGCAATATCGTGGGCAAACCAACTGTACTGTGAATCATCAAAATCAAATAACGTGATCTTTCCATTGTGGACAGAGATATTGCTCAGGTTGACATCTGCATGGATGAGCCCGTACGAATTCCTGTCTTTTGGAAGTGAAAGCAGGTAATCTATGAGCATTTTAGATTTCTCCACGATAACTGGTTGAGATGGCACATATTTCTCTGAATAGTAGAAGTCATCTTCGTGCCATTGCGGTCTCTCCCAGTCGTTGGGTGGATTGTACTCCTTTGCTAACACGTGTAGCTTCCCTATGACCTGTCCCAATTCTTGAAAGAAGTCACTGCTCTGTTCAGTTATTTTTATTTTACCAGCAGGGACCCCTTTCGCTTTTTCAAAGGCGACAACTGAGTAATACGAATTTTTAAGGGTTATAACTTCTACAAGTTCTCCATTTTCAGAAGGTACTGCCCTGGAGACGGAAGCGTCGTTATCAGCCAGGTAGTTGAGAAAGTCTACTTCTCCTTTGATTAACTCAGCCGTTCTGTGGGAACTGTGGGTGAAACGCAGGACGAAGGGTTCTCCATCACGTTCAAATTCATAGACAATATTGTCGAATCCTCCCACATGGCTGATTTTGTCTTGTGTTGTACCATAACGGTTAGCTGCCTTGTTTAAAACGTTATCAAAGTCTGCCTCCATTGTGTCACCTTAGGTTAACCCATTGGTTTGCGGTACGCGGTGGCCTGTTCTATAGGGGAAAATCCCATTTTTTCATAAAGTCGTAGGGCGCCTGTGAGATTTTCTGCGTCCACAGCCAAAATTGCCTCAGTCATTCCATGCTCTTTTAAAACCTCAAAGTTTTTGGCAATCAATGCACTGGCCAACCCTTTTCGTCTGTAAGGGCGTCGTATACCAATAGGCCCCATATGCGCGCGCTTTCTATTGTATTCTTTGTTTTCTTCCTCGTCAATAGAGCTCATAACGACACCAGCTATGTGGTCTGTAGTGGTATCCCAGGCTACTACCCACAATGTTGGATCAAACGAGGGCCTCTCCATCCATTCTTTTAATTTTCCATCTGTCAGATCTGAGCCTCCCCAGTGATCTTGGAGGGCTTCATCTGCAGCTCTCCATGCAGGCCAGTAGTGTTCGGGTTGTACAGGACGGACTTCAATCCCTTCCGGTAACGGTAAGTCAGGGACAGGTTCTGAAAGTGAGCGCATCATTATGAAGTAGTACCGCGCAGGTTGGTACTGCTCGCGGAGTAAATGAGAGATCCAAAAAGCTTCAGTATCATCTGCCCAGGATTGATAGAATCGGTTACCTTTTGGGTGATCTGCAGCAATCTCTCGTGCTCGCTGCTCATTGAATAAGAGCATACTGCGGCAGATGCCCTTTCCCCGCCATTCAGGCAGCAACAATGCAAAATGAGTGTATATTCGCGTGTCATCTGGTTCCTCCTGCCACCACAGTCGAGTGTAGCCAATAACGTGACCATTCATTTCTGCAAAGAGCATATCCTTGTAGGGATCGCAGTTGACCAGATGCTTGAAAAAGCGGGCCATATCCTCAACAGTGGTCGTCTGCTCGAACTGGTCTGCCTCTTTGCATCCTTCCAAAACATTCACCATGGCGGAATAATCAGATTCACCCTGGAAGTGTCTGAAAGTTAACCCAGGTACATCGGGTGCATCGGGGACTGTAATCTCACTTTTATTCTGTGACATAGTATCACTTCAAGCTTTTCTCTTACACACGGTTAACACAATTTTTGATTTTCCATTTATGGCTTTGTTCGATCCATCAACTTTATAAACCTTGTTATGGCTCTGTCAGCTAATCCATTACGCATACCATGTGGGGCAGATCATCATGTTAGCGAAGCATTTTACGTCTCATGAATGGGTCATGTTGAGCATTCCACGGGGAAAGCCCGATGAGTGTAACAAAAAGATGTTTGGAAAGTACGAACCAAAAGCCTAGAAATACATGGCTGATAAGAATTGTCAAATGTGTTGCATTTCACATTTTTGAATATTCAGCCCTTGAAATAATCAAGAAGAATTGTTACACGTGGATCTACAAGAGGTGCACATAAGAAGCTTCCAAAACAAAATCCCAATGATTTGAACCGGAATTTAGACCAATCATCTACATTTCTTTTCCTTTCTTGGTCTGCATCTCGCATGAGCCCTTACGGAAACAACCTTATAGGTGCCTCCTGGATTGGCTCTCTTATACTTTTTCACTTTTACGAATTTCTTTCCCATGATCTTAGTTCTCTTTCGATCAATATAAATCTTTCTATGATTAGTTTCTTCTTGCATTTTGAAGTATGGTTCTGCTGAAGACCTCGTGAATTCTAATTGTGAAGTCCACGGGAACTCCCATCATTTTAAGACAAATTAACACCTTCTAGGTCTCACTGTTTGTAGGACGCTTCTAGTTCTTTTATTCTTATCTCCATTCCTAAAGGTGAAAGAAATAACTCAAAAGAAGGTGGAGAACGCAGTTTAAACTCAATATCTTTGGTTCTAATACTTTCTATAGTGGGAGAGATAAGAAAGAAGACCCTCCCAACTTCAAGATTGCTCTTTTGAAGTCCTTGGTGGTTTGATTTCTCTGATTTTAATTCATCCAATTCGCTTCACTAATTCTTCCCAGCCTTTTGTCCCCTGTAATCCTTTTAAATCAATTTCCTTGGTGAGCCGTTTTACATCGCTGAACCCTTTGTCCACCGCTTCTTTCAAGTACTTTAATGCAGTATCGGTCTCTCCAACTGATGCCCATGCACACGCCATTTTATAGTAGTGGTTGGCATTCAATTCACCACTTTTGAATGCTTTCTCAAAGAACTCTTCTGCCTTTGAAAGCTCTTTTTCCCTCACGTGGTAACACCCATTGAAGACCAAGTTATCCAGCTCATCAAAATAAAAGTAGTAGTCAGGGTACTCTGTTACTTTCTCAAATCCCACCCTTTCAGCTACTGTAATTGAGGCAGGATTAACCATATCTGCTCTCCATACCGGGGTGAGATTATGCAGAACACAAAAGTCAACAAATGCTTGAGCTGTTGCAGTGGCAAACCCCTTGTTTCTATCCTCCGAATTGTACGTGATAATACCTATTTCATATTCATTTTTGCTGACATAACAGGATATGCAGGATGTAATAATCTTATCCCCCTTTACCACGTAGAATCCAAAGCCTTTTTCTAGAAATGTGTCAATTGTGCCCCAGTACCTTTTTATTCTCTCTACATCTCTTTCACTGTTCACCTTTTTGAGCAGCTCCTTACTGATTTGTTCAATTGAGAATCCTGGAGGAATTTTCCAGTGCTGTATTGTGTATTTCTCTTTGTTGAATACAGATGTCCATTCGTAATTTACTTTGGGATACCTGTCTTTTAGCAGATCCTTGATTGTATACTCCCATTTCTCTACGGGGAAGACCTGCACTGCAAAATAGGTTAACCCCCTTTCTAATGCTTCAGGAGCTATTTTTTTAGAAATAAAGGTATCTAACGATTTATTAAAGTCCTCATTATCAGTATCTCCTGCCAAAAAAAACATATCAGGTGCCCCCCATGCCAGTGCTGTTTGAGGATGTTCAGGGTTGTCCACATATATTTTCCCGAAAGTATTTTTATCAATAGCTGAATGGATGGCAGTGTTTTTCCACTCTTTGAAGAGGGGCCGTACTTTTTCGTAGTTTTTCTGGTCTAGTTCGTAAATCATTTTCATCTTTCTTTGTGGGTTGTACTCTTTTAAACATAGCGATAACAGTAATCACTATATTACTTCTTATCTGTGGTTTTGATTTCTTCCACAGATTATTAACCTTTCACGTGAACTTTCTGACTTCATCAACAGAGTTGTTTCTGGTGGTTCTCCCATTCTGTTACATCTCTAAGAACCTTTTGAACACCTCTGTCCACGAAGGATGCCCGGGCCACCATGTACAGTTGAATTGGGCCAATAAGAATCCTTCTTTAGTACGAGCACTGTCCTTTGCTCCTGAATTTGTTGAGGGATGGGCTCACTACTGTGAGGAGCGAATGCGGGATTACGGATTGAACGATACTGTATTGCAGTTTGAGCAAGCGCTTGATATTATTTTTAAGGCAGTAAAAATTATTATTGATGTGAAATTACACTGTGGGGAGATGACCTTTGATGAGGCAGTATCCCTTTTGCAGTCTGAAACAGGAATGGAACAGTACGCAGCAGTAGCACGAGTGAAATACCATACCTTACATCCAGGATACCCCTTGAGTTACCTTCTGGGTAAGCATTTCCTGCTGCAATTGCAGAAGGAGGTTCAGAATCACTTAAAAGAGAAGTACTCGGAAAAACAGTTTCACAATATCATACTCCAGGCAGGGAGTATACCCTTTCCCTATTTGAGAGAAGAATTAAAGATGAAAGGCATGCTTTGAATTTTTGGGATTAGATTTAAGCAGGTACTCCAACCATTAATAGAGTACCTCTATCTGTAATATCTGCTCCTTCTGAAGTTTCTTCCATTTAGTTGCTAAGAGTTGGTTTATACTTTTTCTTTTCTCATCTGTGGTGGACATGTCATTTCATCACTATTTCGTATTTAATTGTATAACATTAGCCCTTATCATGTGTAATCTCTCGTGAAGTGATAATACGAGAGTAGATGGGTGATTGCACCAAAAAGTAAATTGATGTTCCGTATGCAATCAAAAATGTCAATTAATCCAAAAAATGAGAATATGAAGAGTTTTAAAGATTTAACCACTTCTACAAAAAGCTTATATTCTCAACCTCCCAGCGCACATATGGATCCCAACCTCATCCCCGTTTTAGGAGATGATATACAAATACTCAATGTGAGGACTCCAGAACGTCGGCATTTTGTCCTTTATTGTGCTTCAAAGAAAGACAAGATCACGCCCAATGAAGCAACTGTTCATTTGATTACCCTGTGCGATGGGACGCACACAGTTGGAGAAATTGTTTCACATTTTGTGGAAATCTCAGGTGAAAATCCTTCTTCAATTGAAGAGCACGTTGAACAAATACTGGAGAGGCTTCTCACAAATGAGGTCATAACCCTTTGTGAAGTTCCCACGTACGTAGAAATTCCAGAAGAAGTGGAGCTTATCCACCCTCTGCAGCAGGTTTCCATAGAAATAACTGATGCATGTAACCTCAACTGTGTCCACTGCTACAATGATTACGGGTCTAAACGGGAGGATGAACTGACTTTAGAGGAAATCTATCACTTAATAGATGAATTAAAGAAACTGGGCGTTTTAATAATAATGCTATCAGGTGGAGAACCTTTGCTGCGTCCTGATTTTTTCGAGATAGCTCAATACGTAAGAGACAATTCCTTAGGATTGGAATTGTTCACCAATGGTACACTGGTCACAAAGAATGTTGCCAAAAAATTGAAAGCTTTGAACATTTTAGATGTTTCAGTAAGTCTGGACAGCCCCACTCCTGAAATCCACGATTATTTCAGAGGGATAAAAGGCGCCTGGAAAAGAACTATGAAAGGGATTCAAAACCTGAAAACAAACGGCATAAGAATCAAACCTGCAGTCTCTGTGAGCCAGTTGAACATGAAGGAAGTTGTCCCCCTGCATGAATTCTTCTTTAGAGAGGGGTTTTACGAATACAAGCTGCAGCCTGTCTTTGCCACGGGGAGGAGTAATCCATTAAATACTACCATTACCCCTGACGAGTTTGAGAAAGCTGTACGGGATGTCCTCATTTTGGAGAAAAAACTTGAGAAAGAGCATCCCCTCCATGAGAAGGAGAAAATGAACTGCGGTATTGGCACCTATTCACTGGTAGTGGGAAGCAATGGAGATGTGAGACCATGTTCTGTCTTTGGAATGGAAGTTGTAGTAGGGTCTATACGTGATCAACCTGTAAAGAGTCAGTAAATACCTTGAAACTGTAGGACACAAATTTAAATACCTTGAAACTGTAGGACACAAATTTAAAGAGAGTATACACTCGTGATGTTCGATTCTTTACATATCAAAACTCTAGAAAACACTAGAGGGTGGTCAAAAGAAATAGTTGTTACACGTGTAACAATTGAACCACCAACCAGTAGAACAGTATCGCACATTATGAATAACCTTTTAAGTTCTGCAAGAATATCTGCGGCATGATCCATGAACTCTTCAGTTATACTCAGGACTCCAACGTTTTCATCATTGAAGATGACACGACTGTTATGATTGATTCTGGCATAGGTATGACCGAGTGGGTGCTTGAGACTGTCCGCGAAAAGGGGTTAACCATTGATGTCATCATTAACACCCACTGTCATGTGGATCACATCGGGGGAAACCGCTTTTTTCCTGAAGCTAAAGTGTATGCGCATGAATTGGATGCTCCCGATATTGAAACAGGTTCTCGGAAAACGCTGTGGTACTGGGGATTTCAGAATCCTTTACAATTTCCAGTGGCTAGAAAGGTGAAAGAGGGAGACGTTATTTCCTCTGGAAACTATCAACTGGAAGTAGTCCATACGCCTGGTCATACTGAAGGGTGTATGTCCTTATACGAACCTGAGAGAAAGATTCTGTTTACCGGTGATTGTGTCTTTGATATGGGTATTGGGAGAATGGACCTTCCTACAGGGAGTCCTCAACAGATGAAACAGTCTCTTCAACGGTTACTGGAATTTGACATTGAAAAGTTTTACGGGGGCCACGGAGGGATTGGAACGAAGGATAATATACGTACTGGACTTGAATTCTATTTTTGAAATTCAAAGTATTTCGGGCTTTGTCTATTAAGGTTTGCTTTTTTGGAACTTATAACCATCTTTTACGTTATCTAAAAGGTTTTCATCGAATTCATTCAGTACCATAGTGAAAATAATAAATAGTCGTAAATGAGAACTCCAAGAAATCCTATTTTGTCATTTTTTAAGGATTTATTTATGGTATGGGTGTTATAGTATCTGTCTAGTTAACGAGAATTGATTTTCAGAGGAATCTCTTGTAGACATTCTCCTCTACGTAAACTCCTCATGATTTCATTCTGTAGTGTGGCTTCTCTCCTTATCAATTTCCCTTGCCACTAAATCTAAATAACAAGAGCCCGGGCTGATTGACAAAGAAATAAACCAAGACCAGAGTGAGCAGTGCATTGTCCAGGTTCTTGGAAAAGGTCTTTCGTACTTTGTTTCTGGTCAAAATCTTAAAAGGCCTCGCGAACCTAAATGAACTACCGATCTGTTTCTCTGTTTTTCCTCTCCTATAACCAAAACTCACGTCATCACTTCCTTTGTTTCGGATATGCCTTAGCTTGTATATATTTTGGTGCCACACAATATAAACCTATCTATCGCATTGTGTGAATATGTGTGAAGATATATGGAAAAACTATCTTTAGTTCTTATTTCTATAATGCTCTAATTTCAATTGGACATTTAATATGACATTCAGAATCACATCAGAGATCTCATGTGATAACAAATTTCAATATTCTTTTTTTATTTGAGATTAAATGCTTTGAATTAGGAATTTTTTTCTGTTCTGAATTTATTTAACTGTTTTTTCTTTTTTTCTTGAAAACAGGCATTATTTCACGTGTAATTAGCAATTTCTCTATAAAAATTAGAAATACCAATAAGAGTATCTCTGCAGTCAAACTGAAATTGTCAAATGCGTACTGACTACTGAATCTGTGATAATTACTACGCATACACCTCCACAGTGATTTCTGACATTTGGACTAACCCATCTGCATTGGAATCTGTCCAGCGCAGCATCAGCATGTGTGCATCTTGGTAGGTCTGCCAGGTTAGAGGATCTCCCATGAAGGTAGAACCTGCATACGAGCCCTGCCAGCCGTAACCCCAGACGAGCATGACGTTCCGTGAACTCTCATTTCCTAAGTACACAATGCAAATGTCCTCACTAGGGTACTGGGTCAAATCTAAATAGATGGATTCACCTTCGCAGAAGATTTCAAAGCTCACTCCCGCGTAATACTCGAAGGTAATCCCGAAAATACTATCGAATTCATCTGCCACGGGATTAATAGCTGGACCACCTACTGGTATCAAATTTCCTGTGTCGTGTTCTGTTGTGGTTAAAATCGTGTGGGTCCTCCCTTCAGGGTTCTCTGTGACACCACCTGCAGCTAACCCAAAGGATATCTTCCCTGTTCCCAAAACATCAGTACAGTAGGCATTATTCCCTACCACAAAGTAGGAATTAGTACTGAAAACTCCTGGATAATCTGCAAAGGTGGATACTGGCTGCTGGGTTACTGCTCTGATTCCAATGTCCCAGTTGTGTCCTTCCTGTGACAAATTGTACCAGGTTGAACCATCAGAACTTGAATATGATTGTCCAGAAATAGGGTTATAATCATCAAAGGGTACTGGATACTGAAAATTGGGAGTATTAAACCGCACTGCCACAATGAAGTCATCACCTGCAGTAATTTGTGGTTTTGTTGTTAATTCTACAGAGTAGTACCCTGCTTTGGTCACAGTCCCGGATTGAGATGATAACAATCCACTGAAGGTATAGGGGCTGCTTCCAGATCTGGTATCATACACATAAATTTCGTAATTCAACATATCATCCACAGCCCAGAATTCTACACGCTCCAGTGCACCATTCTCTGTGGGTACAAACCGCACTGCACCCCAGGTATCATACTCATTCGAGTAAAATGAACCCTGCCACCCATGCTCATCATAGTAGTACAATGTCTCACGATAGTCATATCCTGCAGTACACGTAAATGCAGACACGTACTCACAGATGTTGGCACTTCCGTATGCTATCTTGAAATACCCGTTCTCACCCCATGAAGTTCCCCAGCTGTTCTTGACAATCCAGGCACCAGTCCCATGAGAGTGAACCAAAGAATCATCCCATCCAACGATGAGTACCGTGTGGTTCACACTTCCGTTAACCCAGTATTCAAATACACCCCCCGTGTACAAGCTGAATCCAGGGGCTGACGCGTTCATGGACACAAAGACCGGTCCGAACCGTAACAGTGCATCTTTCACAACAAGTATTTTGGCAGGGTCTTCACTGTCTAAATTGCTCCCGACAATTCTCCATCCACATAACCTCTTCATGATGTCACAATCTGCACAGGGCGTTCCATCAGTACCATCATAGGGTGCACAGCTCTCCAGAGAACCACCATACTTGGTTAGATAAGTGGTGACAATGAAATCATTTCCACCACTGCAACCAGCATTAAAAATATTGCACGACAGTACATTCTCCTCTGACAAATCGTATTCTGGACCTCCCTCAATGAGTATTCTGGACTCAAACATTCCTGTTCCTGCAAAACACCAGCAGCTTCCGCAGTTCCTCTGATCTTTGGGAGGCGTTACCATGCCCATACTTCTGTAATCGTATGCAGATGGCGGCGGTGGAGGAGGTGCTCGGTCACTCTCTACTTCAGAAAGATGGCTCAAATCCATGCGCGGTGGGACATATCCTAAAAGACTAGCCATCTCTGCAGGAGATAACTGTGAAAGCCAGGTATCTCCTACCGTATAGTTGTACCTATTTAGCCTGATCATTTCCCGTATCTCCTCAAGTGTCAAGGGCACAATAACAGGTGGAGGGACTGGTGCTCTCTCTGGTGCTCTATGAACCTGCGGCCCTGGATCGCCACTTATGGAGAATGCGAAAAAAAAGGATAAACTCATCATTAAAAAGACAAAAGAGAAACCCATTTTTCTGTGTATTGGTTCTTTCATATTCTCACTTCCTCTATCTCTTCTATTTCTCTACTTCAAAGTCTCTGTGTCTGGACTTTGTATAAAAGATGTATATCTTCGCAACAATATATAAACCTATTTATCACATTGTGTGAACATGTGCGATAGGTTAGTATGGTTAGCGCCCATCTCAACTTTGTTACACGTGTAACACTTTTTATTTTTTCTCAATTTCTCGTATCTAGAGTTCATTCAATAGCAGAATTTCCATTTATATAAAAAATATAACCTTGTTTGGTTAAAAACGTCTACAATATATCAGTACCACAGGTTCATAAATTGGCTACCCCGCCCTCCTTCGCAGCTGTGTATTTGTTGAGGCTAAATTCTTCAAGACTGAATCAAAGGTTTCATCTGGCAGTAACGCTTTATTCAAAAATATTCCTGTTCTTCCCACTTTATCCCTTTTTTGAAGCACTTTAACCCGTTCTGATATAATATCAATGGAAACATTCAATCGTTTTGCAATTTCGTGCTCTCTCCCACAGACGGATAATTCCCTGTGTCCGTTTTCTGTGGGTTCAATAAAAACCAGCCGTTTATCCACTCCAGCAACTCGTTCATCCTCAAAAAGATCGTCCAACGTCAAAAATCCACCAAACCGATAAAATTCACGCTCTAACCTGGTAGGCTCCACCATAGGAAAGGTAATGGTAGCATCGGGGAGCTCTATTAACCCCTTGATTAAACACCAGGGGGTCGCCTGGGTTAACCGTCGTTCCAGAATGTTGAACCGTTCCAAACATATCTCCAGCAAACAGGAAGGAATCACATACGGTATGACAATATCAATGTCTGAATCCTTGTGGACATCGCCTCTGGCCAAACTGCCGTACACCAGGGGGGAGAATTCTTTGAGCGCTTCCATGGCCTCAGAAGCTGCTTCTCTTAACGAATGTAACAACTTCCAGTGAGACTCATCATAGGTAATCTCACTGACATGGAATCGTTTGGTCTTGCTCTTCATTGTACCACTTCGGAAATCCATTGAAAAAAGGGCTCGAACCCTTCTCCAAGGGGGATTTCCACGATATCCGGCACCTCATAGGAGTGCAGCCTTTTAACTTCTTCGATGACAGAAGTAACTTTTCCTTTCTCTGTCTTCATAAATGCACTGTACTCTTGCGATTCTTCCACGGTTCCCTTCCAAATGTATACAGAAGACACAGGGAAGATATTGGCACAGGCTATCAACCGGTGCTCTAACAGGGTTTTAGCAATGGTGTCAGCTTCCTCCTTGGAGCCACACGTCATGTATATGAAGGAATACTCCATAAAGAGAAGGAGAAATACCAGTATATAAAGATTTTCAACAAAAGACGCTGTCTAACCATGAGGTGTTCATCTGTTACACGTGTAACATAAAAAAATTGTCTTTAATTCGTATAATAATAAGAAAATTAATAATTAAAGCAAATACTTTTGAAGCCACTCCATTAATGGGTTACCAGTATTCACCTGCATATAGCATACGTGTATTCACATGGCTTATTCAGCTCTATCCTTTAAATACTGGTCAAACCAGCGTTTAATATGAGTTAACCGTTCAATACGCCGGTCTGTGCGCCCTTCTCTCGAGAGGCCGTGGGGCTCTTCTGGGAATAAAACCATTTCTGTGTCTACGTTGAGCCGCTTTAATGCAACAAAGATTTGTTCACCCTGCTCTCTGTCTGCACGCAAATCCTGTTCACTGTGAATGACTAACGTGGGCGTTTGAGCATTACCAATGAATTTAATAGGAGACTGCTGCCACCAGTTTTCAACGTTCTCCCAGGGAGGCTCATTTCCGAATTCATCCTGGAAGGACCAGTTTAAGTCGCTGGAGCCGTACATGCTGGTTAAGTTACTCACACTCCTCTGGGTGACTGCTGCTTGGAACCTGTTGGTGTGGCCAATGATCCAGTTGGTCATATACCCACCGTAGCTTCCGCCAGTGACACCCCTTTTTTCTTTGTCAATGTAGGGTTTCTCTTCAATGAAATCAACCCATGCCATCAAATCATCGTAGTCTTTTGTACCCCACTTGTTCCAGATAACTTTGGAATGCTGTTCACCATACCCTTTTGAGCCGCGGGGGTTGCAGAAATAAACCACATACCCGGAAGCTGCCAAGTAGAAGAACTCGTGCATGAAGAAGTTTCCGTACTGCACCCGGGGACCGCCGTGAATTTCTAATATGGAAGGATATTTCTTGGATTCGTCAAACTCAGGAGGTTTAATGATCCAGCCCTGCAAATCGTTGTCATCCGGGCCTTTGAACCACACTTCCTCCACATCTCCGAGGTCCAAACTCTTGAAGAACTCCTCATTCACGTGGGTTACTTGACGCGCGCTTTTTGTTGTCACAGAACGTACCCAGATTTCTCCCGGATTCTTCATGTCTGCATAAAGATATGCCAGCATCGACTGGGTTTCATCAAAGGTGAATGGCCCCACAACGCCTTTATCATCAACTACTGGGGTTACACTCGTACTGCTTATTGATACTGAATTCAGCGTAGTATTACCGTGATGCGATACCTGAAAGTAAACCATTTGTGAATTAATGGACCATGTAGGAGGCATCAAGGACAGAATCCCTGGGAGGTCGTTAATAGTTCCCGTAGATACATCGATATCAGCCTGTTCTGTAAGGTTGTGCACTTTCCCAGACCCATCTGCTGGTACCACCCACACAGATGTGTGCTTCCAGGTGAGTCCTTTCCCCTCATATCCGAAGTAAGCCACCCATTTCCCGTCAGGTGAAAATACTGGGGTCCCCTTTGGTCCTACAGGTGTATCAATTCTGCGGAAATCACCACCTGTTGCGGGTATGACAAACAAATCTATGACATCAGGGTCCAGATCAGGATCTTCTGTGCGGTTAGAACAGAAAACAATCTCTTTCCCATCGGGTGACCACGAGGGTCCGTACTCATCGTAGATTTCGTGGTCTGTCAACTGGGTAGCCTCCCCTGTTTCAACGTTGATGACCCAGATGTGGTATCTCTCTTTGGGTAGGAATCCTTTACCATCTTCTTTGTAGAAAACGCGGGTAATGTGACGGGATAGCACTCCTAATTTCTTCTTTTGCTCGTCTTCTTCTCGTTCGATTTCCTCTTTGTCCTTCTTACGGAAACTGCAGACGAACTTCGTACCATCAGGGGACCACTCATAGCTGTCAATAGTACCCTTGAAATCGGTTACTTTCCGGGCTTCTCCACCCTGAAAAGGGATAACATAAATCTGGGGCTGTTTTTCATCATCTCTAGTGGAAATAAAGGCAATTTTGATGCCGTCGGGAGACCATCGCGGTGTGGTATCTGAATGATCACCGTACGTGAATTGTTGTGCAGGTCCTTTCTCAGTGGAGACAATCCATAAATTGGAGTATTTCTTTTCAGTTTTTTTATCTACTCTGTTAACAGGGTACACGATGTGACGTCCGTCTGGCGAGATCTGGCAGTCAGAGATCAAGTGAATGCGGTATAAATCTTCTGCTGTTGTGTGGTTTTTTTGCATACTCATAAGAGGTCTCATCTGTTTTAAGGGTTACGCTAGTGGGAGGTATGGTCCATCACAACTCCAGCAGATATAGAATGTAAAGGAACCCTGCAGAGATGAGATAAAAAAGAGAAACGTAGATTTCTTCAGATAAGTAACTATAAAGACAGATTTTCCACGTACTTCAGTTATGGTTCTCAGGCATGTTGCCAAGGCAGCAGGGTGGTGGCAGTGGTGAAGTTCCTGTGGAGCATGCTCCTGTGGGAGAAGTTCCTGTGTAACAGCTTATTGAAGGGGTACTTCCATATCCACAGTAAAGGGGTATGCCCATCACAACAATACTATTAGCAAATATCAGCTTTGCATACATGAGTTCACCTCCTTTTTGTTCAGGCCAGGATTTATTCACTCATAATTTTATTATTAACTTGAATTTTGATTATAATAGATGCACGTGCAAGTTGATCCTGACCGTTTTATACATTTTTTCCTGTCATATAAATGTTTCGTTAAGACGTTGAAAGAATTCTCATTTACAGGGTAGTGAATAACCTTTGTGCGTTGAATGTACAGTTCTCACCACGAGGAGTAAATGCATTGAGATCGGAGCTGAATCCAATGAATTGGCACAAAACATAAAATCCTTGATCCAAGTGATCTCAAATGGGCTCCTCTCAACCATGGCATGTTTATTTGTCTCATATTTGTGAGTCTCATTGACCGAAACCTTTATAAAGATATTTATAAATATCTATTGTCATGAGAAAAATTCAAGTCATCCATGATAAAATCACACTCACAGACGACGTGGAAATTGTCTACGAGAAGAGAGTAACTCCATTTGGAACGAGGACAAAAGTTGGTGCTCCGAGGAAGTATGTTGGAAGGAGAGCATATGTGATCATTCTTGAGCAGTGGTCATGAATTTTGTCCCAAAGCCCCTGTATGCTATACATTTATAAAGCTTCGGAACGTAACCAGATTCAATGAAAGAATTCCTGTCGGTGGAGGAAAAAAGAAGGTTAATTGTACTCAACAGTATTTTCATGAAGATCCAGAAAACGCTGGAAGCATCCATAGGGCAGTCTTCCGCCAAGGTATTATACACTGCAGGAGAGGAATTTGGCCACAAATACATGAACGTTCTCAAACATGAAGATGAGAAAACCACTATCGAGGATCTGCTCACAGAGCTAGAAGTCACTGATTTTGTGAAAGCGAAATTCAATGCTGATGATTTGAGTTTCCACGTTTCTGATTCGCCTATTGCTGCAAGTTACGGGGACAGTGAAAAGCCAGTCTGTCACTTTCTGGCAGGATTCTTCACAGGGATTGCTACTGCATACTACAAAAAGGATGTTGAGTACAAAGAGACATCCTGTAAGGCTTTAGGGGACGATATATGCGTGTTCAAGCCGGTAACTGACTGAGCACAGAATTTGTGTGGGACAACAAGTTGACTGTTGCTCAACATTGTTGATAACTACTTCAAAAGGGACCAGCGCTCTGTCTACTGCAAGACCAGGGTTGTCACATTTTTGGTGGATAGAACCTCCTTGAATTCATAAATTTTCTCTTTGTAGTTGAATTGTGGGTGAAATGATATATTATCTGAAATGTTACACGTGTAACACATTGACCTTTAAAGACTTGACAATCCTACAAGGCCACAAGACCAAAAAGCATTTATTAAGAAGATGTGTCAGAAGAAACGGTGGATTCATGAAGCATCATGTACTCCTACTCGTGCTGATGATGGTGCTCACTGGCTGTATTTTCCAGGGAGACAAAATACCATTTGAAACAGTGGCCAAAGCAGAAAGCTCGTACGAGGGGAAAGAACCTTTACTGTTTGTGGCCACATCCTATGAAGATACCCTTGATTTTGTACAGTATACTGGGTTGAAAGATGAATTAAAGAACATAGAATACCACCAGTATATTGTCGTGTGTGTACTTCTGGGAGTGAAACCAGAGGGGTACGATATTGAAATAAAAGAGTTGATCAGAAAAAAAGAGGGTATTGTTCTCCTTACTACGTTTAGGGAACCAGAATTTGGAAAACCGTTACCTGACAAAAATGTATCACCTTTTCACATTATAAGGATTAGAATATCTGAAATTGGCATCGAAGGAGAGGTGAGCTTCCTTTTGGAGGACACAAGAGGATTCTTACACGCAAAGGTGGTTGTTGAAACATGAGTTAAAATCTGGAAGAGCACTATGAATATCGTGCATTGTCGATGGGCTAGGTTCGAGGTATACACCTCTAGGTAACCACATACCCTCCACTGCAGCGCACTGTCACTTCCCCTGTAAATTTATATTCCTCGAAGCCTACCAGTTTACACATGAGCCCTGGTGATAAGGGCTGAACCCTGACACCAATAGAAAAAGATATATACTTACCCGTAAGAAAGACAGTGGAGGTCGAAAAGCATGGGGCTCTTTGACAAGGGAAAAGAAGAAGTCATCGATTCCTTAAGAAGGATGGCCACGGAACTGCGGGATGAAAATGCCCGCCTCACCCGGGAGCTCGAAACATACCGGAGAGAGTACGGTGGAGTATCTAAGCTGAAGGAGATAGCCGAAAGGCTCACTGAGGATAACAAGGCCCTCCTGGATAAGGTGGAGAACTTCTCAGATACGGAAAGACAGTTAAAACAGATAATTGAGGAGAGAAACCTGGAACTTTCCAGATTGCAGCAGGTCATACAGCAAAAAAAAGATGAAATATCTCTCAAAAGCTTTGCAATTATGGCAAGGGATTCTGATATTAACCTCTCTGGTGATTTGGTTTTGACAGGCGGATTAAAAACCAGCCGAAGCGTCAACTTAGGAGATGGTGTCATTGTGAAAGGCAGTGTCGAGGCTGGAGAAGTGGCTAGTTTTGGAAACAAAAACATGATCTATGGTGATGTTGTTGCATCTGTGGTGAAAAGCAAAGCAGAGTGCGAATTCAGGGGATCTATCAAGGGAAAGGAGGCCTATCTAGGAGACCGAAATATTTTTAATTCACCGGTGAGCATCGATACCAAGCTGGAGCTCGGCAATATGTGTGAAGTGAAAGAGGATTTATACTCCAAAGGAGACATCACTGTTGGATCAGATTCCATTCTGCAGAAAGTGATGTGCGACGGAACGTTCAAAATTGGAGCCAGAACTACGGTGCAGCGGATCGTATCCAAAGGAGTGGTAGAATTAGGAAGTCTTCCGTAATCACGCCCGTGATCTCAACTCCTCAAGCATGAAGTAACATTGGTCGAGCAGGGGTTTTACTCTTTCAATTTGGGCAGTGGGGACATCTGATAAATCTGCATTCTCTAGAGAGTCTAACAACTGGTTGTATGTATCGTAAATGCGGAAGAATTCTCCCGGCGTTGCCCTCTCTATGTCTACTTTCATCTGCTCCACTTCCGAGACAAAGGCATCCCAGTAGAACTGTTTGGTGCGCACTTCTCGCTGCCGTTCTTCAGATTTGATTTTCTTTTCAACGTCTTTCATTTTGGCGTAACATTCCCGGATGCGGTCCCTGATCTTTAATCTGAGGTCTTCGGGGAGATCTTCTGCCACTTCCTTGAACTTTTTGGCTACTTTGTTGTACTTGTCAGGATCGAACCTACCTGAACCGATTAAGCTGCTGATTTCTTCCAGGAGTTCTTCTCCTACGTCTTCTGAGGTTTTCTTTCCTTCTCTCTGGATTCTTTTCCCAATTTCGGTCAGGTATTCTTGAATTTCTGACTCCATCTGCTGATCCACATTTCGGGGGAGCAACTGTTCTCTTCTCAGTAAGTCGGCATATTTCTTTTTTGCCTGTATCTGGTCGTAGGTGCTGAGAGAGTCCATAAGCCTTTTTGTATCCGATAAAAACTCTTCCAGGTGCTTGGTGGGCGATTCTCGTTCTTCCACTGCATCGATTCTTGTTTTGAGTTCGTGAATGTTTTGAACAATCCTGGACCCCAGTAAGGTATCAGGGGAGAAGGATCTGACCTTTAAAGATTCGTATAACTTCTGTGCTTCATCAAAATGTTCAGCAATGTAGTCCATGGAGTAGATATCCAGGATGTCTCTGGTCTCTGCAAATAATGAGGAAAGCTCTCTATCAGTTAGTTCAGTTCTGGGGATTTCTTTTTTTCGCCTGAAGGGGGCTTTCACCTCTTCTGGAGGCTCTGGTCCCACATGGATTCCTAACTCTTCTGCTCGCTGTCGTATCTTCTGCTCTTCTTCTATCAGTCGTTCCAATACATCTGTTGTCGATTCCACAAAAGGAATTGAATCTACTGGAATATAAAGGTTTTGGCGTCTGGGGCTGCTCAATTGTTGATAGCTCTCTCATTTTTGTTACACGTGTAACAATTTATTGTCTCTTTTTACTATTTTTTATTATTTTCTGATATTTAAAAAGATTTCATTTTTGATACTAGGTTTTGACACCTCCAGCTCTTACATTTGTAGGTGACCAAAAGCTTTCAAGAGCTTGAACTGGAGATGGAAAAGAGATGTTCCCTTATTGGCTAAAAAGATCACAAGCAAAAGACGTAGCAGTCACATCCAGCTCAACTTTTCCTTTTTATTACAACAAGCATCCCCAAAAGAACAAGAAAAACAGGTGCAGGTGCTGTGCGCTCCACCCCCAGATGCAGATAACCAGGATACTGATCATCCATTACTGGGTGGGGATCATACAAGTTGTGGTAATCTTCAGGAGGGTACACCTCCTCGAATGCAGGGTACACCACCTCACGCATGTACTCTCTTACTTTAGGAACAGTTTGTTCAAACCCTTCCTCCACAGGTATATCACTCTTCATGGACTCACAAAGGTAGTACGTGAATACAAACCCAATAACAGGAAGCCCCTCCTCAGGAATACCTGCCCAGCCCGATTCTTCTGCTGAAACGGAAGCTATCCCAATATACGGGGAATCACTCTCAGGAAGAAAAGATCCAGAATAGCACGAATCTATGATTAATACCCGTTTTTTAATTGCAATTTCATCCCACCACAAAGGAAAGGTCTCATTCCATCTTAAATCATGTCTAATATAACCCCCGTGGGAACCAATATAAAACAGAACAATATCATTCTTATCTGCATTCTCTTTTAGATACTCTAACCCTTCTTTAACAGTTTCTGGAGTAATTCCATCCTTCTTTATTAACATATGATCTTTCTGCCACCCGTGATATACTAACATGTCCTGCATTCTCTCAATATCTACAAAGTCCACGGGAAGATCATCGTACCCTTCGGGAAAATCATTGGTCTCCATGAGAACTGCCCATCCCTCTGCAGGATCATCGCTTGCTACTGCTACCACAAAGAGTATAACCATCAGGGTAGCACCATGACGCCATATCCTTTTAACCGGAAAACCACACATACAACCACCACTATCCCAACTATGAGAGTAACTCCTATATCTCTTTTTCTGTAATGAAGCTCCCTCAAATAGGTTCGTTCCCCTCTTCCAAAAGCTCTGGAATCAATAGCTATGGATAACCCTTCAGCCATCCTGATAGCTTCAATAATCAAGGGGATCAATATAGGTATGTACTTTCTTACCTTTTCTGCAATATTCCCCTTCTCTAATTCTAACCCTCTCGCTTTCTGGGCATCCATAATGGTCATAGCAATCCCTGCGAGAGCGGGGACCTTACTCAAAGCTATAGCCAGCATCAACCCAAAATCGTAGCGCAGCCCCATTTTAACCAACGCTAATACTAAATCTCTCTGTTCTGTGGTCATCAACAACAAGTACGTGGCCACAATCAGAGAGAGCAGTCTGAAGGACATGGCCACACCCATGAAGATGCCCTCTTTGGTCACAATAATCTTCCAGTATTCCCAGATGACTGTGCCCTCCCTCTGGAATATGGGCCAGATAACCAAAGCCATCACCACCAGGGGAAGAATCAATCGCAAATAAGGAAATAATTTCGAAAAGGGAATTTTTGCAGCCACTAATAATATCAATATCTCCAGACAAAAAAGCGATACCAATACTCTGTAATCGCTGAACAGGATGCCCACAAAAAACAGGCAAACTGACAAAAATATTTTTGTTCTGGGATCTAAAGAATGTAAAAAGGATTTCCTTCGGATGAACATGGTTTGCTGGATCATTAATTTACCCCCACAGCTTCCAAAAGCTCTGGAACTGTCAGGCAGGTTCCGCATCCCAGAGCCTGAGAGAGTTTGGTAATCTGAGGTTCTTCTAGAAAGTTTTCCTGCAGAAGCTCACGGTCAGAAAATATCTCCCGAGGAAGTCCCTCTGCAGCTATTCTCCCCTCTTTGAGGATGACGATACGGTGTGCCATTTCTGCTACTAACCTCATATCGTGGGTAACCAGTATCACTGTATGGTTCTGGCGGTGTAATGTTTCCACCAGATCAATAATTGATCTGGAGCTCTTCAAGTCCAGCCCTGTAGTCGGTTCATCGAGAATGAGAATTTTCGGATTCATCACCAGAACAGAAGCGATGGCCAGCCTTTGCTTTTCTCCCCCCGATAAACTGGTGGGGTGACCCTCTCTATACTTGTACAAATCTGTTCTCTGTAAGACGTCAGATACCCTCCTTTTTCTTTCCGGTTCGTCCACTCCCAGATTTTTCAAGCCAAACTCCACTTCATCAAAGACTGTATCAGCAAAGATTTGATGATCTGGGTTCTGGAAGACATACCCCACTTTTCTGGCCATTTCAGCTACACTCTTTTCTTTTACCAGCTCTTTGTCCACGTAGACCTCCCCCTTTAAAGGCCGCAGCAACCCATTGAAGTGCTTAACCAAGGTAGTCTTTCCAGATCCATTCTGCCCGATCAACGCTAAGATTTCCCCCTGGTACACGGTGAGATCAACATTATCAAGAACAGGTGCACCAGTGTAGGTGAAAGAAAGGTTTTTAACTTCAATGATAGAATCTCCACGAATGTACTCTTTGGGTTTTCTTGGTTGAGACTTCACCTTTAGTTCTCCCATTTTCTGAGCTTCTTCCAACGTGATACAAACCTCCTTTACCAGCCCTCTCTTGTACAGCTCATACGTGAATTCTGCTACCTCCGGCACCTGAATGCCCAACTCTTTCATCTCTTCTACTTCACTGAATACTTCCTTTGGTGTGCCAGACTTCACAATTTTCCCATCGTGTAAGATCACCACGGTTTGACAATATTCTGCCACGTACTCTGTATCGTGTTCCACCAATACAATAGACATTCCCTCTTTGTGCAGCTGTTCCAGGACAGAATACACACTTTTCTTCCCTTTTGGGTCTAATTGTGAGGTGGGCTCATCTAAAACCAAATAGGAAGGCCGCATGGTCAGCATGGAAGCGATTGCCAGCTTCTGCTTTTCTCCACCAGATAAGGAGAAGGGAAACCGCTCTCTATCAGATATGTTAATAATTGCGAGTGCTTCCTCAATTCTTTGTAAAATCTCCTCTCGGGGAAGACCCAAATTTTCAGGGCCAAAAGCTAACTCCTCCTCCACACTCATGGCAAACAATTGGGATTCTGGATTTTGAAGAACAATACCCACCTTATCTGCTAATTCGTACACGTAATGATCTTTGGTGTTCAACTCATTGACGGAGACCTCTCCTGACATTTCACCGGGAATGGATTGCGGTATGACCCCATTAAAGGTGAGACAGAGCGTGCTCTTACCAGAGCCTGAAGGGCCCAAGACCCCAAGGTAGTCCCCTCTGTCAACTGTGAGGTTGATACAGGTTAACACGGGATGGCCAGTAGTGTACTGGAAGGAAAGGTCTTTAACAGTAATCATTGTGATGACTGTAAGAGTTCTATATAAATGGTTTTTCATTGGTTGGGGCTGTCTGATTGTGAGTGGTTCCCTCACCTGTTACACGTGTAACAATTTTGTCCTTTTTTCAATTGGTTAAGGCATGGTTAAGATAACGTTGACACCAGAAAGTGACATTCCATGCAGATGCTTTACAGTGGTTACAAAATCCAGATTTTCATTGAGCGTAAAATATACAAGTAAAATACACATCTGCACACAAAGAGGGTACCCTCAATTGGATAGAAGCCACTGGAAGAGGAATTGAATTTCCATCGGTCTGTCACGGCTTTGGGACAAAATTCATGATCACTGTTTAAGGATTATTACATAGACTCTATTACCAATATATCTCTTTGGTGCATCAACCTTTGCACCATTTCCGAAGGGTGTTACTCTCTTTTCATACACAATTTCTACTTCATCTGTGAGCGTGATCTCATCTTGGATGATTTGAATTTTCCTCATAAGTAGTATATACTAGTAAATACTTATAAAGGTTACTATCTCTGTATGTGCATGAGAATCACAACGAAAGTGGCACGAGAACTTGTTGGTGTTCTGGAAGAATCTCGAGAGAAAATCTCCAAAGAAACAAAGGAAATTTTAGAGACAATAGGACAGGTGTACGATTTTGCTGAGTACGAAAGACGGAGAAAAAAGGTAGAAGAGCGAATTAATGACTTTCCTTCACTCGTTAAACAGGCAGTATCAATGATTACCATTGCACAATCTGCTGGCAGACCAAAAAAGCTTAATCTGGTACAGAGGACCATGCTTTTCTTTCTCACAGGAGTGTTAAACAAGAGCAACAGGGACACGATTGCATTACTGGGATCATTGCTGCAGGCATTTGTTGACGTTGAAATCAGTTACAAATACATAGAGAGACTGTACTCAGATGAACAGGTCGAAATGGTCTTGCACAATGTGTTCATGCTGATGCTCAAAAAAGTAGGGGTCTCAGGTAAGTTTGCAGGGGATGGTACAGGGTACTCACTATTAATTACCAAGCACTACAGGACCAATCCAAAGAAAAAGGCAAAAGATTACCGGTACGCATTCAGGTTAATTGATCTAGAGACTGGCATGTACGTAGGGGTTGGATATTCCACCAAATCAGAAATGGATGCTTTCCACAAAGCTATGAAAATGGTAAAGGAATTTGGCATTTCCATTGATTCCATCGCTCTAGACAAATACTACAGCTCACGAAAAGTGTTGAAGCTCTTCGGGAACGATACATCACTGTACCTTCTCCCCAAAAAGAACATTGCAAAGATAGGGTTAAATTGGGCTAAAATCTTCAATGAAATTCTTGAAGATCCTGTCAAATACTTAAAGAACTACTTCCAGAGAAACCTCAGTGAAGCAGCTTTCTCAGCAGATAAGAGAAGATTCGGGTGGATAATCCGCCAAAAAAGAGAAGACCGCCAGGAAATGGCAATGTTCTCCATTGCCTTACTCCATAACTTCTTCACAGTACGAGTTGCACCCTAATAACGAAAACGCTGATCCCCTAACAATAAACACGTATCCTCTAGCGAAAGCTGGAAATGTACACACAGTTTTGAGAGGAAGTAAGAGAGACTCTCCTCTACAACACGAAAGATCCTCTCTTACAGTGCAAGAAAATGAAAGAAAATAGGGGGATCAATCCCCCCCTTGAGAGGGGGCCCCAGATAATTTTGTCCCAAAGCCCAAATTATCGAAACCTTTATATACAAATTGAAAATTCAGGTGTGATAAGGAGGAATTCTCATGATCTTGCACTGTACACCACCTTACAGACAGGATATTCCCAACCCTGCTCTTGGATATTTGAAAGGGTTCCTTCAATCTCAAGGGATTTCTGTCAGAAATGTTTACTGGAATGTGGTTTTGGCCAGAACCATTCTCAACTTTCACAGAAGTATTGAAAAATATTCGAAAGAGACAGGGTTGTCCTCCATTTCTGGTATCACCCTGTTCTTGTGGAGATACATGTATACAGGGGCGAAAGAGTCAGTTCGAACACCACTTGATCTTGTTTTTTCATCAGTATTGTCTAAAGAAGAAATTGCTGGCGAGGTTAACACCTTCAAAAACGAGATTGATCAGTATATTAAGTTGAGTAACCTTCATAAAGCACTCCTTTCTGGGTTCACTTTGAAGACCTACCAGTGGCCTATAGATTTTTACGTGATTAACCGGTTAAAAGAAATGAATCCTGATACCATGGTTGTCATAGGTGGGATTACCAATTCAGAACAGGCACAGCATTTTCTGAAGATGTTCACATCAGCTGATTTTGCTATATGGGGGGAGGGTGAATACCCCCTTGTGCACCTGGTGAGAGCTCTAAAAGAGGGTGGTTCTTTTGAAGAAGTTCCGCATTTAGTCTACAGGGAGGGTGATACGATTGTGGCAACAGAAGCACCCAGTGAATGTCCTCCTTTAGATGAATACCCCTTTGCAGACCATTCAGACTACTTTACAGCAGTTAGAAGATATATACCTTCTAAATTTCCAGTTTTAATCCCTGTATGGGGAAGCAGGGGCTGTCCCTGGAACAAATGTAAATTCTGTGTTTTAAACGAAGAATACGCCTACCGTGTGCGTTCCCCGGAGAATATTGTTGAAGAAGTAGAATACCAGTCAAAAAAATATAATATTGATTCTTTCATGTTTGTGGATACTGAACTTCCTGGCAACAAAAAGAGGTTCAAAACTCTTCTGCAGTTACTCCTGCAAAGCTCAGCACATCGGAAGAAACCATACCACTTCCATGCTGAGATATCTCCTGTATTCATTGATGAAGAAACTGCTGCATGCATGCAGCGTGCATCTTTTAGCTCGATACAGATCGGGTTTGAGGCAATGACAGATTCCTTATTACAAAAGATGCAGAAAAGACACCAGTTTGCCCACAACATTCAAGCACTGAAGCTTGGAAACCAGTATAACCTGAAAATTGGCGGTCTCAATATTATACGAGGAATTCCAACAGAAACAGAAGAAGATGTTGCAGAGAGCTGTACCAATGTAACATTCTTGCGATTCCTTCTCAACAAATATCCCCTTTACCCTAGTTTCCTTTCACTGTTTAAAGGCTCTCCTTTTTATCGTGAAGTGGATGAACTTGAGAAGCAGCACTGGAAAGAAAACCCTTTCTGGGCAGAAATCGATGCAACAGGCCTTTTGTCTGAATTTGATCGGTTTGAGTTCTTCGGCTTTTGCAGAGAGCCTCCTGTCCACTACCATTTGTGGGATGACTTTGAGAGGGTCATGACATCCTATCAAAGCCAGCGCCGCTCTTATGAATGGATTGAGTACCCAGACGGCTCTTTTGTTGAAGAACGCGGGCCAAAGACTTACCGATACACACTGGACAAAAATGAGACAGCCATTTTGATCTACTGCGACTCTGCAAAATCATTTTCTGAGTTAAAAAAGGAATTCTCCCACTTAAGTGAGGACGAGCTCCGCAGCACAGTGAAGAATCTGAAAGAGGCTGGCATGATGTATTATGACAAAGACCTGCACACAATCATATCAGTGCTGGAAGCCTGCAACAGGAAGAGAATCTAACGTGCGATTAGCTGTCAAAAGCAAAAAAAGAAAAGGGGAATCTGGATTTTAGTACCAGCACTCGCTGCCGCAAGCACCAGCTGCCCAGTCCCAGAAATGGATGATACAGCATCCCCAGTAGAGAGCAGGGTTGATGCAAATTCCCTCTGGATTTTCATCAGCTCCAACTTCTACAATTTCCAATTGCATGTAGTCTCACCTCCTGACACGTTCTATAACCTCTCTTACAGTATCTCTTTATAAAGTTTTGGTTTTTACCCCATCTTGTCGTAGTATATAAAGATTTATACAATATAGTAATAAAGTATTAACTGGATTTATAACTTTTCATTGCGGAAAAAAGAAATAAAAGAAAAATATATGCCAATGTGCTCCTCAACACGTTCATCTTCGATCTTTTTATCATCTATCAAGCTTATAAATGTATCGGTTGATATGTACAGTATTAATACGTGAAAAAGCTTCTCTTATTAACTTTTTGAATATTTGAGATAACCCTACAATAAAAAAATATAAGGATAATGGGCAGTGGTCCGTGTTGGAATCACAGATATACTGGAACATAGGTAACTTTTACTGCATAAAACTGTAATTGTGTACAAGGGGAATGCTGTAAGGTTGTTATTTTACAGCACGTATGTGGCACTGTTCAGAATAGGTGAGGTGTACTATCCAAAACACTCAAAGGGCTGAGAGAGAAAAATTTCTAAAGAAATGAAAAGAGAAGCCACACTACAGGACTTCCCTTCTGCAATAATCACTTCTTGATACAATCCGGGGTACTTTCTGGGTTACCTGTTGAACCTTCTGAGCGCGCTGGAAGAATCAGAGTGCACTACTCGTTTTCGTCCTGTATTACTGCCAGTTGGTGGTTGAGTAGTTCAGCTGCAAATTCTGTTAATATGTCCTTTGCTTTCGCTCCCAAAGATTCTGAAACATCAGAAAGTACTTCCTGCAGCGGTTTCTCTTCTAAAAGTGCCATCAAGATTTCTTTCTCCTCTTCAGTGAGCACCAGATACCTGCCTTCTTTGAGACTGTAGGTCATCATTCTGTCATCTTCTGTAGGTTCAAAGGACGTTTTCTCATCGAGAACCAAAGTGGCATTCTCTTCAATGAGGGTTTCTACCTCTGCAGGTGTGAACTCTTTCAGGGGCTTGTGGACTTTTTCTGCAGGGGCAGACCTCATTTCGATAAATTCTTTCTGTTCACACTCTGAGAGAAACTCAGTGACAAAGGCGAATACTTCTTCCTCAGAGGGGCTTCCAGAAAACTCTGTCATCAATGTCTTTACAATCTCTTTTACTGAATGGGTTCCATCAGAGAGTTCAATGATCCGTCCTGCTGTCACATTTCCAGCTAGGGATTCTCCTGTCTTTTCAGAGAAGATGTACACCTGCCTTACATCTCGCTGCCAGTAGACATCTTCACGAACGTGTGGATATGTTGCTTCGGGATTCGTGGAATAACCTCCTTTCGATTTGAGCGTTATAAGTTGCAGCAAATTCCAAGTCCCAAAACATCTCCACGGCAGCATGCTAATACTCCCAAGAAGTCAGGGGTAATTTGACCTCCATCGCGAGCCAGAATTGGGACTTCAAACTTTGGAATCACGTCAATCATTATGTCACCTCCTTTTCAGCTTATATGGTTTATGGTGTCTTCAGTACACCAGTATATTACTTTTTCAGATTTCGCATGAAGCGGACAAACACTACAACCATCAGAGAACTTGCAGCTGCCGCAAGGCACAACATCGTGGTATAACTGCCTTTTCTCTTGGACATATGCCACTGTCTTTTTGAAGGATTCACTGGTTACAGCCTCTTCGTAGGTGTGCTCTGGTAAAGGGATCTTCTCGTACTCACCAATTTCAGATTCTATGGATTTCAGGTGGATCCTGACAGCTTCACAGGGATACAGTACTCCTGAAGCATCAAAGTAGAGCGTACCTGTTCCAGCCTGGCACTCGAACTTGCCTCCCACCTGGCTGAGCAGGGGGTATTTCTGTACTAAAGCATATTTCCAGATAGAAGGCATGCTGTCGATGGAGAAAGAGAGGGCCTTTTTACCTTTCATTGCACGAATACGATTGACGCGCGTTACCTTGCGAGCAGCCCTATCATAGGCTTTGAACTCTTCCAAAGGACCTATGTACAGTTTATCTTTGTTCTTTTGAGCATTGCCAAACCATCCGATATTGATGAATGAAACGTTATTGAAATCAAACTGGTCTGCCAGTGCTACAATCGCATCAGTTTCTGGAGCGTTTAATTTATTTATTACGCACGTGAGGCCCACCTGGAATTGTGATCCTGTCTCCTTGTTTTTGGACACGAGAGCCTGTACATTGGTGAGCAGCTTCTCGTAGTTTCCTTTCCCTCGAATAGTTTCGTAAACCTCTTTTGAAGCACCGTCGATGCTGAAAGAGATTCCAATCAGATACGGTAAAGTCGCCAGAAAGTCGATAGTATTCTCGTTCAGCAAAAGCCCGTTAGTAGATATGAGTATCCCAATTCCCTTGTCATTGAGATAGGAAAGGAGCTCCAGAATGTCCTCACGGATGAAGGGTTCACCTCCTAGAAAATCAACCTCGTGAACTCCGTGGGAAATCATGTCCTCGAAAGCGGCAATCGCCTCTGCAGTGGTCCACTCCTTTGATATTTTGTACTCTGTGGCACCGCAGTGTATGCAGTTCAGGTTGCATCGGGTAGTAATTTCAAATCTCGCTCTCATGAAATCACCTAATGGGCACAGCAGACAATAACACCTCTCGCGTCTCCTTTTCCACAGCACGCAATCCAGCCGAAGGATTCAGGGACTACCTGACCAAGGGGCGTCATGGCGGGCTTCTGGAAAGACATCAATAAAATATCCATGGTTTTCACCTCCTTTGTATTCATTAAGTGCTCGATAACACCTCCTCGGTGCACCTTTCTGCTTTTCCCTCTTCCAAGACTACAAGGGGGCAGATAGTACACTTACCAAGGTGTGCACACCTATTGCACGGGGTAATGGAACTGAATACCTGATCATAATTTTGCAAAAAATTGACTATTTTCTTGAATGACTCTGTTTGTTTTGCTTCAGCAATAGTATATTCATGAATGGTTGGTCTTTCATATGGTCCAAGAATTTCTTCAAGCGTGTCCAAATGGGGTCTAGCTGCCTCACACGGGTAGATTGTGCCATCTGTTGTAATGTATATAGTATGGGTGCCAGCACTGCAGAGGTGCTGATCCACATAACTGACTAAGTGCCTTGATTGGTTCATGAGTTTACACTTCCACGTGAAGGGGTACAGCTCCACATTGAAAATTAAGGGAGGTACACCTTTGATCTGGCGACCAACATTGACCTTTCTCAGTGTGGTGGCTCCCTTTTGGAGAGCTCTGAATTCGTCTTTTTCTGACAAAAACAGCTGATCTTTGTGGGTTAAAGCATTACCACGCACAGACAAAGAGAGGACAGAGACAGAATCCACTTTTAACTTATCTGCGAG
>Ga0209636_10000830_pt1 | contig 30753 bp, 14 predicted proteins | sample DeeMarSWOR152_54_FD_187464 | JGI IMG/M metagenome (GOLD analysis project Ga0209636, IMG submission 187464) | Marine sediment microbial communities from White Oak River estuary, North Carolina - WOR-1-52-54 (SPAdes) (version 2) | ecosystem: Environmental > Aquatic > Marine > Intertidal zone >...
AAGATAGCTGTTGTCCCACTTGATCGGGGTCGGGGTCCAAGCTCCTTCAAGACCGCTGGTAATCGCGTCGCCGCCTTTACCGCTGCCGAAACTGCTCTTCCAGCCAAGGCCCTGCTCCTCAATACCTGCGGCCTCGGGCTCCGGACCCACAAGCGATGCATCACCCGCTCCATGCATTTTGCCGAAGGTGTGCCCACCGGCTATGAGGGCGACTGTTTCCTCGTCGTTCATCGCCATACGACCGAAAGTTTCTCGAATGTCGCGGCCAGAAGCGATAACATCCGGTTCGCCGTTCGGCCCTTCCGGGTTCACGTAGATCAGGCCCATCTGGACGGCGGCGAGAGGATTATCGAGTTCCCTTTCACCGGAATAGCGCTTGTCGCCAAGCCACTCGCTCTCGGGCCCCCAGTAAATATCCCCTTCCGGCTCCCAAACATCCTCGCGCCCACCGCCGAAGCCAAAGGTCTTGAATCCCATAGACTCAAGTGCACAGTTACCGGCAAGGATCATGAGGTCAGCCCAGGAGATCTTGTTACCATATTTCTGTTTGATCGGCCAGAGCAGCCGGCGCGCCTTGTCTAGATTCGCATTGTCCGGCCAGCTATTGAGGGGTGCAAAACGTTGGGTACCGGACCCTGCGCCCCCGCGCCCATCGCCCTTGCGGTATGTGCCGGCACTGTGCCACGCCATCCGGATGAAGAGCGGCCCGTAGTGACCGTAATCGGCTGGCCACCAGTCCTGCGAGTCAGTCATCAGCGCATATAGGTCCTTTTTCACGGCCTCCAGATCAAGCTTCTTGAATTCCTCAGCGTAGTTGAACTCCTCCCCCATCGGATTGCTCATGTGAGAGTTCTGATGAAGAATCTTGAGGTTCAACTGGTTTGGCCACCAGTCCCGGTTTGATGTGCCACCACTGGTAGTAGGTTTGTGCGTTTTGCCAGTTACAGGACATTTGCTGTTTTCATTCATTTTTTTCCTCCTTTCGTTGATTTAATATTACAAAATGTTACTGTTATAACAATAATTTGTTTACCCTTCTAGCTTGCTAACAAGGTTAACTTGATCAAGACAAGTTATACCTAGTTTGCAAGACCAGACCCCAATTGCTTACAACTACGGCATAAACGCAGTTATTGCGTTTATGCCCCCGTATTTACCCCGATAAACGAATCTGTTGCGTTTATCTAACCTGTTGATAAAATTTATTTTTTATTATGTTAATAATATGGATTCAAAATTAATAAATGTGAATAAAATTCACAATTTTAAATTATCCAATGGACTTTTTATTTTTCCCGGGTTTTTATTGCTTACATGAGTGTATATCTCAGCTGTCTTTGAACTTCTATGACCCAACAACTCCCGGACGTATCTCAAGTCAACTCCACCTTTAAGTAAGTGTGTTGCAAAGGAATGGAAAAAGCAGCATTTTTCTCTTTAACAAGGCAATTAAAGATCCAAAGGATTTTTTTGTGCTGAAAATCATGTCGTGATTTTTAACTTTAATGTAACCTTAACATAATTAATTTTGATTACATGGACGAAGAAAATATTAATTTAATTCAAAATTTAATGGTTATGTTATATCAGAATTAATATATATTTTAAATTGCAATATGGATATGGAATGGATAACCATGATCGGATTACTGGCAGCTGCGTGCACGACCCTTGCTTTTTTACCACAGGCGATCAAAGCGTTGAGAACAAAGCAAACTAGAGATCTTTCTTTGCCAACCTATCTTGTTTTAACTATAGGTCTTTTTTTATGGTTAGTTTATGGACTGCTAATTAGTAATCTGCCGATAATTATGGCAAATGGTATTAGTTCGATAATTGGGGTAATTATAATAGCTCTCAAGATAAAATACGGATAAAATTTATCCCCTGCATTGTGCCAGATATAAAATGCAAACAACTTATGAGCATTTTATGCTGCCTGTGCCCGACCCCTGAAATATTCTTTATAATCTTATCCACCTAACCTTTTCTAAAACACAAGTTAAATTGTCATATGAACCTGAAAAATACAAATATGAAAATTGCACTGATACAAACAGATATCAAAACAAAAAAGGAGGAGAATGTCGGAAATATTCTAAATCACATAAAAAATTTTGATGCCGACATTTACTGCTTGCCGGAAGTTTTCAGCACAGGCTTTAATTATAAAGATTTGGCGGAAAACGCAGAGCAGATCAATGGACAGACAATTCAAAAATTAAGGGAAACTGGAAAGACAATCTCCGGAACCTTTGTTGAAAAGGAAGGCGGGAGGATTTACAACACGGCGTTTTTCATTTCAGAAGGTGAACTCATCGGGACTTACAGAAAAATTCACCGCTTTAATCTTGAAAAGGATGTATTTTCTCAGGGGGATAAGGCGGAAGTAATTCAAACAAAATCCGGCAAAATCGGTTTTCTGACATGCTATGACATACGGTTTCCCGAACATGCGAGAAAACTTGCATTGGAAGGTGCAGAGATCTTGTTTGTTCCTGCAAATTTCCCAAATCCAAGGATGAGACACTGGCGGCTTTTACTCCAGGCGAGAGCACTTGAAAATTTATGTTATATTATCGCCGTGAACAGGGTTGGAAGGGATGAAAATAACTCATACTTCGGGCACAGCATGATTGTAAGCCCCCTGGGTGAAATCATGTGCGAAGCGGGAAATTGCGAGGAAATAATAACCCATGATATCGATGTTTTTGAAGTTAACGAGGCCAGAGAAAAACTTCCTTATCTGTCTGATATTGCGGAATTATAGAACTCAACTTTAATAACCGGGTTTTCAATATTTATATATTTGTGCCAGATAATAGATATCCATCAATATTTTGTTTATTTTTTAAATATCCATAATTAATCATAAAATAATGGAAGAACTAAAGAAGATAATTGCAGACGCATTTTCTAAGGGGGTCAGGGAGATAGAACTGGATAACGTTAGTATTGAAGCGGAGGAACTGGAATTTGAGATATCACAGGCGGTTGCGCAGATGATGCCCAGGCTTCCGCGATTGGGGATTCCCACCATCAAGGAAGTCGAGCCGTTCACATTTGCCCCGCCGAAAGATGAATACAAGATGCAGATCAGCGAGGTGACGATTGGTGCTACAAAAGCGGACGGCGGAACAAGAAATGCAGCCTATACCATTGGAGGAGAAACCGCGCCGCCGTTTTATTTGTTTGAGGGAAAGTGGGCTAACAAGCCGCCGATAGCCCACGATGTCTTTGATATGCCGATCCCGATCCCCAGATTTTTGAAAGAATTGTTTGACGATACGATGGAAGACCCCGCAGAGTGGGCAAAATTAAGGGTTAAGAAGTTTGGTGCGAAAATGGTGACCATTCACCTGGTAAGCACTGACCCCAATGTGAAGGATACGTCAATAAAGGATGCCATGAAGGTTGTTGAGGATGTTCTGCAGGCTGTAAAGGTCCCGATCATTGTTGGGGGGAGCGGAAACCCTGAGAAAGACCCGGAGCTGTTAGCGAAAGCCGCGGAGGTCTGTGAATGCGAAAGGGTTGTTTTGAATTCTGTGGATGAGAATATGGATTACAAGAAGGTTGCAAAAGCGTGCATTGAACATAACCAGATACCTGTAAACCTTTCTTCCATGAACCCCGACGAGATGAAAAGGTTGAACCGGAACATGATTAAGGCAGGGGTTAAGAGGGACCGAATGATAATGGATCTTGTGACCGGGGGAGTAGGATATGGAATTGAGTATTCAATCTCGGCAATGGAGCGAACACGTCTTGCTGGTTTGAAGGGAGATGAACCTTTGGCGATTCCGATTGCATGTGCGGGAAGTAACGCGTGGGGCGGAAGAGAAGCGTGGATGGCAGAAGACGCGTGGGGGCCGAGGGAGCTAAGAGGGCACCTGTGGGAGTCAATGACCACCACCACCGCATTGCTGTGTGGAACAGATTTTTTTATGATGCTCGACCCGATTGCCATAAAAACTCTGGAGAATGTCATTGATTCTTTGTTTGGAGAAGCTCCTCCATCGGACATAAAGTACGAATCCTGGATAGAGATGAAGTAGTTTTTATTTTTTAAAACAAATTAATAATTAATAGATTTCTCTGCTGGGGTGGCCAAGCCCGGTTAGGCAGTCGGCTGCAGACCGACCAACGGGAGTTCAAATCTCTCCCCCAGCTAAACTTTTTGAATAAGATGGGGTTTTTAATTTTGCATCTTTGTCCGAAATTTCCGAACAATTTCTTTAGAAGTCATTTACACTGCTTGTATAGGGCTATTAACCCAAAGAATTCCTGATCAGCCCAACATTATCAAGCAATGCCCTCACAACATCCGCCTTGCTTTGCCCCTCCACTATCACACTGCAAATAGGATCCTGTTTTTGAATGATCGCCCCCCCTCTCGGCACATCTTTCACTCCATCAATCCCACTTAAATCCCCAACTCTGGTTTTTTGATCGCAATATTCATATTGCGAGTTAAAATTTTGCATAGCAAAATTTTTCTGAGTTGCAAAAAATATGCCCTTTGCATAATAACCCGGGGAGCGATAATTGCCAGCCGTCAATTCTCCATTTAATGAGTTTAGATGCCCCTCAACTAAATTAATTTCTCTATACCTTTCAACCAACTCCAGAGTATCCTGGAACCTCGGGTTTATTTCCATAAAATAAATATCATGCGTTCCATTCTCCATCACATAATCTATTCCATTCGACCCGATTAAATCAAGTTCTTTTATCAAGCGCGCTGACATCCCTTCTATTTCTGCGGTTTTGGGACTTCTTTCACACAGGGGGACAATACCTCCGCAGTAAACAAACGGCTGTGCGCCAAACGCTTCAACCCCGATCAACTGCTGGTTGACAGAAAGCGCAACCGCTTTATCCCCGGAACTTAAAACAGATGCGCTTATCGGGATTCCCTGGATGTGCTCCTGAATCAGGATTTCGGTATTTTTTACTTTTTTAAAAATATCATGATAATCATCAAATTCAGATTCGTTATTAACAAACATAATAGGAAATTCCTTCTCAACTATCGGCTTTATTATCCCTGGATAGTTTAATTTATTGACGTCTCTTTTCAGTTTGCTCGCATCGCTCAAGATTGTTTTTGGGTGTTTTATTCCCAATCCATGAAGCGCATCAATTAACCCTCTCCAGTTTCTTGCTCTCTTTACCTGCCCGGAACTATTGCCTAAAATCTCAAAATGCATTTCCAGTTTTTTCACCATTTTAAAATCAGAGCCGAGATTTGAAGTTAACAACACTCCATCAACATCTTCCAAACTTTCTATAGCAAACTCAGCCATCTTCTCCGGAGAATACCCCTTATGCAAATCCGGGTGAAAGGGGTCGTTTTGAAGAGAAAATACGCGGTCTGCAGATTTTAGAGTATCCAGATCAGAGAAATAATCCACCAAATAAACATCGTAACCTGCCCTTTTTGCAGACTCTGCTACCGCTCTTGAATTCGAACCCACAACCCCTACTTTCTTTAATTCCATTATTCATAAGATTGAATCTCCGCATCAATATCGGCCAGGATGTCATTCAAAAATTCGTACCCCCTGCAATATTTCTTAATATCATCTTTGCAGTTTTTATAATGATCATCCAGTTCCCTGCTTCTAAATCCCCTCTTTCTTAACTCTATGTGTTCAAAGAACATCGACAGGAGATCCGCGACGCCGACGATTTTCCCCTCCAAACCATGACCTTTTGATTTACATAGCCCAATGTATTCTTCGGTTATGTCTTCACAAAATCCAGATTCTCCCAGGATGTCCCTTAGAGCAGATTCCTCAATCCCCAGTTTGTTTGTAAAATATTTTTTGCTCGTATAAGGGATGTCGAGGATGCGCATCTCAGCCCAGTCATGAATCAACGCCAGTTTCAAAACCCTGCTCGAGTTTACACTATAACCGTTTTCTTTAAATGTTTCTATTAGAAGCATTGCTATGGTTGTGGTGTCGAGGATATGCTCTGCAACACTTTTCACTTCCGCAAGCGGAACCGCGCAGCTCAGCCAGCCGGTTCTCGGGGTTTTCTTCAAAATATTGTATTCCTGCATGAATTTTGTTAGATTCATTTTTATACTTTAATTAATCAAAGAATAAATAACAATATGGGGGATATATTGTGGTGCATAACTGGAGCGGGGCAGTTTTTAATTGAAAGTTGTGACTTTATAAAGAAATTGTCTAAGGAGCATAAGGTCACGATAGCATTATCTGATGCAGGCTATGAGGTTGCGGGGATGTACAACCGTGTGAAAGAAATAAAAGATGAGGCATTTGAAGTAATCCTTGAAAAAGACCAGGGCGCAAGCGCTCCGTTATGCGGAAGGGTGGGGAGGGGAAGGTATGATCTGGTTGTGGTTGCGCCGTGCACTGCAAATTCTATAGCAAAGATTGCGTACGGGATAGCAGATTCATTGGTAACGAATGTTGTGGCGCAGGCGGGAAAGGGAAAGGTTCCTGTATGTCTTTTACCGACAGATATGGAAAAAATTCAGAAAACCATGGTTCCCGGGGGGGAGGAAGTTGAAATCCACTGCAGGGATATTGACATAGAGAATGTTAAAAAGGCTGCGGAAATTGAGGGGATTTATGTGATTAAGAAGCTGGATGATTTGGGAGAAATTATCCAAAAATACAACTGAATTATCTCAAATCATAATTGAATTATCATAATAAATCGGTATGTATTTCACCCATTTATAATTTGCCCCCAAATCTAAAACACTTTCTCCAAAGGTGCAACGATATCTTTTTTTCTTGACATAACATTTGGCAGGTAAACAACATTATCCTTTACGTATTTACCGAATGCGCGCTCAACATAACTTTTCTCTCCAACGACCAGCAGCCTGCTGCATTCCTCCATTATGTTTGTTGCCATCAGAACAAGTAAACTGTAGCCCTCTGATTTCTGGATCGCATTTAATTCAGAGATTAATTCTTGCTGTGCCTCATCTGTTTCATCAAATCCGACGATCTCTATCTGTCCAATGCCGACTTTCTTCCCGGAAAAATTGAAATCCTTAAAGTCCGAGAAGATCACATCTTTAGCACTCTTGCCTTTAATGCTTGCCTTTGCACGCTTAACATCAATCCCGAATTCCTCTATATTATCGATTTCTGCAATTTCAGCAAGCATTTCTGCAATATCCATATCCTCCTGAGTTGTTGTAGGGGATTTGAAAACCACTGTGTCTGAAAGTATGGAAGAGAGGAGAATTCCTGCAATTTCTTTTGGCAGTTCCACATCGCCGTATAAATACTCCCTGGCAATTATTGTGGCAGTAGAACCGAGCGGTTCTGTGTGAAAATAAATAGGGCTCCACTGGGCGAAGTTTATCCTGTGGTGATCCAGAACACCTATTATCTCTGCATTGTCGATGTTGTCTGGGGACTGGGATGCTTCGTTGTGGTCCACTAAAATAACTTTCTTGCCTCCCGCGTCCTGCAACAACTGCGGAGGCTCAAACCCAAAATAATCCAGAACATACCATGTTTCGGGATTTACATCCCCTGATCTTGCGGCAACAGCATCTTCTCCCCCCTCTCTTAAAAAATGCGCATACCCAATGGCAGAGCAGACTGAATCCGTATCAGGATTTTTGTGCCCCACAATATAAATTTTATCTTTATCATTCATTTTTATTTTTTAAAGTTTTAAATAAATAAAAATTGGCTACCAAAGGACAGATGTTTTCATGGGATCTGGCGATCTCGATCTCGATATTTTTAGTCGTGTTGGCGGTGATCTATTATTTATGGGACAGCACAATGTTCGAAATACAGCATTCAAAGATGATCAATGAGATGGAGGGCTTATCCGTGGAGGTTTCAGAGCAGTTGCTGAGAACCACGGGCATTCCAGCTAATTGGACCGAAAGCGATGTGGAGGTAGTTGGGTTGGCGGACGATCGTCCAAGGGTGCTGAACTCAACCAAGATATCTAACTTCGTTGATATGATGAGTTATTCTGATGGTGATTATGACGCTAATAGACATTTGCTTGGAACCAGAGCATATGACTTTTACTTCAACATGACATATCTGAACCACACCCAAGTTGAGATTGATGGCACACAGTGTTTCACTGGAAGGAGCCCCGCTGACGAGAATGTAAGTGACATAGTGACCGCCACCAGGACATCAATACTTGACGATGAAATAATCAGGATACGGTTCACGATATGGAGGAGGGAATTATAACAACCGTCTGAAATGTGGGTGACCTTTGGTCAGACAGCTCAAAATTGCATCACAGTTTTGGCGTGGCAAGATTTGCCTTGCAAATCTTGGAATCCAAAGCCATAAAATGGTTTTGTGATCCCAAGATGCGTAAAATTTGCGAAGCAAATTTCAGCACACAAAATTCCAAAGGAATTTTGATTGTTGCTTTGCAATCTTGCGGATGTGCCGGAGCTTTGCTCCGCCACACAGCAAAACATTTCAAATTCCAAAGGAATTTGATGTATGAAAATTGCAGAGCAATTTTACATATTTCAGAGCAATTTTGTGTTCCAAAACTAGTAATTTTTGCGAAGGTTGATCATCAGAATGAATGGGGGTATAACCCCAATGCCTTGCATAATAGTTTCTGGACGAGGCAGGATCTATAAAAGAGAAGATTATATGGTTTTTATAAAAGAATCGTCAATAAACCAACCAGTATTATAACCGCGAATATCATACCTATTAATCTTTTTCTAAAATTTCAAGCATCTTACGAGTCCTGACTATTTTGATACCCATGTATTCTTCCAAATCAAATAAATGATGATCCCCGGAGACAATATAATCAACTTTGCCGCACAATGCACATTCCAAGATTTTGTTATCATCTGGATCCTCTTTTATAACATCAATCTTTTCAGTAGGTTCAACAATCTCTGCGATACCAATTATGGCATCAACAGCCCTGTTGATACTCTCTTTGCCATACCCAAAACGCTTTCTTGAGATAACATCTTCAAATTCATCCAATATCCCCAAAGAAAGAATTAACTCAAATTCATTATTCCTTGCTTTTCTTAAAAGTTCGAATTCATTGCCTTTAGCTATAGTTGCAGACACCAAAGTATTGGTATCTAAAACCACTTTCATTTTCTCTTTTCTTCTCTGTATGCTTTTATCTCTCCTTCCACATCTGCTTTAGTCAAACCCTTCTCCTTTGCTTTCTTCCATAACGGAGCAAATACATCCTCCAATTCTGCTTCACCTTCTTCTCCACCCAGCAACCTCTTGAGAACTATAGTATCCTCTCTATCATAAGCCAAAAACTTTTCACCCTCCTCAATGCCCATATCTACTCTTATACTTTTTGGAATCACAATTTGCCCTCTTGATGTAACCTTAACTATATCAAACTCCATTTTATCTTATTTGTAAGATTTGTCTTATTATTATAATAGAGTTACAAATATAAAAAGGTTTTTATAAAAGAATCGTCAATAAACCAACCAGTATTATAACCCCGAATATCATACCTATCAATTTTCCAAATGCCCTCGTTCCGAGCAGGTAAGCGATAGAGAATTTAACTATGGTATTGGAGATTGCCGCCAGGGTTATTGTGGTTACCGCGATACCGTCTGCGATCTCCCCCGCCCCGGCTTTTGTTGCCATTGTAAGGGTTATTGCGTCAACGTCCGCTAAGCCGGAGATTACGCCCAGGGCGTAGATGCCGCTGTTGCCGAAGTAGGTTTCCACTATGTTTGCCGTGAGGAGAATAACTGCGAAAAACAACCCGAATTTTATCGCAGGCATCAGGGAGAAGGGGCTCTTTAATACAAGTTCTGATCTCTCAGCCTCTTTGTTTTCAATTTTCATTTTTTCTCCCAGCAATATCCCCTTGCCCTTCCAGACGATTGCTGCCAATACAACTCCTGTTAGAGCCATGCTTAACATGGAAACCAAAACATAGCCCAGTAAGGAAAAATTCACGACCATGACTTCAATGACAATTCGCATGAACATAATCGCGCATGCTATTACAGTTGCAAAGACGCACGCTCTCAGAAGCAGTTCGTTTTCCTTTACCTTTGCCGCCATGGTCATTGTCACGGCGGTGGAGGAGACCAGGCCGCCGGCCAGTCCGGTGATTCCTATGCCCTTATCTGCTCCAAAGATTTTAACGAGCACATAGCCGATAAAACTGATGCCTGAAATGAAGACCACCATCAGCCACACATGATAGAAGTTCAGGCTCAGTGCGGCATATAATTCGGGATACTGGATTGAGAGCCCGGCCGGCAATAAATGCAGTTGCTCGTCCGGAAGCACCGGCAGGATGACAAGGGCAATTATCGCAAATTTCAGGGTATCAAATATCTCCACATGCTTGAGTTTTTTAGCAAACTCATGGGTGATCCGTTTTGTAGCAAGCAGGGTTGTAATAATGATTGCCAGTATAACAGCAAAGACCTGAAATTCCGCGGTATAACACATTACTCCGAGCAGGAAGGTTATAAACGCCGCCACTTCATTGGCAATATCAATGCTTTTCTCGAGATAGACTTTTGCGACATAACTCAGACTTATAACAACCATAACCCCCACGAACGCCATAACCATAATGAGGGATGAATACGCGCCGGATGAATAGGCGTCGTCAAGCATGGCGCTGAGGGTTCCAAAAAGAGCTATGAATATGAAGACCCGTATGCCCCCAAACCGCGTTTTTCCGGCATGCACGTGCTCCCTCTCAACGCCTATCAAAGCACCAACCAGACCGGACACTAAGAATGCCAAGAGCAATGAGACATCCATTTTTAAATTTTATATTTTTTCAATAAACATAAAATTACAACTCTGCGCATGCGACGCAAGTGCAGTAAAAGCAGTATAACTGCTTGTCATCGATCTTAATAAACTTCCCCTCATACCCACTGCCTTCAAATCTCTCACCGATATATTTGGCATTTATCGGTACGGTATTGGGGAAACTAGCGCAGTCGTCTTCAGCTTCGTTTGCCTCACCGTCCTTATCCTCATCTAATACCCCCAACCAGCCGTACCTTGGGTGGGATGTATCCCCCTGAAACTGGAGACCGTAGACGTTTAGCACACCGTCCTCCTCTTTTAGAATGTATTCATCGGTCCAACCCCCACTGCTTTCTAAGTTCACCTTGTTTTCCTCCCTGTTAAGTTTGAGTGTGGCTGAGTCGCCATCATGTGTAAGGGTTATAGCCGTACGGTTGTTGCTTATTTTGATTTCCGCATCTTCCAACCAATTTTCCTCATCTTCCACCCAACCCATCCCTACATAATCCTCCAAAAATCTTAGCAATGTACTGCTGTCGTTTTCAAGAATATCGTCCCAGCTAAACAAACGCTGGAGACCATAGAGGTCGTTGCATACATCGCCGTAACTAATGCCGTCATCCACTTTGTTGTCGCAGTCATTATCCTTGAGATCAAATATTTCATCTACAGGGAGGGTAGCATTTTCTATAATAATCCAGGATCCGTCTCTGCACTCCTTTGTTCCATACTCGCATTCTCCGATATCTGACCCGAATTCCTGCTGCAGGTCTTCGTCAGTATCTCCGTCGCAGTCGTTATCAATCCCGTCGCATTTTTCACTTGCGGGTTGGGGAGCATCGCAAGCACCCCACTTATCGGAGTCTTCGGTTGATCTGTAATCAAAACCCTTTCCGCAGGGGGTTGAACATTCTCTTTTTAAACCATCAAGATCGCTGCCGTCGCAATCCGTGTCAATACCATCCTCATAGATTTCGTTGATTGACGCACCGGGGTTTATCCCGGGATTATTATCATTGCAGTCCGTATCGTTTTTATAGCCATCCCCATCTAAATCAACTGCAGAGATATTTCCAGCTTGCTCCGAAGCAGGAGGTTTAAGCAAAAGCACAATGCTGATAATTATTATAATGACCAAGACCAGGACAATTACAGCGCCGATTATCGGGATTTTATTATCCCTCCCCTTGGCATCCTTCTTGCTTATACCTCCTAGGTCCATTTTATTTTTTATTTAAAATACAAATAAATTAATAAATAGAATAGATTTAAATATGAATTTCACGGGAGTAAATAAAGGGGCAAGCGAAGCGAAGGACGGGGGCGGAGCGAGGCAGATGGAAGAGGCAGATGCAGATAACCGGATAGATGCTAATGAGATGTTAGCCTGGAACGGTTTTGAGACCACCGAGCAGATAAAGGTTCCAAAAAAACTGATTAATCAGGTTATGGGGCAGGAGCAAGCAGTGGAGACAATAAAGAAGGCAGCAAAGCAAAGACGACATATACTGTTGATTGGTGAGCCTGGAACCGGGAAGAGTATGCTGGCTCAGGCAATGGCAGAACTTTTGCCCTGTGAGGAATTAACGGATATCCTGGCCCTTAGAAACCCGGATGACTCCAATAACCCGAAGATTGAGGTGATTCCAGCCGGCGAAGGTAGAAAGAAGGTGCAGGAGGAAAAAGAAAGGGCAAGTGTCTCCGGAGACGGCAATAATAAATTTAAAATGCCCTTGCTTGTATCAGTATTCTTTTTAGGGCCCCTTGCATTATATCTTTCAGGGGTTGTGGCAGACCCCACGATACTCTTTGCAATGTGGATGTTTGGCGCATTCATCGTTCTTTTTACGTCCATGAATATCAGATCGCTGATGATGGGCGGGGGAAAATCGATTTCTGCAAAATTGCTTGTGGATAACGGTAATAGAAAGGAGGCGCCGTTTTACGACGGCACCGGTGCTCACGCCGGGGCATTACTTGGTGATGTGAAGCATGATCCACTGCAGTCAGGGGGGCTCGGAACCCCGGCACATCTAAGAATTTTATCTGGGATGATACATAAGGCAAATAAAGGCGTTCTTTTTATTGATGAAGTCGGGACCCTCGGTAAATCGCAGCAGGACCTGCTTACAGCGATGCAGGAGAAGAAGTTAGCCATTACGGGAAGAAGTGAAATGAGTTCGGGAGCGATGGTTATGACAGACCCGGTGCCTTGTGATTTTGTGCTTATTGCAGCAGGGAACTTCCATGACATAGAGCATATGCACCCAGCATTGAGATCGAGGATAAGAGGCTATGGTTATGAAGTGTATATGTTTGACACCATAGAGGATACGGATGAAAATAGAAAGAAGATGGTCCAGTTTATAGCCCAGGAGGTTTCGAAGGATGAAAAGATTCCTCATTTCACGAGAGAAGCGGTTGAGGAGGTAATCAGAGAAGCAAGAAGAAAGAGTGGAACAAGGAGTAAACTAACCCTCCGCTTCAGGGAGCTTGGGGGGCTGGTAAGGGCAGCAGGGGACATAGCGCTGGAGAAGGGTCACAAGTATGTTTTAGCAGAAGATGTGCTTGAGGGCAAGAAAGCGGCTCGAACCCTGGAGCAGCAGGTTGGAGATATTTATCTGGATAAGAAGAAGGAATACAGCATTCTCATCACGGAAGGGAGCAAAGTTGGGAGGGTTAACGGATTGGCTGTAATGGGTGAAGGCGGAACGGTTCTGCCAATAGTGGCTGAAGTAGCGCCAGCCCACAGTTTAAGGGGTGGGACAATAATCGCCACAGGAAAATTGGGGGAGATAGCAAAAGAAGCGGTAAGTAATGTTTCTGCGATCATTAAAAAGTTCTCAGGACAGGACATATCAAATTATGACATACACATACAATTTTTGCAGACCTATGAGGGGGTCGAGGGGGACTCGGCAAGCATTTCGGTGGCGGTTGCGGTAATCTCGGCGATAGAGCATATCGGTATTAAACAGGGGGTGGCAATGACGGGGTCTTTATCGGTTAGAGGGGAGGTTTTACCTGTGGGGGGGATCACACAGAAGATTGAAGCGGCGGCTGATGCGGGAATCAGGCGAATTATTATACCAAAGAGCAATGAGAAGGATGTTCTGCTGGAGAAAAAATATGAAGGAAAGATTGAGATTTTAACCGCAAAAACTTTGATTGATGTTCTGGAAAATTCTCTGGACGGCGGGGAAAAGATAATGGAGAAGATGAGGGGCATTATAGATTAAAATTAAATACTAAATACCCCTCTCTGTATTCGCGTTATCTTGCCTTCCTTCACCAACTTTCTCAGCATTCTGCTGGCGTTGGGCGTCTTGATGCTCAGGAGGTTGGCGATTTCAGATGTGGTTGCGCGGGTGTTGGTTTTCAGATAATCTACGGTTTCCCTTTCATACTCTATGGACTTTACGCGAGGTATTTTTTGCAGCGTATGATACTTTGCCTCAGTCTCCATAGCGTGTTTTGACAGATTCTCGTACTTTTTTCTCTCTTCTTCATACAATTTTTTCTGCTCTTCATACCGTCGTTTCAATCTCATCATCTTTCTTTCGGGATCCGCTAATTCATCCAGTCTTTTCTTGTATACCATTAATGTATCCGAGAGGCGCTTTATTCGTTTCTCGTCCTTCTTCTTTCCATCAATCACGATCAATAACTTCTTTAAATCTATCCTGTACATGTTGCCCTTACCAAAACTTTTATCAGACGCGCCGAAATAGGAGATGATTTCCTGCTCTTTATCCCAGTCCATTACCTCGCGGTTCTCAAGTTTATCCACAATTCGCGATTTAATAGCCATTTTTGCTTTTTTAATTAGGTTAAATATTACAATAAATATATAAATAAATTATTCTAAGAGATAATCAAGTTATATTTTTGGATAAGTAAAAAAATGAAAATTATTGGAAAAATTGTTATATTTTTAGATAATTAAATTATATTTTTAGATAATAATCCTCAATAATCTAAGCTTAATCAAAACCTTTATATATACATTTAGAAAATTGCTTATTTAATATAAAAATAAAAATGAATTATCTAGGTTATTCACCGGGCAAGGGAACATCAAAGGGAATGCTCTCCGGAGGCAAATTTGGGCCAGGGAGGGTGACTCTCTTTACAACCACTCTGACGTTGATTTTTTTGATGGGGTTTTTCAGTTATCTGGGGACATCACAAGGTACATACTACCCCACAAGCATATATATCATTAATGTGAGCGATTATAATCCCGCTCCCGGAGCACCGATCCAGGTAACTGTGCTTTTACTCAATGGCACAAATCCGCTTTTCAATGAGAGTGTTTCGTTCTATTATGTGATGGGGAATGAATCAAAACCAATGTGTGACACCAATGCCAGTAGATGGGGATGCGATAACACAGCGATTACGAACGGGAGCGGAATCGCAATGATCACATGGGATACATCAACTGTTTTTAATGGAACGGACTACACGATTAATGTGACATTTTACGATACGACCTTTGAGTATGATAAGAGTTATAACGATTCTATCAATAATGTGACCGTCAGACCGTTCGTAAGAAGAGGGTGGGCGGATCCCATGTCTGCAGTGCCCGGCGGTGATGTGGATATTAGCGCGGCGGTTACCGGTTACGGTCTGGATGTTAAAGCAAGGATCTATAATGAAAGCATGGATCTAATAGACACAATAACGCTAACTCAAAGTGTGGAGAGCGAAACGGGAGTCCTGTACACTAATACAACATTTACTGCTCCCACGACAATGGGCATCTATACCGTAGAAATAAACGCGACCTCCATCCAGGGACCGAGCAACACATACACCACGTACTTCTATGTTTCAAACATGACGGTTGAAAAGACAGGTGGAGGAGAGCATGGATCATATGCCATATACAACGAACCTATAAATTACACAATAACAATTACCAATTATTTTGACCAGGATCTGGAGAATTTCATGGTGGGCGATGATCTCCCCTGGGGTTGGAAGTATGATGAGGGCTCAACAAGGATGGAAAGCAACTGTGCTGGAATTATACCTCCTTCTAACTACTCCGTCACCCAGGTTAATGCCTCGTGTGTTACTCCAGGTGACAGCACACAAAATGTGACATGGAATATTACCACAATCTTAACCCCCGGATGTGCTCTGACGATAGATTATACCGTGAGACCGGCAACATCCTGCGCGGTGCCGGATAAAGCCGATGATGCGAAAGTTGGGGTGTATAAGAACTGCAACGAGGTTGGCGTTTCATCGGGGGGTTATTCCGCGGGAGAGGAGCACTGCGTGGTGTATGAGTTGAGCAGAATTAATTTTGAGAAAGATATCACGCAGATAGATAATAACACAATACAGATCAACATAACCATAAGCGCAGAGGGCGGAAATGAAAGTATAAAATACAAGCCGACTGATGCCGTTTTGATTACAGATTTGAGTTGGAGCATGGAGTGGTGCACGTGGGACAAACCAGGATGCACTGGTCCGTGCACCTCGGAATGTCCTCAAAGATTAAACACATCTAAAGTAGCAGATGAGCAGTTTGTTGATATTGTTCTGGCTCACGATGCATTGGTTGGTTTGGTTAGTTATGCCACCGACACCAGAGACACACATAATTTGAGTTCGAATGATACTTCATTAAAGATGGAGATAGATAGTTATACTGCTGCAACCGGACCTCTTGACAGGTACACGTGCATATGCTGCGGAATATTAAACGCAACAAACATTTTCGATTATAGTTCTGAGCACAGAAGGGGGATCGCTGCTATGACAGACGGAGAGGCAAATAAACGGTGCAGTCAGTGTGCAGATGCAAATTTCACGCCGTGTGCCGATGCTGGTAAGAATTCACCATGCAATCTCTCATGTTCCCCCGACTGGACTTCACTTACGGGGCAGGAAAATTGTACTTTTGAAGATTTTAAGGGCGATCATATAGGATGGAAGGGGCTGGGGCCTAATAGAGAGGAAGACTACGGCCCACCATGGTGCAATTCAACAAATCCGGACGTGGTGGAGAGTTGCTTAAGGTGTGCCACAATTGCCGATGTGAATGTTTCTTGCAGTTTCTGTTTTTCTGGTACGCCCGGCTATTCATTGAAGCCGTCACCATGCCCCCCATCCAACACAACAGAGATTTGTGCTACTGATCTTGTACATAAAACCGGTGCTGCAGAAGATATGATAGAGGCGGCAAGAGAAGCATATGAAGAACATGACATACGTGTAAGCATGGTCATGTTTGGAAAGAGTACAGGGCAAATGGGTGCCCTAAACCAGACAGCATCGGTCGGTGGCGGATTGTTTTACGATGCTACATCGCCGGATATAGTCACGGTTGTTTATAGGGATCTGGCATACACGATCTTGGGCGTACCCCTTGTGGCGGAAAATTATACTCTAACGGATGTGCTCTTTGAGGGGTTAACACCACCAAATGGATCAGGGGTATCTTACACACCCTCCTGGGTTGATGCTGCTTTTAAAAATGAAAGTATGGGTTTCAACTACACTTATCTGGCAGATAATGGCACTATGGTATGGATCTTTGACAAAATATACTACACCCTGAATATGACGATAGTTTTTAATGTGAGTATAGACCCCTGCGTAAATGTAAGTGTAATATGTCCCAGCGAGGGCTGTCCGGAAGCCCCCCTGGGCAAGATATTTCCTGGGAGGTGGAATAACATATCTTTAAACATAACAAATTGCGGCAGGGTTCCCGGACGGAATGTAACCGTGATGCTGAATATCACCGATTGCAATGGCAGTGTATGGGATAGAGAGAACTTTACCATTTTCTACCTCCCCGCCAATTCTTCTTTTATAATCAATAATTCGGAATGCTTAGATGGAAGCAGGGTTTCGTGCGTTACTTATAATGAGAGCGGCGATAAGACAACCGCGGAAACTCTTGAGAACGGCAGTTCGAGTTTTTATCTGCCCCCATACCCGGAGGCACCTCGCTGCTTCTACAACATGGATATTAAGGTCAGGTCGCCATTTGCTGGGCTGATAAATGAAGATATAAATGCATTCTATCACCATGTCCCCCTGGATAATTCAACATCCCAGCAGGGGCCGACCAATATGACTATAGTGGTTGAAAATGTCAGCGGCGTGGATGTACTGTACTCAGATGACTTTGAGGTTGTGCAGGAGCCAGACATCAGTATAACAAAGAATGTTTCCAACTTTACGGAACCTGGAGAGGTGGTGACTTACACCATAGTTGTGAATAACTCTGGAAATGGAAGTGCCGTGAGTTTAACGGTGCGGGATACCATACCTGAGAACACGACATTTGTTGGCTGGACAAATTATACGGATTCAAGCGGTTTAGTGACATATGGCAGTTATGGCAGAACACATGAATGGAATTTAACCCAATTGGATGCAGGCGAGATATGGGAGATCAACCTTTCAGTTTATGTTCATTCAAACGCGTCAATGTTAGAGAACACTGCAATTCTCAGATACATCGATAACTCCACTCTACAACCTGTTGATAATTTATCTTCTACCGCCCCGGATGTTACGGTCAGGCATCCGTATGTGAATATAACGAAGTCGGTGGCGTCTCAACTCCCTGCAGGGCCGGGAGAGAATGTAACATTTACCCTGACCGTCAATAACTCCGGGAATGGAACTGCACATAATTTAAGTGTAAGCGATGCGATACAGGAGAATGTAACTTTTGTGGGATGGGCAAATTCCACAACTTCATCATCCGGGGGCGAAGTGACGAATTATTCAATCGGCAGGACCCATTACTGGAATCTAACAAACATGAGCGGGAATTCCGTATGGACGATAAATTTCACCGTTCTCGTCCATACCAACTGCTCGGCAATTCTGCCCAACTATGGGAATGTAGATTATGTGGACGGTGCGGGAAGCAATTTCACTGACGGGTCCAACCCCGCGCCAAATGAGTCATCTAATGCCACCAAGGCAGCGTTCCTCGTCTCTAAGGTGTCGGTGCAGCCGGTAGCAGAGCCGGGTGATATGGTCACTTACATCGTGAATATAACAAATAACGGGGACGCAAGTGTTTATGATGTTGAGTTTGAAGATATCCTACCCGCAGGATTTAATTACACCCAGGGATCCGTTACAGGTGCAACAATGGTTTCCGAGGGAACAAGCGGTTTAAGCAAGGTCGTAACATTCCACATTGGAACCATTTCGGCTAACACAACGGTTTCTGTCTCATATAATGCCACAGTAACATCTTTTGCGAATTTCAATTCGTCGAATTATGTTACGGTGAGTGGAAAAGATGGTGACGGGAGACCCATTATGCCGGATGTAGTTTCCAGCCCTGTTTATGTTTACGAGCCGGAACTTGAGGTGAGCAAAAGTGCAGATAAAACAACTGCTGAGCCGGGAGATTATGTCATATTTATGCTGAACATAACAAATACGGTGGACGACGGCACTGGCGGAAAACCGCATCTTGAGAATATAACCGTTATCGATATACTGCCAGATGGGTTTGAATTCATAAATGCAACCCCTTCAGAGCAAAGTGTCAGCGGGCAGGAGATTAGATTCAACATTTCGCTTGATGGCGGCGAAACTGAGATAATAACTATTACAACACGGGTGAGATCCGACGCAATCTCGGCATTCAATACCCTACAAGCCACGGGATACATGAGGGATGGAACTCCATTGATGGATGATGACGAGTTATTTGTCACCATTGGGAAGCCTAAACTTACGGCTTCAAAGGAGATAGTTGATGCGGAATTAGTCGGTGATATCCTCACAACTTCCTATAGGATAACCTTAAAGAATGTTGGCAGCGGAACCGCGTACAACATCACATTCAAGGATCTCTTACAGGTCGGGAATCATTATGATGCCGGGAGCATGCGCATTAATGACACCATCCCCTCAACGGATGCCAGCGAAACCGACGGAATTCTAACTTTAAATAAAACATGGAATCTCTCTTCCGGGGAAGAACTGGTCATAACCTATAACTGCTCAGGGAATATATCCACGGAAACACCAGATCATATTGAATCCGGGAGCAATCTGGTGAGGTTTGAGGCAGTGGACGGCAATGGAACCCATCTATCAATTCCAGTTGCGACCGCTGGAACAGGGATCGTGGGGATATCAAAGAACGCTTCCCACACGTTTGTGGAGAAGAACGAATCGGTTAGATTCACGGTAACAATAGAAGCAATAGCAAATGTTTCAGATGTTGTTGTGATAGATACGCTGCCTGAGAACTGGGATTATGATATGAATTCGGCAAGTATGGCTCCCGGTTCCACGAATCCGTTAACATTCAACCTCGGGAACTTGGCGCCATCCAACGGGACCATTATAATAGGGTATAACGCAACTCCAAACTGCAGTGCAGGTCCTGTTGGGAGGAATAACGCAACTGCTAACTTTATTTACGGGGAGTACCCGTTCAACAGGTCCCTTTCATCTTCGGCAGAAGTTTCGGTTAGAATAGAAGAGCCTCCGGTGCTGCTGGCAAAGAAAACAATAAACCAGAGTTCCGTGGAGGTTGGAGACATAGTTGAATTTAAAGTGGAGATTAAAAATGTCGGGGAAAGCAAGGTTTACGACTTGAATGTTACCGACATTCTACCTTCTGGATTAAAGTATGTGAATAATTCCGCGTCGATTGGAAATCCAGATTCGATAATTGGAAATAAATTGATATGGGGCAATGTCGGCGATTTGGATTCAGGAGAAACATTTAACTTCACCTATAAGGTGAATGTCACACCCGGGGCAGCCGAATTTGAAAATGAAAATTGGGTGAGGGTTATGGGAGTCACATCCTGTGAGAAGCTGGTTAAAGACGCATATGCAAGTTTAGATATAAATAAGCCGCACATATCGCTCGAAAAAGAAGTCGAGCCTCTGACGGCAGATTATAATGATGTCGTGCGATATAAAATTACGATTCGTAATCAGGGGGATGGTAAGGCGTATTATGTTAACCTGACGGACTCATACCCCGCAGGGTTTGAGTTGATGGGCTGCGATTGCGAGAACCTTGGAAACTGCTCGCCTGTGGATGAAAACGCGAATCCATTAGTATGGAATATAGGAACCATGCAGCCCTATCAAACCAGCATCCTTTTATGCTCCATGAAAATAAATTCATCTGCAACTATTGGAGCGAATACCAATGATCTGACCCTGTATTATTATGACAAGCTGGGGACCGAGAATGAAACAACTGCTAATGCAACCGTGAATGTTGGTGTCCCCGCTGCTGTGGATATTTACAAGGAGATTCAGAGCATAGACCCGCAAATAGGGATTCCGCCAATGGCAGAGCGCGGAAGTTTGATCATCTATGAAATCACGGTCAAAAATAACAATTCTGAAGATAAAATCATAAACAATGTAAAAGTTTATGATATTATTCCTTATGGAGGAACATTTGAGGGAAGCAGCAGGGGTGGATATAGCACCAATCCCGTCCCAGGCGGCACCCAGGTTATATGGACTATTGGGAATATGAGCGCGGGTAGCATTGTGACTTTCACATATAATGTCACCATCAACGAAAACGCATCGACCGGCTTCTTTAACAACCAGGCCATAGTGAATGGAACCTATAATAATGGAACCGACGATATACCAGTACGGGATGAGTATGATGAATTGGTGTGGATAGTGCAGGAAGAAAAGTTGGTTGTGGAGAAATCTTCAAATAAGGGAACCCTGAGAAGAAATGAAAACCTGACATTCACGGTAACAACCAGAAATGACGGAGAAAGCCATATCTATAACTTGAACATATCCGACACTTTACCGTCTGGATTTGGTTATATTCCTTCGTCTACAATAATAAAAAAGAATGATAATATAATATCAACAGCCGATCCCTCGGAAATCGGTAATATGTTATTCTGGAACATTGATGAGACCCTCGGGAAAGGGGACACAGTGACTCTTTCATACGGCGCAGACATAAATGAAAGCGCTGAATCTGGCTGCAATCGTGTAGAGGTTAATGGAAGTAACGCGTTGGATGAATCCGTTTATGCTAACGACAGCAGGTGCGTTGTGATCGGGGTCGGGGGCATCTCTGTAAGCAAGAGCGCAGAGCCAACTTCCGCATCTCCTGGAGATACCGTGACATATACCGTGACAATTCAAAACACCGGAAACACAAGGGTGTACTTAAACGGCTCAGATACCCTGCCGGATGGATTTAATTATGTTGGCGGCTCCTTATCGGGCGCAACTTTTGTATCGTATGGAAATAATGTGTTAAACTTTAGTTTGTCCTTGGATGGGGGCGACACAGTTGATGTAACCTATGCAGCGGAAATAAATTCTTCTGCAAGTCAAACCTCCACAAATACGGTTGTTGTTAATGGAACAGATGATGCCGGGAATCCTATTGACGGCGGAAGTGACGGCTTTACAGTTACGATAGGATATGCCGATGCAACTATTACGAAACAGCCTCCAACACCTATAACACAAGAACCCGGTTACAATATTAATTATACTCTAACGGTAACAAACACAGGAAATGCCACAATATATAACGTTACCGTATGGGATACCATACCAGATGGTTACAGTTTTGTTGATTCAGATCCAGCCCCATCTTATGTGGACGGGAGAACATACACATGGGTCAAGAGTTCACTTGGGTATGGTGTTAGCCCTACATGGGATATTGTTCTTACGCTGAAACTGCATACGAACGCGACCACGGTAAATAACACGGTGTATCTTAACTATTCGGACGCTTCGGGCCATGTTAGAAACGATACTGATTCAAATGCGGATCTTGTGATTCTTACACCGGATGTGGTTGTAACCGAGAAGGATACCTATGGGATAATACGAGATGGTAGCGTAGCAGACAGTCCAGTTTGGGTGGGCGATCGAATAACATATCGTATAAGAGTTGAGGAGCAAGAAGTGGGTGGTGGCGCCCACGCCAATGTGACGATAACAGACACTGCGCCAGCAGGACTTGTACATGTTGGTTGTAATTTCAGCCAGATATCCGGACATGCTTTGCTTTCTGGCAATTGCAGTGCTGCACCACCAACAGCTGGTGGGACGAATGTAACATGGCAGTTTAGGATCAATCCGAATCAGCATGGATATCTTGAGGTGACATTCAGAGTTAACACTTCTATAGGTCCACATGGCACGGTGTTTAATAACACAGTATCCGGGGGGACATACGTGGATGACGACAACGGATTGTATAATGTGACATTAGGAGCAAATCACTGGCAGATAGAACCACTTTGTAAGCCAAATGTAACTGTTGAAATCTCGTGCACGAAAGACCTTATTTACGAAGGCGCGTCAACGAGATGTGATGTAACCGTGACAAACAATAATAATTGTAGTGCATATAATGTTAATGTTACGGTTCCGATACCAACAGATTACTTTAATTATACTGAACTGGGAGATTTTGACGATAGTGTATACCCGCCCGTCATTTACTGGGATGCCGGTACGTTGCAGGGAACAAGTGGAACCTACACTAAGACAACAAACTTCACAATCCGGGTTATAAATGATACAACCACCTCTATCATCCATTCAATTAACGCGACCGTTGAGTACTTTGATGACAATACACCATTGAATAATTACAGCGGGAACTACAGCGATTTTGATGAGTTCCCTATAACCCAGATACCAAAACCAGATCTTGGTGCATGGAAAGATGCGTCTGATTCTGATGCGCAGCCGGGAGAAACCATTCAATTTACGCTGACAATACAAAATAATGTGCCTTCATTAACACAGGTAATAAATGTAACGGATAGGCTTCCTGAGAACTGGACAGTGTGTGAAAATATAGGGGTTATAGCAAATGGAACTCCCCTGAATGAGGGTGTTAATTATACCGTAACTAAAAGTACCCGGCTCTGCATACTTGAATTTATAACTCTAACCAAACTCGCCGAGAATGAGACCATTACCTGGAGATTTAACTCAACACCGAGATCCACAGCAGCGGGAAGTCAGGATGGAGAGAGAAATACCAATGAGATACCAGCGGTCTGGTATAATGTAACGGGGACACTAAATAAAACATTTGGTCTCAATGAGTCGGTGCGTGTTGTATGGCCGACAGCAACTATTGCTAAGTTCGGACCGCGATATGTACACCCGGGAGAGTTGATTAACTATACAATAATGGTCATAGCCCAACCACCATACGCTTCTTACAATGTTAATGTGACAGAGGATTTGCCCAATGGATTTGAATATAGCGGTTCCCATTCATGCGTACCTTCAAGCTGCCCCAAGGTAGGTGATACCTATCAATTAGGGGATTTAAGTGCTGAAGATGTGATATTTTTGACAGTCGAGGTTAATATAACACAGACTGAGGCAGGTAAATATTGTAACAGTGTTAATTTGTCTTATAATGATTTTTCTGGTAATATCACTCTGTATGATTATGGCGAATTCTGCACAAAACTAATAGTTCCGGGAGAATCAGTCACGAGCATAGAAAAGTTTATGCCGTCAAAGGTATGTCATAATGTCGAGAACGCTACAATAACTCTTCATGTAGAGACCGTTGGCAGCAATCCGATGCTCTTGTCGAAAGGGATTAACGTTTCTGACATACTTGATGATGATATGACATATGTGCCGGGCTCCGCATATTGTATAGACAGTTTGGGCAACAAGTGTAATAAATCCGCCCCGGATTACTCATTGGAACCGTATGTGGACGGTAATAATACCCTTAGATGGAACTTAAATGCGACCCAACAGGTTTCTGATAGTGATAAGAGCAATCCAACGTACTTTGATATAACATTCAAGGTTCACACACCTGTAAATAAAACAGTGAATAATACAGCAATTGTGGAGTATCTGAAGCAAAGTATAAAAAGAACAGTACACGCAAACGGTACGGTTGAATATATAGTAAACTACACCTATGATAGCGACAATGATACAACTTATATGCTATCCAAATACTGCAAACTTGCTGTAACGAAGGATTATTTTAGGTCCGGGAATAATACACCTATAATGTGGACAAGTCCATGTACTAATTTGACATTTAACATAACCATATGGAATCCGGGCACATTCACTGATGTGAAAGATGTTAAATTTAGAGATGTACACCCACCTGGATGGGAGCTAAGTTCTATATCCCCCAGCAATATATCATATACCGACAATACTTATTATAGCAACGGAACCATACCGGGCACTATTCCAGAAAACGGCAGTTTATCGTTTAATATAACGATGTATCCAAATACGGGTGGTTCTTACCCATGTGGCAGCGGGGATAACTACATTAGTGTAAGGGGTACCGGGGTTGAAAACAACATAAACTATACCGACTGGGTGGAGAGATGGGCAGGTGTTTTATATCCGGAGCCAGATGTGTATAAATATCTTACGCTTCCCCCTAAATATGTTCTGGATTATGGGGAAGAAGTTAATATTTCCATAGAAGTATCAACAATGAGATCAGCGGCCACTAGATTAATATCAATAGAGGATGTTGTTCCCCTGGGCTTTAACGTAACAAGTATGCCGTCTTCATGTACTTTTAATTTTACCTTGGGACTATTGTCATGTACTTCTTTGAATGAAAGTATACAAGTGAATGATGTATATGTGCTGACATATCTCATGGCCCCCACATATCCAATCGCGGCCGAAGTGGATTACGAATTGCTTGACTATGTCCCTGTTGCGGATGTGGAAGATCCATGTGGTGAGCTGCATGAAGTACAGGGGTTGTCTTCCAGCGAGATAATAACCGTCCAAGGGCCACAGTTAAATACATCAAAGAGTGCCAATACATCGGATCTGGAGCCGGGAGATTATGTGAATTACACAATCCATGTATCCAATCCAAACCCCGGGTTACCGCCCAGAATTAAGGGGACTGCTCATGATATAAATATAACTGATAAATTCCCGGAAGATAACTTTGATATGATAGATTCGGTTGTATCCATCTGCAACGGCACACCGAACTTTAATGTAAATGCACCCCCATACAAGCAAAATCTTGGCGGCGGAGTTTACCGGTGGTTGTTGCCATGCGATCTCGGACCCGGTGGGTCGCTGGATCTATATGTCATTGCAAGAGCAAAATCCACGTTAGCAGATAATCTGACCACTAATGCGGCAAATGCCACGGCAAAGCGCGGTGATGGCTCAGACATGAACATAACACCAGAAGACACAACAGATGTTACCATCAAACCTCCGGTGATTAATCCAGATGATGTCAGCAAGGATGTGAACGACACGGAAGCATACCCTGGAGATGATGTGTTATTCAACATATCCATAACCAACTCAGGAAACGGAACCGCTCATAATGTCACGGTTACCGATTATCTGCCAGATTATTTTGAAAACTGCGTTATGTCATCGAATATTGCAAATACAAGCTACAGCAATGTTAGTTATGTATATACCTGGGTCTTTGGTGAATTGAACGCAAGCGACACCTTGCATGTAAACATAACATGTACGATCGGCACTGACATTCCAGGAGGGCAAGATACCTTCATAAATGAAGTAAATGTTTCCGCGTATTATGGGGACGGAGCAAGAATGCCGGATGTAAACGGAACTAAAACAGATGACAACATTACATCATACGGGTATGCAAATGTAAGTGTGGAAAAACACCTAAATTCAAGTATAACGTCAATAGAGCCGGGCGATCAAGTAAATTACACAATCAAGGTAACAAACCTTGGCCCAGGACCCATATTTGATATAAACATTACGGAGTATCTGCCCAATCTGCCTGGTTCAATCCGCACGACAACCTTTGATGGTTGGGATGTCATCCAGAATACTACAGGACACGGCATTGGAATCAACAGTAGCGGTCTTCCAGATAATGTAACATTTAATCTTGGCTATATGGCTCAAGGCGCTGTTGTGAAAATCTTAATAACACTTGATATTAACTATACGGGAGAAGTTAATTTATCCAATTTTGTTAATGTGACATGGGAAGACGGCCTCGGGGATCACAGTGTAACAAATACCACGCCAGAAGTAATTGATCTTTGCAATCCACGATTTTATATTGATAAATCATCATACCCTGCTGCGGTATCAGCAGGAGAGCCGGTTACATTTACTATACTCATTAGGAATAGTGGAAATTGCGACTGCACGATACATAACATAACCATAGATGACGTAATGGGTCCAGGATTTGAACAACCATACGGCTTCACCATAGGCGGCACGGATGTTTCTGCATCTATCGTCTTCGCACCAGGAGGAAACGCTACGAATGGTTGGAACTTCACAGCATCAAATATAACACAATTAGAATCGCTGGATTATCCTCCTGATGAGATAAATTTCACATATAAGGCAAATGCATCCGCGTCAGTTAATGAGACAGAGTTCATTGTTAATAATTCTGTATATGCGGGCGGATATATGGGCGACAGTACCCACATTTATGGTTTGGACAGTACCCTAGCTACCGGCAAGGTTGGGGATATGCGTGCAAATAAGACTGTGAATGTGAGTACAGCTGTAGGTCCTGGAGATGCTCTCAAGTTCAATGTAACCATGATAAATGAGGGGAATGGGACTCTATATGTAGTGGAGGTTGAAGATGTGTTTCCAATAGGATTTGATTACCTCCTGAATTCATCAAAGATCATCGATGAGACAGGTTTAGTACTTGTTAACATCAGCGAATCAGATATCACAAAGGGAATCAATAACCTCACATGGAACCTTCATGATTATATAATACCCGCATCCAGCACAAGAATTTTGACATTCGAGATGAATATAACTGATGCCGTCACGCCGGGAACAGGAATTACAGATGAGATTACGATTTATTTCAAACAGGGCCCCACCCTTCCACCCGTGCCTCTTGGAATTGAATTAGGAAATCCACTCACTATTGGTCTGCCTGATCTGGTGGTAACATACCTTAACTACACACCATACACTCCAATAAACCCTGTGCAGTGTGATATTCTGGTGGTGAATGTGACCGTTAACAATACTGGCGCACCTATGTTGCTACAGGACACAAACCTGAAACTATGGATTGGCACTACGGAGGTCAACGATACAATAATCATAAAGCTTGATGCAGGGGAATCGGTAAACATGCTAATAACATTGGATGCTGGCGATACATGCAACTTGACTGGCGTTAATACACTGAAAGCAATGGTAGACCCATCAGATAACACCGTAGAATCAAATGAAAATAACAACAACCTAACTATCAATTTCACGATTCGTATGCCGAGTGTTACGGTGATCAAAACGGCACCAATGACTGCCGTGGAAAATGAAGTGATAAACTACACAATAACCTATAACAATACAGGAGATACAACAGCAGTAAACCTAACAATCATAGATCAATTGCCGGGCGGCGTGATATATGCGGGCGATAATTGCAACGGTACGTTGGATGTGACAACATTGACTCTGATAGTTAATGAAGTTCCAGCTAACACATCAGGACAATGCATTGTAACGGTTACGGTAAAGAATGATACCACAATGCTGAGTAATAGTATAACTGACGCGCATTACAATAATACCGCTGGCAAGCAATATGATGCCACCATCTTAACGAGCGGTCTTGAAGATACGACTATACTTGCCCCGTATATGTTGCTCATTAAAGATGGACCTTCGAACGCGTTGAAAAATGAAGTGATTGATTACACGATAAGGTACAGCAATAATGGAACTTCAAACGCGACAAATGTTGTCATTGTGGATACCCTGCCGGGTGATGTAACATACATATCTGATAACTGCAGTGGAGCGCATGTCAGCGGCGTGGTAACAATAAACATCCCCGTGGTTGAGGACGGCACGATTGATGCGGAATGTATCATAACAGTTCAGGTAAATCCCGATGCAGAGAATGATAAGGTCTTAACGAACAATGTTATACTTGATTATGAAAACACCGCTGGCAAACAATTCACGACATTATCAGATAGTTGGGATACAACGGTAAAAAGCGCTTTCCTGCGCCTGACAAAAGATGTAGTCGAAACAGACATAACACAGGGAGATATAATCACCTTCAATATAAGTATTGAAGTGTTGGGCAATACATCGGCATATAATGTAACGTTGCATGATTTAATGGATCCTGATCTGACCTATAATAACAGCCTGAATGATACAGGTAACTGCAGCGTCATATTTGTTTCTTATGATAACACTTCCAATATAGTTGAATTTGAAATAAACAAAACATTAATTAACGGCACATTATGCTGGTTTGAGTATAAGGTAAGGGTATCCAATGACATATCACTTTACTGGCACTACGATATCAACAACATAACAGTGAATGGAACAAATGAATTTGGTGAACCAATGGTGGGCGATTCCCAGTCTGAGGATGTCTATGTAAGGCCAAAGGCTATAAAACTGAAATTCTTTGCTTTCTCTGGAGGTTACCCGGGACCAATACCGGTCTTTGGGCACAATTGTTATAACTCAGCCAGGATGACGGCTTACGCCATGCGAGGAGACGAGCCATTTGATGGCAACATCACAATCACGGTTACTGGCGGCACTACTTTCGATATGGAAAGCACATTAATTCCAGGGTATTATGTTGCGAACTATGATATGACAGGTCTAGGGAGCGGTGAACACAGGATTCATGTTACATTAAAAAGCCCGTATGGGGATGAACTAATGTATTCTAATTTCGTTTCGTTTAAGGTGGACCTGACTCTACCTAGTGCTCCAGATATTAAATCAGATATGATAGATGAGGTTACCGAAACGATCACAGTACCTGGCATTACCGATGATACGGGCGTGAAAAGAGTAACATTGTATTATTCCCTGGATGGCGGGACTACCTGGCGTCCCACTCCAATGAATCTGACTGAGGGTATTGGTGCAAAGACTACTAGTGCCGTGGCTGATGTGCCTTCACTAACGACAGATGTTATGTGTTATATAGTGGTGGAGGATGTTGTTTGTAATAATGCTACTAGTGGGATTACTGTACCTATCGATATCAAACCGCAGATGCCGAGGATGATAAGCCCCCCAGCAGTAGCGCCAACGCCGGTTCCGATAGTTACAGTAACGCCGCCACCGCCGCCACCGCCGCCACCAGCGCCGGCAGTTTCACCCCCGCCGCCACCGCCGCCCGCACCGCCCGCACCGCCGCCCGCACCGCCACCAGCTCCGGTAGTGACGGCAACAATAGCTGCGATGATAGCTGTGACAATAGCAGCAAAGATCGGAGCAAAGATAGGTGCTAAAATAGGTGCCAAGATCGGTGCCAAGATCGGAGCCAAGATAGGAGCAAAGATCGGTGCCAAGATAGGAGCCAAGATAGGAGCAAAGATCGGTGCCAAGATAGGAGCCAAGATAGGAGCAAAGATCGGTGCCAAGATAGGAGCCAAGATAGGAGCCAAGATAGGAGCCAAGATAGGAGCCAAGATCGGTGCCAAGATAGGAGCCAAGATCGGTGCCAAGATCGGTGCCAAGATAGGAGCCAAGATCGGAGCCAAGATCGGTGCTAAAATAGGTGCCAAGATAGGAGCCAAGATCGGAGCCAAGATCGGTGCTAAAATAGGAGCCAAGATAGGAGCCAAGATAGGAGCAAAGATCGGTGCCAAGATCGGTGCCAAGATAGGAGCCAAGATAGGAGCAAAGATCGGTGCCAAGATCGGAGCCAAGATCGGAGCCAAGATCGGTGCTAAAATAGGAGCCAAGATCGGTGCCAAGATCGGTGCCAAGATAGGTGCCAAGATCGGTGCCAAGATCGGAGCCAAGATCGGAGCCAAGATCGGTGCCAAGATCGGAGCCAAGATAGGAGCCAAGATCGGAGCCAAGATCGGAGCCAAGATAGGAGCCAAGATCGGAGCCAAGATAGGTGCCAAGATCGGAGCCAAGATAGGTGCCAAGATCGGAGCCAAGATAGGTGCCAAGATCGGAGCCAAGATCG
>Ga0209636_10000831_pt1 | contig 30695 bp, 16 predicted proteins | sample DeeMarSWOR152_54_FD_187464 | JGI IMG/M metagenome (GOLD analysis project Ga0209636, IMG submission 187464) | Marine sediment microbial communities from White Oak River estuary, North Carolina - WOR-1-52-54 (SPAdes) (version 2) | ecosystem: Environmental > Aquatic > Marine > Intertidal zone >...
CCCTCCTATTTCCCAGGATGCCGAAGGGATGAAGAAGCTCTTCAAGCAGTTCTCCTTCCCCGGCGGCATTCCCAGTCACGCTGCCCCTGAAACTCCTGGCTCCATCCACGAGGGCGGGGAGCTCGGTTATGCGATTTCCCATGCCTATGGGGCTGCCTTCGATAACCCCGACCTCATCGTCGCCTGCGTCGTTGGCGACGGCGAGGCTGAAACCGGCCCCCTTGCCACTGCCTGGCATTCCAACAAGTTCCTCAACCCGATCCACGACGGGGCTGTTCTGCCCATCCTGCACCTGAACGGCTATAAGATCGCCAATCCGACCGTGCTGGCGCGAATAAGCCACGAGGAACTCGAGAGCCTTTTCACCGGCTACGGTTACAAGCCCTATTTTGTCGAGGGATCCCGAGCCGAGGCCATGCACCAGTTAATGGCCGAAACCCTGGATGTCATTCTTGACGAGATTAAGGCGATCCAGAACGAGGCCCGCACCAGTGGCGTTGGCAAGCGCCCGCGATGGCCCATGATTATCCTGCGGACGCCAAAGGGCTGGACGGGGCCGAAGGAAGTCGACGGCCTGAAAACGGAGGATTCCTGGCGATCGCATCAAGTCCCCTTCGCGGAGATGGCGGAAAAGCCGGATCATGTAAAACTCCTGGAGAAGTGGATGAAGAGCTACAAGCCACAAGAGCTCTTCGACGAGAACGGGAGGCTCATCCCGAAGCTGGCAGAACAAGCTCCTAAGGGTGAATGCCGCATGGGCGCCAATCCCCAGGCGAACGGAGGACTATTGCTCAAAGACCTGAAGATGCCTGACTTTCGGGACTACGCCGCAAAAGTATCGAAACCGGGTCAAGTCGTGGCAGAGGCCACGAGGGTGATGGGCGCCTTTTTACGTGACATCATGAAGCTCAACATGGACCGACGGAATTTTCGGGTGATGGGGCCGGATGAAACTGCCTCGAACCGTCTCGGCGCCTTATTCGAGGTGACGAACAAAACGTGGATGGCTGAAATGATTCCCGAGGACGACCACCTTTCCTCAGACGGCCGGGTGATGGAAATCCTCAGCGAACACACGTGCCAGGGTTGGCTGGAAGGGTATCTCCTTACCGGGCGTCACGGGTTCTTCTCCTGCTACGAGGCCTTTATCCACATCATCGACTCCATGTTCAACCAGCACGCCAAGTGGCTCAAGGTAACCCAAGAGGAAATACCGTGGCGGCGTCCCATCGCCTCCCTCAACTACCTGCTCACATCCCACGTTTGGCGGCAGGACCACAACGGGTTCAGCCACCAGGATCCCGGTTTTATCGACCACGTTGTGAATAAGAAGGCAAATGTGGTCCGGGTATACTTTCCCCCTGATGCCAATACTCTCCTCTCGGTAACCGATCACTGCTTACGGAGTCGGGACTACGTTAACGTCATAGTGGCCGGGAAACAGCCGTCACCCCAGTGGCTCGATATGGACGCCGCCATCAAGCACTGCACTTCTGGTATCGGGATCTGGGAGTGGGCGAGCAACGATAAAGGCGTTGAGCCAGATGTGGTGATGGCGTGTTGTGGAGACGTACCGACACTTGAGACCCTTGCCGCCGTTGACATTCTCCGCGAACAAGCACCCGACCTGAAGGTACGGGTGGTCAACGTGGTCGATCTGATGACGCTCCAACCCAGGGAAGAGCACCCCCACGGTCTCTCGAATTGGGACTTTGACGCGCTGTTTACCACGGACAAGCCGATCATCTTTGTGTATCACGGATACCCCTGGCTCATCCACCGCCTGACCTACCGGCGGACGAACCACAAGAACCTCCACGTCAGGGGGTATAAGGAGGAGGGAACCACAACCACACCCTTTGACATGGCTGTCCTCAACGACTTGGATCGATTCCACCTGGTGGCAGACGTGATTAACCGCGTGCCCAAGCTCGGATACATGGCTGCGTATACCAAGCAGTTCGTCCGCGACAAGCTCATTGACCACAAGGAGTACATCAGAAAGTATGGTCAGGATATGCCCGAGATTCGGGAGTGGACGTGGAAATGGGTCGACGAATGAGGCAGCGTGTGTCGGATTTCTACACTATAGCCTATTTGTCCATGGAAGTAGGCCTTGACCCGGCCATGCCAACATACAGCGGTGGCCTGGGGGTTCTTGCGGGAGACACGCTGCGCGCTGCCGCGGATTTGGCCATTCCAATGGTTGGGGTGACGCTCCTCCATCGCAAGGGGTATTTTCGGCAATACCTGGATGACCGAGGAAATCAGTCCGAGAGCCCTTCCGACTGGAATCCCGAAGGATTCCTAGAACCCCTGAAGCCCCACGTATCGGTGACCGTTGAGGGACGAACGGTGCGGGTCCGCGCATGGCGTCGCCTTGTCGTCGGGGTGTCCGGGCATGCAGTGTCTGTGTATTTCCTTGACACGAACCTCCCGGAAAATGACCCGTGGGACCGAACTCTCACCGACCACCTGTACGGTGGAGATGAACACTACCGGCTGTGCCAGGAAGTCATTTTGGGCTTTGGCGGGGTGGGCATGCTTGGTGCCTTGGGTCACAGGGACGTGAGAGTATACCACATGAACGAGGGACATTCCGCACTGCTGGCCCTGGCTTTACTGGAGGAACGGGAAAAAAGGGGCGGTTTGCATACCATAACCGAGGCGGACATCGATGCAGTGCGCCACCGGTGTGTCTTCACCACCCATACTCCGGTACCTGCAGGACACGATCAATTCCCCTGGGAACTCGTCCAGCGAGTGTTGGGTGAGGAGCGGGCCAACTTCCTGAGATCGGCCCAGTGCTGCCTAGATCACAGCTTGAACATGACCTACCTTGCCCTCTTCTTTTCCCGGTACATCAATGGGGTTTCCCACCGCCATGAGGAGATCTCCGAAGACATGTTTCCCAACTATCCGATCAACTCCGTTACCAACGGTGTGCACGCCCTCAGCTGGACCGCATCGCCCTTCCAGCGCCTCTATGACCACCATATTGATGAGTGGCGCCAAGACAATCTCTACTTGCGTTATGCCATAAGCATCCCCCTTGACGAAATAATTGAAGCCCATGCCGAGGCTAAACGGGAACTTGTCGCGGAGGTGGACCGGCGGACGGGTATGCGATTACCCCATGACGTGCTGACTATCGGCTTTGCTCGACGGGCTGCCGCATACAAGCGGTCAGATCTCTTGTTCTCCGACTCGCAACGCCTGAGAAAAATAGCAAGCCAGGTGGGACCCCTCCAGATTATTTACGGGGGAAAAGCCCATCCTCGCGATGAAGGCGGTAAAGCCGTGATTCGACGTATATTCGAAACAATGGCTATCTTGAAAGATGCCGTGCGTGTCGTTTACCTGGAGGACTATGACATGGCGGTAGCAAAATATATCTGCGCCGGGGTTGATCTGTGGCTCAATACGCCGCAGAAACCGCATGAGGCCTCAGGAACAAGCGGTATGAAGGCGGCGCTCAACGGAGTGCCGAGCCTTAGTATTCTAGACGGGTGGTGGATTGAAGGCCATGTGGAGGGTGTGACGGGTTGGTCCGTTGGCGAGAGTTGGGATCGCGAAAGCAATCCCTCGGCTGAGGTCGCCTCGCTCTATGACAAACTGGAATCGGTGATTCTCCCCATGTTCTATCGGCGCCCCAGGGAGTATGCCGAAGTCATGCGTTCAGCAATCGCCCTCAACGGTTCCTTTTTTAATGCCCAACGCATGATGATGCAGTATCTGAAGAACGCCTATGCAGTCATTGGCGAAATCTGATTCCCACCGCCTGTTGGCTCCTTGATCACGGTTTCTCTTCGAACTTGAACTCGACTTGAGGCGGTTTGATATTCACCACAGAGATTCTATCGTTGGGTAAAATAATATGATCGCGGGTGATACGAAAGATCCTGCTGCCAAAACGGGCCGGGGAGAGATCCAGTGCTGCCTGCACGTTATTCTCGGATAAGGTGCTCGCGTCCTTCCTGAGCCCTCGAACGGTGATCTGCACCTCGGGTTTCATGGGTTCGAGGATCTCCATCTTGTCCGGGAGGTTCTTGATCTCCAGCGGAACCCTCAAGGTGACCTCAAAGTTCTGCTGCCCTGCGAGCAGCAGCCACAGGAAGCTAATCAACGCGAAGGTCCCCACCTTCGCGAGCCATCGATAAAGAACCAACGAGCGAATCCTTTGCCACCACGTCACGCTAGTAAGTCTACTCGTAGTAACAGCCTCAGTAATCAGTTGAGAAAGGTGCTCCAGATTTTCCACATGGATCATCTGCCTTCCACGGGCCAAAGAAACCTCACCCCGTTCCTCGGAAACCACCACCACCCAGGCGTCGCAATGTTCGGTCAAGCCCAGGGCCGCCCTGTGCCTGGTTCCCCATTCCTTTGGAAGCCCGTCGGCGGAGCTCAGGGGGAGATAACAGGCCACCTGTGCAACCCTCCCCCTCTGAAGGAGCATAGCCCCATCATGCAGGGGGGAATCCTTTTGAAAAATGCTCATAAGGAGTTGCGAGCTCGGTTCAGCGTCCAACTGGAGGCCTCCTGTCACGAGCTCCTCCACCCGATCTGTGCGTTCAATGATGATAAGGGCACCAATCTTCCGCTCCGCCAAGGAGAAGACGCCTTCAACGAAGTTCCCCATCCAATCTTCTGTCCCGGAAAAAGCGCGCAATCCGATGATCTTAAGGGGATTGACGCGTTCGAGCACCTGCCGAATCTCCGATTGGAAGAGGATGATGAGCAGTATAACCAGTACCTGCCAGAAGATCTGAAACACCCAGGTGGTGAGGAAAAGCCCCCAGGACCGAGCTATGGTATAGACGACCCCCAAGGCCAGGAGGCCTACCAGTGCTTTGAGAGCCTTCGTTCCCGAGAACCAGATGTACAAGTGATAGGTCAGCACGGTGAGAAAAAGAATATCCAGCACATCCTGGTATCGCAGATGGGCTATGATTCCAAACGGATTCATGGCAATTTCGTCGGTGCCTCGATACTCTAGACCCCATCGCGGATGAGGCTCAGCAGAGCTCTGTTCCATCCGTCAGGGCCGATTCCCTCAGCTTTAATGAGGTTCGGCAGGGAAATCCTTCGATCGTGCTCTCCCCTGTAATTTCGCACAAGAACGGGGTAATCGACTCTCTCGAGCATGGGGAAGTCCACAGGGCTATCGCCCAAAGCTGTGGTGATGATATTGCCCAACTTCCGCCGGTAGAGCCCCTTGAGCATTTCTACGGCTCTACCCTTGTCGTTTTCCCCCATCAGGTGATAAAACCTCCCCTGAGCACAGTGAAGTCCTCTCTCCCGTATTGAACGAAAAAGTGCCTCGATTTTTTCCTTGCCTCCGTGAAAGATAAAAGTCTCATCGAATTCACGCCTCTTGGCCAACTCCGCCTCCTCCCCGCTCAACCCGGTGACTTCCGTTACTTCCGTTACGGTCATGTCCCCGAAGCCCTTGACATTAAAGCCATCCCTTCGAAGGTCTTCCAGTGCTCTTCGTAAAACCGGGTATGGGGTCCCCAAGACCAGTACGAAATACCCTTCGATGGTTTCCGTCTTGGGCCATACACTGCGAACATCGTCCTCCTCGAAGTAAGAAAGAGGCACGAAGATCCCGCCTCCGTTTTCAGAGATGAATGGGTGGTGGTTTCCGAGCCTCTTCCTCCAAATCTCAATCTCTGCCCTGGTTTTGCTCGAGCAAAACACGAGGGGTATACATTTTCCCCTGAGCAGTTCGAGGGCTGGCATAGCCGCCGAAAAAGAGTATGTTTCATGGTCGAGAAGGGTTCCATCGAGATCGGTGAAGACTACAGGCTGGGATACCACCACGTTACCCTCGCCCCCTGGGCCTGATCCGCCATCAAGGCATCATCTGCGGCGTTGCCTTCGATCGCTCCTCCTTGCGGCGTATTGCTCCATACGCCTCAGTCGTCGCTCCTCGGCGCCTTGCATCTAATGCCTTCTGGTGATCAGGAATACTCCATAACCTGCTGATTTCAGTTTTGACGGCTTCGTAAAAAGTCCAACTGCTGCGTTACGCTTCATCTTTCGTCATTGCGGCGTACTGGTAAGTACGCCTCACTCCTCAAGATTCACAAGCCTTGCGTTTGACGCTTTTTACTTTGCCGTCCCATTTTTGATTTCTTATGAGCTCATCAGTTCCGATACCTAAATTAGACGGTGGATTTTGGCTGGGCATTCTTCTTGACTCATATCCCCTCACGTTCTATAGTGTGGATCATAACGCGGATTCATTTGCATCGCAAGGGCGAACCCTCTCAAGGGACATCATGCCCGAAAATCCTTTGGATATGGACATCCCGGAATCCATCAAAGAAAACCTCTTTCGCTACAAGGCAGACATTCCCTCTCTGGAGTACGCAAAACACTATCTGGAGGAAAGGGACTATCCCCCTCAGGGCAAGCAGTTGGTAATTACGATCCTCGACAGGAACGAGGATCCGGAGGCGCTTCGTTCAACGGTAATTCAGCTGGCAATGACCAATGTCTTGAAAGAGATGTTTCTCGGAATCGATAGAGATCACTTCCGCGTCCAGAAGATCATCGTAAGCGATCAGTCAGATCTGGACATTTCAAAGACCAATAGGGGTTTGCTTTATACCGTCAATGATGTGCTTACCAACATGCTGGGAGAGGCCGATCATCCCGAGATATTCCATTTACACTTCGATACCGAGATCAGTGAGATAATATATGAGTATCTCAGAGATCCCTTCAAGATGAGGAAGGAGGAAAAGGGCAGTCCGATTCTCGGCAAAGGGATGAATATGGCGATTGGCTCCCTGGTTTCCTCAGATCCTTCAGCGGATGGAAGAAGGGACGAGGATATTGTTTTAGCTTACATGGATGCGGAGAACAAGGAGGTAAACTACAGAGATCCGTTTCTCCTTGGTGCGCCGCTGATTTACGAGGGGTCACCTATTTTGTTCAGCAAGGCGGCCTTCAGGAGATACCACATGGAAGGGGAGAGGAGGAAGCTCGGCGGCAGGGTGAATGCCTGCCTCGGTGTTCCCCTGATAAGCATGCTCATCTATAAGGGCCTGATCCCCCTTAAAAAACCCATAATCTATCCCCTCTCCGGCGAAATTGGGATAGATAGAAATCTATTCTGGTCAATGAGAATCGCAAAGAGATATGGAGTCGAGACAACAACCCTTCTTCAACTGTTCGGAAGAGATGAAAAAGGCAACACCATGCTCCCAGAGGAATGCTTTTTGCAAATAGATCTCGGAATTAACATGGACCAACCTATAGCCGAAGGCAAGCCTGCAAAAGAAGTTCTCCGGGGGGTCAGAAGGATGTCAGAAGATATCATTCACTCCACCTTCCAGATTATGGGCAAAGGGATTAGAGAGGCCTGGGGTTCTTGCGAGGAATTCCTGGAAATGTTCAAGGAATTTCAGATATACAGTATAGAACGGTGGATGCAATCCCATGACAACATGCTTATTACCGGGGGAGTTACCCATGACCAACTGGGGAGAGTTGTCCGTGGGGTTGTAAGAGAGCGCGCCGAGAACCTTTTCGTGGAAAAGAACCTTTTTACGAGGGCATGGCGGAAACTAAGAGAGGCCTTAATTCCCGCCGATGAGGGATTCATGCCGCCGATAAACATGATCAGGGACACCATGGGAAACAAGTTCGAGGACCTGAGGGAAAGGCTCATACAAAAGGCAGAAAGGATTTGTTGAAAGCATGAAAAAAGCTATCGTCATACCTACCTATCTTCCCATTAAAAAGGATACGGACGTATCTAAACTCGAGGGGATCCAGCTCCTCCAACGGGCAATTAAGAGCCTGGATATCCTGGAAGATCGGAATTTCGTGCTGGTCCTCCCATTCTGCCTCGATATTAAGGAGGGGGATTTCCGGACCGTTCTCTCCCGAACCGATGAGAAGGTCAGGCAGGTAATGAGTGACTCGATAGGGACTATTCCGGCCGTGATCTTCACTCGGAATAATCTCATGCGTTTCAGCCAATACATCGAGGAAGGCCGTTTCAAGAATGTGTTCCCTCACCTGGACCTCTGCGACTACCCGAAGATTCGCAACAGCGGCCTCATCGTGGCGCAACTTTTGGGGGTCGATGCCCTCCTCTTCATGGACAATGATGAGGTCATCAGGGATCCGAAGTTTCTCTCCACCGCGGAGGAATTCCTCGACCAAGACCACAATGGAATTCGCGTAAGCGGAAAGGCCGGCTTCTATATCGAACCCGACGGATCCATTCTCCTGAAGGGAGAGAACCCATGGTGGAAAGTGTCCTGGAACAAGATTTCCCTTATGAACCGCGTTTTCCAAGGCGCCATTGACTCAAAATCGAGATTGGTCCGTTCCCCCATTATTCTGGGAGGTAATTTACTCATCCACAGGGCCCTCTTTGAAAAGGTGCCCTTTGATCCCTTTATCCCGAGGGGGGAGGACATCGATTACCAGATCAACGCCGAGATCTTCGGATTCCATATCTTCTTTGACAAGGACCAGAATGTTCACCACTTGCATCCGCAAAGAGGAGGGACCTTTTTCCTGGGAGAATTGAAAGGCGATATAAAACGCTTTCTCTACGAACGGGCAAAGGTTAGAAGATATCCGGAAATCCACCTCGATCCCTACCCCGGTTACTTCCTCAAGGGCGACTTCAGGTTGAAGGCAATACTGACCCTTTTGCTTTTTGCCCTTGACCACCTTATTCACCTTGATTTCAAGGGATTGGGCTTTGTACTGAGGGAATTAGGATCCGTTTTCGATGATCCGGAGGACGTACCGGGAAGATATTTTCGATTTCAGGGGGAATGGGAGACTTTTATGAGGGAGCTTCCCAAGACGGAGCTGAAAAATACGGTGAGGGAGTGGGGATATAACCTAAATATGACGGGATAAAAGGCAAACGAGCAGAGGGAGGAGAGTTTATGCACTATGACACCGCCTTGCGGGCATACGCGTCCAAACGAATTGAGGAGATAGAATCGGCGGAAATCCTGGTCGGAATTCCCTGCTACAATAACGAGAGGACCATCACCCATGTGATCCAGATGGTCACACATGGCCTGGCAAAACACCATCGTGACCGAAGGGCCGTGATCCTCATCGCGGACGGGGGATCTACTGACGACACCCGGGAGGTGGCCAAGGAATTTCAGATTAAACCCTGGCAGGAGAAGCTCATAACAATCTATAGGGGTCCAGCGGGTAAGGGAACCGCCCTCAGATCCGTGTTCGAGACCGCCGAGAGGCTGAAGGTTAAGGCATGCGCTGTGGTGGATTCGGACCTCAGGAGCATCACCTCGGATTGGATCAAATACCTCATCGACCCCGTTTTGGAGAAGGGATACCAGTTCGTATCTCCCATTTACCTCCGGCACAAGTATGACGGGACCATCACCAACAACATCGTATATAACCTTACCCGTACACTGTACGGCAAGCGAATGCGACAGCCCATCGGTGGTGATTTCGCCTTCTCCCGGGACTTGGCCAAGTTCTATGCGGAGCAGGATGTCTGGGAAACTGACGTAGCCCGGTTCGGGATCGATATCTGGATGACCACCAATGCCATAACGCAGGGCTTCAGGATTTGCCAATCCAACCTGGGGGTTAAGATCCACGATGCCAAGGATCCAGGACAGCACCTGGGGCCGATGTTTCGGCAGGTGATCTGGACCATATTCTCCCTCATGGAGCATTATGAGAATTACTGGAAGGGAATCCGAGGAAGCGAGCCCGTGGAAATCTTCGGACACGAAAACCACGTTGAGCCCGAGCCTGTAAACGTAAACTTAGAGGGGATGATCGAACATTTCAAGGTCGGGTTCCGTCAATTCTCGACATTTTATAAGGAGATCTTCTGCGAGGATTGTTTTGAGCAGGTTCGAAAGACGGCACACCTCAGACCGCAGAGATTTCACCTCCCCACCGATACGTGGATTCAAATACTTTACGAGCTGGCGGCGACTTTCCACACCTGGAGCGTTAACCGCAACAAGTTGATCGACCTGATGACGCCCCTTTATTACGCCCGGGTGGCATCCTTCGTCCGACAAACCTGGGAGATGTCGTCGGAGGAGGCCGAGAGGTTGGTTGAAGAACAGGCCCAGAGCTTTGAGGGACACAAGGATTATCTCATCACGGTGTGGGACGAGAAATACCGTGCAATGGCGGCGTCGGGCGTCAATTGAAACGATGAAAGTGCGTGAGCTTCGAGCTGCATGAGCCGTCCCAGGGGCTCGTGCTTCCCCTTCCCCCTCCGCATGGCTTGAGAAGCCATCATCTTCCCCCGAAGGGGCACGTCAGCTTCCACTATGAAATCAAGCGTCGACAAGGAGGATCTGGAAAATTCCAGAACCGTATGGTAAATATCAGCTCGTATGGACGATTTGGAGTTCCCTTTCGTCCGCTATACGGAGCATATCAGCTGAAATCCTCGAAATAAAGTAACGGAAGGTTTTTCGTATGAGGTCACATGTGCACCCATGGTAAACTACCTAATAGATGTAGCCCGCAATTTTAGAGTCGCGGATTTCTTCGATATCGCGATAATCTCCATCCTGGCTTACGCCGTATTAATCTGGTTTAGGAGAACCGCATCGCGATTTGTGCTCATCGGAATCAGCATCATCGGGTTGGTATATATCCTTGCCCGTGTCTTTGACCTCTACCTTACTGTCTTTGTCTTCCAAGGATTCTTTGCCGTTCTCGTCATCGTCTTGATCATAATCTTTCAGGAAGACATTCGACTGTTTTTTGAACGGCTGGCACGGTGGGGGAGCATGAGAAAAAGGTGGTCTTCCGTGTCGTCACGTGAACATATCGACGTTCTAACCCAGACAGTGACAAATCTTGCTCACAAGCGATTCGGAGCCTTGATCGTCCTTACGGGTGCCGATCATCTGGACCGACACCTCAAGGGAGGCACCCTTTTGGAGGGAAGGGTAAGTGGAGCCCTCCTGGAAAGCCTCTTTGATCCCCATTCAGTAGGTCATGACGGAGCAGCCGTCATTGCGGATGACCACGTTGTCAAGTTTGCCTGCCGTTTACCGCTCTCCTTGAGTACGAGAAAGATCGCCAATCTGGGGTTACGGCACACAGCAGCCCTCGGTTTAGCAGAGCGCTCAGATGCCCTCGTTATCGTGGTATCGGAGGAGCGCGGCACAATCACCGTCGCCAGAGAAGGACGACTCAGAAAGCTGGATAACATCGATCAGCTCAGAACAGCGCTTGAACATTTCTACCAGCAAAGGGAACCCAGGGCCAAGAAGAAAAGTTGGTTCCGTAGGTGGGGAAAGAATTATTTGGAGAAGACTGTAGCGGTTTTCTTTGCCTGCGGGCTGTGGTTGGCCTTTGGGTATCAGGCCGAAAGCATAAGACGGGGATTTGCCGTCCCTATTGAGTACCGAAATCTCCCACCTGATTGGTTCATCGAAGAGCCCAGATTAAAAGAGGCGACGGTGACATTTATGGGCTCAGGACAGGCATTTGAACTGTTAAACCAGCAAACCTTAAAAATAGTGCTGGACATGTCAAAAGTCCAGGAGGGGAAACAGGAACTGATTCTCAAGCCCGATCAAGTGCGTCATCCCTCCAATCTCTCGGTTGTGGGGATTGAGCCGAGCAAGATCGGGCTCAAGACCCACAAGATGGTCCCCCTTGAAGCATCTATCAAAGTCCAGACCTCTGAAAAACTCCCACCTGGACTTGCCCTCCGGCGAATTGTGGTCAATCCCAAATCGATTCAGGTCATGGCCCCTCCCAAGGGGAAAAGGCATGTTCAAATCCTGACAGAACCTATCAGCCTTAAAGACATCACCACCACATCCACCCTTTCTCCAAAACTCGTGCTCCCCCCGGACACTCGGTTTGTCAATGACAAATCCCCCACCGTCCAAGTCACCATTGAGGTTGATGAACGAAAATCGCCAAATTAGATAGGTATTGTGGATAGGATCAATTTCATTACGCTCTCCCATACATTTCCGTCATTTCAAGCAGCTTGCAGGCCACATCGGGTGTTAACAGATCCGGTACAAGCCGCCATTCCCAGTTTCCCTCCACGGTGGCCGGTCGGTTCATTCGTGCCTCCTCTCCGAGACCGAGAATGTCCTGGATGGGGAAAATGGCCGTGTTTGCAACGGACATCATGAGCAGCCTGATCAGTTCCCAGTGAAGCTCCTCTATTGGGACATCCCTTCCGAGATAGCGGAGGAGCCTTTTCTTATCCTCGGGGGCTTCCTCCCCTTCAAACCAACCCCTTATCGTATTATTGTCGTGAGTCCCGGTATACGCCACACAATTTTTCGGAAGGTTATGGGGTATGTAGGGATTTGTGGGTAAATCCTCACCAAAGGCAAAGAGGAGTACCTTCATCCCCGGAAGCTCGAAGTGATGCATGACTTCCCTCACATCCGGGGTGATGATGCCCAGGTCTTCGGCCACGATGGGCAAGAAGGGAAACTTCCTCGTAAGCCGATTGAGAAAGTCCATGGCAGGGGCTTCGACCCACTTTCCGTTGATGGCCGTATCCTCTGTGGCTGATACCTCCCAGTAGCCCACGAGGCCCCGAAAATGGTCGATTCGGACAACATCGCATAAGATGAGGTTCCGCTCCATGCGTTGGACCCACCAGGAATATCCCTGCTCCTTTAAAACGTCCCAACGGTAAACGGGGTTCCCCCAGAGCTGTCCGGTTTCGCTGAAGTAATCCGGGGGAACGCCCGCCACGGCATAGGGCTTCTTCTCATCGTCAAGCTTAAATATCTCGGGGTGAGCCCATACGTCTGCGCTGTCGTGTTCCACGTAAATGGGAATATCCCCGATGATCTGAATACCCTTCTCATTACAGTAATGTTTAAGGTTACCCCACTGCGCGAAGAAAATGTATTGGAGGAACTTCTCCTTATCGACCTTCTCGCTGAGTTCCTTTTTCGCCCGCTGCACCGCTTCCCGTTCCCTTTCCCGTGCGTCTTGCGGCCAATCGCTCCATACCTTTCCCCCAAAATGGGATTTCAGGGCCATAAAAAGCGCGAAGCCCTCGAGCCAGGGGGAGTTCTCAGAGCAGAATCTCTCAAATTCGTGCTGATTTCCTTTTTCCTTGAAGCGCTCATAGGCCTTGCCCAAAAGCTCCGCCTTATAAGCACCCACAGCACGATAATCAACCTTGTCCGCTGGAAAATCGGGTGGAGATTTAACATCCCCCTTGCTGAGTAAGCCATCCTGAACCAGAAGCTCGGGGCTTATGAGCAATGGGTTACACGCGAAGGCGGAGCTACTGTGATAGGGAGAGCTGTAATGCTCCGGATCTGTCGGGTTCAAGGGAAGAATCTGCCAGAGGCTCTGTTTGGTCTCGGCCAGAAAATCCACGAACCGGAAAGCCCCTGGCCCCATATCCCCAACGCCAAAAGGGGAAGGGAGAGATGCCACGTGGAGCAGGATACCGCTTCCTCGTCTCTTCATGCTTTTTCCTCCCTAATGAGCAATGCAACGGGGAAATGTTTGAGTGCCTCTCCTATGATAAGCTTGCCCTCGCTTCTCACCCATTGATTTGTGATCACATTTTTCCAGCCATTAGAGATTCGTTCGGGGAGGGTGATATGCGTATCCTCCCATACCCTTTGGCCAAGTGGATCTTCATCTTCCTTTATTACCGAGGTTAAGAACCGTGGCACGATGGTCACGGCCCACTTCCCCTGATTGTTCCTCCCAAAGGCGATAACGTGGTCTTTGAACTTTCCCGCGGCTTCCAAAGGAATAGGGGCCCCTTTCTGAAAGATCTCTGGATGCTTATTCCTCGCCTTGAGGCCTCTATATATCAGGAAAAGCTTAATCCTTCCATCCTCTTTCGTACGTAAGAGCTCACTGACTAGGTCGAGGATATCCCCCTCTTCCCTTTTTCTAATGTGACCCAGAAATCTCCTCCTCTTTTCGAAGTCAACCGGGCGGCGGTTATCGGGATCCACGAGATTCAGGTCCCAGAGCTCCGTTCCCTGATAGAAATCGGGTACCCCCGGGGAGGTAATCTTGATCAGGGTCTGGGAAAGGGAATTGACTATTCCGTAGTGACAAACCCTCTTTTGAAAAGGAACGAACTCTCTTAGAAACGGATTTCCCTCGCTTGAATTCAAGATTTCTTCGACAAAGTAAGTAAAGGCATTCTCGTATTCCGTATCCGGCTTGAGCCATGCGGTGTGCACTTTGGCCTCTCTAACCGCCTTTATGATGTACTCCTTCATTCGTTCCCTGAATGTGTGGAGTTCTTCACCTTCGTGGAATGGAAAGGCGCCGACAAGGGTCTGGTAGAGAAAGTATTCGTCATTCCTGTCCGGGACACTTCTGCCATAGATTTTCCTCTTCTTCTTCCTGTTTATCTTGCTCCACGTTCTGATGTTCCTCTCCCACTCCTTGGGCATCTCAGAGAGGACATTTAGCCTCCCCCTCACATCCTCCCCTCTCTTGGTATCATGGGTGGAGGTCGTATTCAACGAATGGGACCAGAGTTTTGTCCTCCTTTCAAGGAAACGGTGAAACTCCCCTATCGAAACGCCGAATCTCTTCGGATTTCCCCCAACTTCGTTGAGGGAAAGGAGCCTGTTATAGACATAGAGGGTTGTATCCTCAAAACCCTTTGCCATGAGTGGCCCCGTGAATTGTTGGAACCTCCTTACGAAATGAATCCACTGATTCTTGTCCTCCTCCGAGAGGTAATCTCCGAAATCCAGGAGGAGGAACCTCTCGATGAACTGGAGCTCATTCAATAGACCTGGGCTGCTCCCTTTAGCCCTCCCGATAGCCTCCTGGATATATGGGGGATCCGTTTCCCGGGAGATCTCCTTTCCGATATAGGTCCGATATACGGGGAACTGAGCCATCACCTCAACCAAGGCTCTCTTGAGGCCGTAAATGGTGATGTCGCTGCCGTGTCTGTCCCTGCTGGAGATTGTCTTCATGAGATGTGCGAGATTGTCCACATCTCCCGCCATATGTTTTCCCAGAATCAACCTCTTTTTCTCACTGACAAGTTCGTCATAAGTCGTGCTATGCGCCGTAAGGTTCGTATAGATTCTGCTAAATTGCCTTTCATGTTCCCTCCGACAGAAAAGGCCATTGACATAATTTAAAAAGTCATAACCGGTCGTTCCCTGCACCGGCCAGAAAGACGGGAGTTCCTCCTCCATGCCGAGGATTTTTTCAACAATGACATAGAGGTCTCCTGCCTTTTGCCTGATTCTCGTGAGGTAATCCGCTGGATCGTAGAGCCCATCGATATGATCTATTCTCAGCCCGGTTATTTTTTCCTCTTCAATGAGCCTGAAGATCAAGGAATGAGTATGATTGAAAACACTCTCATCCTCTATTCTCAGGGAGAGGAGTTCATTGATATTAAAGAATCTCCTGTAATTTATCTCTTCCGTTGCGACCTTCCAGAAGGACAATCTAAAGAGCTGTTCTGAAAGGAGGTCATTCAGGAGATTAAAGCTCTCGGGGTTTCCTCGTTTGCCATTGAAGATCTTTATGTTTTCCCTGATGAATTTCCTTATGTCCTGGTTCTTATGGTAGAGCTCCCAGAGGGTCGTCTTGATAAACTTTATCTGATCATACCTTTCGTGCCCTTCTTCCCTGGAGGGAAGGGTTTTCAGGATGTAGAGAATGCCAAGGAGTTTGACATAATCCGGGTGATCCGCACCGAGTTTCTTTTTGAGCACATGCAACTGATACGTCAACAGATGGACATATGACTCCAACCGCAAAGGGAATACCTGACTGTAGTAGCCGAGACTAAACCCATTCCTGGTATATCTCAGCTTGATCTCCCCCTCCTCCAGGGATTCGCCATAAAACCTTGCCAAAAATGGCGCGAGGACTCTGCTCTTGATGCTCTCGTAGGGATGGTCCCATTCGATATCGAAGAAATGGAAATACTGGGAGCTCCGTCCGTTTTCCAGGACATCGACGAGCATCTGATTTTCATGATCGAATGCCATGTGGTTCGGGACGATGTCCTGAAGCCATCCCATTCCAGCGGCTTTCAACGCTCTCATGATTTGCCCAAAGTGCGACGCAGTTCCCAGTTGAGGGTTGAGTTGATTTGGATCCACTACATCGTAGCCGTGGAGACTTCCCTTTCTCGATTTGAAAATAGGGGAGGCGTAGAGATCGGATATACCCAGCTCTGCCAGATAGGAAACGATCTTTCTTGCCTCCTGAAAGCCAAAAATGGGATTGAATTGAATTCTGTACGTTGCAACGGGGACGCGCATCGCTATTATCTCGAGTTTCCTGAATTTTGAAGTGAGTATTTTGTCAATTTATTGATTTTATTACGAATTCAACTTATCACAAGGGAACACCATTGTCCCTTCGCTTCAGTGTTCGTGATGATTAGGACCGAAGACGGCGGACGGCAGACCGCGTTAGAGGATGATGTTCGTGCTCGTGGACCGTTTCCGTACCTTTCGTGCTCGTGATTCGTGACTCGTTATTGGTTTTTTTGGCATTTGAACTTCGACTTTTTTTTGCCTCAGGCCTCCAGCCTTGACCTTCTCCTTAACCTTAACCTTAGCCTTTGACCTTTGTCATTTGATATTTCCCTTGCCTCCAACCTTTCCCTTGAAGTTTCGAAAAAACTCGCTCTTCGCCGCTCAGAAATTTTTTTTCGACCATTCCAACGTCCGTTTCGTTGCCAAAACCGCCTGAGGTGCTCCTTTCTTCTCAAGACTTGGCGAAAAAATCTTTAATTCGCGCTCAGAGCTCCTTTTTCCGAATTCTCAGATAACTGAATTTCGCTCATGAACAATGGTGTTCCAACCAACTAAGTCCGGAAACGCCGGCTATTATTCCTTGACAAAAAGGACAAACGAATAAGGGGATAGGGTGAGGGCCATTTCTCCATCTGAAATGATTTTAGCGGGAATCTGGCTACCCGGTCCCTGCCAGCATGTATCCGCTGAATCCAGCCGCTTTGCCCATTGGCCTCCCGGTAAAGAGATACTTCTGGCTGCGGACTCGTCATCGAAATGGAAAATCCCCACCGCTTCATCAGGGCCATTCCTGCGCCTGATGACGAGAACCTTCTCCCGTTCGTAATCGAAAACCTCCATATCATCCTTGCTCAGGTGGGCTAAGGCTGGGATGTCCTTCCTGAGCCGAATCAGCTCCCTGTGAAACTCAAGGAGCACCCGGTAGTACCCCTCGTGACGCTGATCATGGTTTAGCTTGGCCTGCAGGAACGTACTCTCATCCTGCGGATCAGGTGGCTCGTGGGCCCACCCGAACGCGGCAAATTCGTCCCGGCGTCCCCGCCGCACCGCCTCGATGAGCGCGGTGTCCGAGTGGCTGATGAAGTACGGAAAGGGCGCCGTCTCCCCGTATTCCTCGCCCATGAAGAGGAGGGGAACGAAGGGCGAGAGCAGTACGATCCCTGCTGCGAGCTTTGCCCTCTCCAGGCAGACCAACTCGCTCAACCGTTCACCCCGCATCCGGTTTCCCACCTGGTCGTGGTTCTGAGCAAAGACCACGAACTTATGCGCCGCGATATCACGAGATGGGTTTCCGTGACGACGTTGCCGATAGGAAGAGTACTCCCCCGAGTAGACGTATCCCTCACGAAACGCCTTCGCGAGATCCGAGAGCTGGCCGAAGTCCTGGTAGTATCCGGTTCGCTCACCGGTCAAGAGGGTATGGAGGGCATGGTGAAAGTCGTCGTTCCACTGGGCATCCAGGCCGTATCCTCCCAGCTCCCGCGACCGGATAACCCGCGTGTCGTTGAGGGCGCTCTCGACGATGAGGTGGACCCGTCGGTTGAGCCGTTCCGCCTCATCGTGCACCGTCGAGGCCAGCTCCTCGAGGAAAGGCTGGGCCGAAAAATCAAGGATGGCATGGACCGCGTCGATCCGCAGGGCATCCACGTGAAATTCCCTCACCCAATATATGGCATTCTCGATAAAAAATCGTCGAACCCCATCGCTGTGAGGCCCATCGAAGTTGATGGCGTTCCCCCAGAGGCTCTTATAGCGATCGGTAAAGTAGGGGCCGAAATCCCACAGGTAGTTTCCCTCTGGACCCAGGTGGTTGTAAACCACGTCCGGCACCACGGCCAACCCCCTCCCATGGCATTCGTTCACCAGTCGCTTTAACCCCTCAGGACCTCCGTAGGAGTTCTGCACGGCGAATGGATAGACGCCGTCATAGCCCCAGTTACGATTTCCCGGAAACTGGGCCACGGGCATGAGCTCAACGGCCGTAATGCCCAGGTTTTTTAGCTCATCCAGATGAGCAATGATGGACTGAAATGTTCCCGCTGGGGTAAAGGTTCCCACGTGGAGTTCATAGATCACATAGTCTTGGAAAGGGAGGCCGAACCAGGTGTCATCCTCCCACGGGAAATGGGGATCAACCACCTCCGAGGGTCCATGGACGCCTTCGGGCTGAAATCGGGACGCCGGATCCGGATGTTCCTTCTGGCCGTCCAAACGGTAAAGGTACCGATCACCGGGATTTACGCGCTCCGCGATACCAACGTGGTAACCGAATTCCCCTTTCTCCAGGGATATGATCCGCTCCTGGGGAGAAACGATGCGCACCTCTACCCTTTGGTGCATGGGGGCCCAAACGCGGAACTTACATCGCCCTTCCCCCAGGGATGTTGCCCCGAGGCTCACCTCCAGGCTCAAAGCTGACTCTCCTCATGTTTGAGGAACACGGCTCCCAGGGGCGGGAGGGTGAGGTTGAGCGAGTGTGAACGACCGTGAAAGGAAACGGGAGAGGCCTCGACACCGCCCAGGTTCCCGTGACCGCTGCCCCCGTATTCATCGGAGTCGCTATTCAAGGCTTCTCTCCAGAATCCCCCCCCCGGAGCGCCCACCCGGTAGTTGAAGCACGGAACCGGGGTGAAGTTGCAGACGACGATCAAGGCGTCGTCTGCAGAACGCCCCTTTCGCATCAGGCTAAGGACGCTCTGTTGCGAGTCATTGCAATCGATCCACTCGAATCCCGCTGGATCGAAGTCCAGTTCATGGAGGGCTTTTTCCATTCGATAGAGCCTGTTCAAATCCTCCACCCAGCGCTTGATTCCCCTGTGAAGGGGATAGTCGAGGAGGTGCCAGCCGAGGCTCTCCTCGTGGTTCCACTCGCGCCACTGACCGAACTCCCCACCCATGAAGAGGAGCTTCTTCCCGGGCTGCGCGTACATGTAGCCCAAGAGAAGCCTCAGGTTTGCGAACTTCTGCCATTCGTCTCCGGGCATTTTCCCCAGCAGGGATCCCTTGCCATATACCACCTCGTCGTGGGAGAGCGAGAGCACGAAGTTCTCGCTGAAGGCGTAGAGAACCCGAAAGGTTAGCTGATTGTGATGGTACTTCCTGAAGATGGCCTCCCTGGACATGTATTCCAGCATGTCGTGCATCCAACCCATGTCCCACTTCATGCCGAAACCCAACCCACCCACGTAGGGAGGCCTGGAGACCATGGGCCAAGCCGTGGACTCCTCGGCAATGGTCTGCACATCCGGGTAGGCCTTATAGACGTCCTCGTTGAAGCGGCGCAAAAACGAGATGGCCTCCAGGTTCTCTCTGCCTCCATACTGGTTGGGAATCCAATCCCCTTCCTTACGGGAGTAATCCAGATAGAGCATTGAGGCCACGGCATCTACCCGGAGACCATCGGCGTGGTACCTGTCCAACCAGAGCAGCGCACTGCTCATGAGGAAGCTCCTCACCTCGTTGCGGCCGAAATTGAAGATGAAGCTATCCCAATCCGGATGTATCCCACTACGGGGATCGGCGTGCTCATAAAGGTGGGTCCCGTCGAAGAAACCGAGCCCGTGCTCGTCATTGGGGAAATGCGAGGGCACCCAGTCCAGGATTACCCCGATGCCGTTCTGATGTAAACAGTCGATGAGGTACATGAAGTCCTGGGGCTCCCCATACCGGCTCGTTGGGGCGAAATATCCGAGGCATTCATACCCCCAGGAGCCGTAAAAGGGATGCTCCATGACCGGGAGAAACTCCACGTGGGTGAAGCCCATCTCTTTTGCATAGTGAGCAAGCTTGGGGGCCAGCTCACGGTACGTCAACCGGCGATTCCCCTCCTCGGGGACCCGCATCCACGAACCGAGGTGCACCTCGTAGATGGAAAGGGGAGCATCGGGCGCGTTGCGGTTACGGCGATTTGCCATCCATTCCCGGTCCCCCCATGGGTAATCCAGATACCAGACGATGGAAGCCGTCTTGGGAGACACCTCGTAATAGAAAGAAAAGGGATCGGTCTTATCGACGCGGTAGCCGTTGTGTTCGGATACGATGTAGTACTTGTAATAGGCGCCTTTTTTCACACCCGGGATGAAGCCCTCCCAAATGCCCGAATTGTCCCGGGGACGCAACGGGTGGGTTGTCTTCCTCCAGTCATTGAAGTCCCCCATGACGTATACCTGTTTAGCACTCGGCGCCCACACGGCAAAATGAGTACCATCCTCCCCTTCCCTGCTCATGGGATGAGCTCCCAGCTTCTCATACAGGCGAAAATGGCTTCCCTCGTTGAAGAGGTACATATCATCATCGGTCAGGAGGCTGGTATCATAAACCACTGGATCTCTGAGCTTCATCCCCTTGGGAAGTTTTTCGGTTTTGCCCTTTTTCCCTTTCATCGCGCCCCTCAATCCTATTGAATCTCAAGCTGCTGTCGAATGCCCTGGAGAGGGATTTTCAGCCAATCCGGGCGGTTGTTGAGTTCGTAGCCCAATTCGTAAATTGCCTTTTCCAGGAGGTATGCATCCAGAAGAACGCGGAGTTCATTACTTGCCCGGGGCAGGATAGATGCTCGAGCCGCCGCAGGCAGGTATGCCTTCAAGAAGGCTACACACACCCAGAGATACCAGAATTGCGCCCACACTTCGAGGGATGGAAGATCCTCCTCCCGAATGGTACCACTGGCCTGTCCCGAGAAGAGAGCGGAATACGCAGCATAATGAAAGGAACGCAGCATCCCCGCGACATCCCGCAAGGGCGAACGCTTGAGGCGACGCTCTGAGAGCGGGCGGGCGGGTTCCCCCTCGAAGTCGAAGATCACGAAATCCCTCCCGGTATAGAGCACCTGCCCCAGATGGTAGTCACCGTGGCAACGGATCCGCATAGCCGAGATCTTTCCATTGAGAATCGACTGAAAATGCCTGATAACATCGTCCTCCCGCTCGAGGATTTTTTGAGCCTCTTCTCGCACGGCCACCGGGAGATCCGGTAAACTTCGACGAAGGAGCTCGAAGACGCGTTTAGCCAGGTTTTTCATGGACTGATAAAGGGAACGTTGGTAGAGGGTTGAGAAGGCCTCCGGAACGAACTCGGGGTCGTCCGGCAAAGAGGCAAGGGCAATATGGAGCTCTGCGGTTCTCTGGCCAAGGAGCTGCGCCGACTCCAAAAATGGGCCTACCATCTCCCTGACCCCCGGGGGAAAATCCTCGTCAACCAGGTCGAGTAAGTGCTTCTGGGTCAGAGAGACATCCGGAAACTCGCTCCGGCGGGTCAAAACGTACTCGAAGTAGTCAGCCAGCACATCCTGGGTGTATTGCCAGGCATCACCCTGGTTGGGAACGAAACCATGAAGCACGCCCAGGGTTATCCGAGCATTCCGCCCATGACGGTACTCAAGTACGCCCGCCACCGGTGGGATATGGGGGAAGCTTTTTCCCGTGAGAAAAAGGCCCACCTCCAGGTCAGGGTTGATTCCTTCCTCAATACACCTGAAGAGTTTGAGGATGAATCGGTCCCTGAAAACTATCGAGGTATTGGTTTGTTCAGCCTTGAGGATCGATGGATCCAGGGGTGAGTCGCTGGCATTCAAGGTAGGGCGGAAAACCTTTGTTGGTTTCGCCACTAATTCTCCCTTTTCCCCTTTGAGTCGGCGACCACGGCCAATTGTTTCTAGGAGTTCCTCGCAGAATTCCCTCTCGACCAAAGGATCATACAGAACCCCTCCCTCACTATCGTCTCTCAACTGAATTCGAGCGATGACTGAGTGGAGGCTTTCCTTGAGGATATGATCAGCATGCTTCCCGATCGCAGCCCCGACGGGGAGGAAGTAGATCTCGGGATCCCCTTCCGTATAATCGACTTTTACCAACATAAAAGAGGCTCTCAGTGAGATGTTGGGCACCGGGAGAGCATCGAGGATCCTTGCCGATCGAATCTTCCGGGCCTTCCCCCTGAACCAGCGACGCATTTTCAAATACTTCGGCAGGATTTCCTCGAAATCCGCCCTAGCCTTGCCCTGGAGAAGGTCCTGCCGTGCTCTGGCCATGGTGAGAATAGGCAATTGAGAGACCAAAGGTCTGACTTCGTAGGTCTCCTGAGGCGTGGTAGGGGGCTCAATGGCAAACCAGTAAAAGGTGTGGGGTCCCAAGGTAATGAAGTAGGGCAGCTCGCCGATCGGGGGGAAGCGAGTCCCCCCGAATAACTCGACGGGTATCATCCCCTCATAGGCGGACAGATCCAGCTCCGCGCATTGAACAAATCGCGAGAGATTGGCAATGACGAGGATGCACTCGTCCCCGTAGCGGCGGATGAAGGCCAGGACCTTTCGGTTTTCCGGGTAAAGGAATTCGAGGCTCCCACGGCCAAAGGCCTTGAAACGCTTTCTCAAGGCGATGAGCCGCTTCATCCACCACAGAAGGGAGCTGGGGTTGTTCTGCTGGGTCTCCACATTGATGGCTTCGTAGTGATATTCGGGGTCGAGAATGATGGGAAGATAGAGCTGCTGGGGATTGGCGTGGGAGAAGCCCGCGTTTCGGTCGGCGCTCCACTGCATGGGCGTACGGACCCCGTTACGGTCGCCCAGGTAGATATTGTCCCCCATCCCGATTTCATCCCCATAGTAGAGAACGGGCGTTCCCGGAAGGGAGAAGAGCAGGCTCTTCATGAGCTCGATTTTTCTCCGCTGGTTTCCCAAAAGAGGGGCAAGGCGGCGTCGAATCCCGAGGTTGATCCTCATCTGGGGATCATTGGCATACACCCGGTACATGTAGTCCCGCTCCTCGTCGGTGACCATTTCCAGGGTCAACTCGTCGTGATTGCGAAGGAAGAGCGACCATTGACACGTCTCGGCAATCACCGGTGTCTGTTCCAGCATATCGATGATGGGGGAACGATCTTCCATCCGGATAGCGATGAACATCCGAGGCATGACGGGAAAGTGAAAGGCCATGTGGCACTCGTCTCCCTCTCCGAAGTATGCGGCAGCGTCCTCAGGCCACTGGTTGGCCTCGGCCAACAGCATACGGTCTCTGAATCTCTCGTCCACATGTCGCCGAAGTTCTTTCAAGAAGGCGTGGCTTTCGGGTAAGTTCTCGCAGTTCGTTTCCTCCCGCTCATAGAGGTAGGGCACCGCATCCAAACGGAGCCCGTCCACACCGAGGCCAAACCAGAAGTCCATAATCCGGAAGATGGCCCTTCGAACAGCGGGGTTGTCATAGTTGAGATCGGGCTGGTGAGAGTAAAAGCGATGCCAGTAGTAGGCATTGGCAACCGGATCCCATGACCAGTTGGAGTGCTCGAAATCCTTGAAGATGACCCGCGTCTCCTTGTATCGATCCGGAGTGTCGCTCCAGACGTAGAAATTACGCCATCGGCTCCCGAGCTTGGAACGCCGGGCCCGTTGAAACCAGGGATGCTGATCGGAGGTGTGGTTTATCACGAGTTCGGTGATCACCCGTAATCCTCGGCGATGGGCCTCACGGAGGAGGACCTTGAAATCCCGAAGTGTTCCGTACATTGGGTGAACGTTGGTATAGCCCGCGATGTCATACCCATCGTCCCGCAGGGGCGATGGACAAAAGGGAAGAAGCCATATGGCTGTTACACCGAGGTCTTGAAGGTAGTCCAGTCTTCCAATGAGCCCATTGAAGTCACCCACGCCATCCCCGTCGCCATCGGCAAACGCGCGGACGTGAAGCTCGTAGATGATCGCATCCTTATACCAGAGGGCGTCATCATCCAATGGAAAGCCCTCGCCCTTGCGATATACCATGGTATTCGTCCCCTACATGAAGTAGTCGAAATCCCTTTCCGTTCGGGTTTTGTGCCGCACGCGGAGAATTTGGGCCGGAGCAATCCCCGGATTGAGTTCCACGTAGTTCCGGGGGCCATGCCACAGGTAGCGGGCATCACCCAAGAGATCGTGCATTTGATAGGGCATCCGGTGATCGATCCCCAGGTCAGACAGGGGAAGTTCTACCCATCCCGCTTGCGTGTGGTGGGGGTCCAGGTTCACCACGACAACGATGATATTGGAGAAGTCTTCCGTCTGCTTGCTGTAACAGATGATCCGCTCGTTGTCTATTGGGTGGAAACGGAGGCTCCGGTCGCCGTGAAGGGAGGGGTTCTCCCGCCGGATCCGGTTCATCCGGGCGATAAAGTCCCTCAAACTGTCCGGCCTCATGATGTCCCAGTTCTTGATCTCGTACTTCTCGGAGTCAAGATATTCCTCGCTTCCCGGCTCCTTGGGCCGGTTTTCGCAGAGCTCGAAAGCCGGTCCGTAGATTCCGTAATTTGCCCCCAGGGTGGCTGCCAAGACGAGCCTGGCCATGAAGGCGGATGGTCCTCCCATCTGGAGGTATTCCGTCAAGATATCCGGGGTATTTGGCCAGAGATTGGGGCGGAAATACTCCCGGACCTCGTTTTGGGTCACTTCGGTGAAGTATTGGGCCAGCTCCCACTTGGTGTTTCGCCATGCGAAGTATGTGTATGATTGTGTGAAGCCCAGCTTTGCCAGCTGATACATGACCTTTGGTCGGGTAAAGGCCTCGGCCAGGAATATTACCTCTGGGTAGTCTTTCTTGACCTCCCCGATGAGCCACTCCCAGAAGTGAAACGGTTTGGTGTGGGGGTTATCAACCCGGAAGATGCGCACTCCTTGATCGATCCAGAAGAGCACCACCCCTTTGAGCTCTTCCCAAAGCTCCTGCCACCTTTCCGTCTCGAAATTGAGGGGATAAATATCCTCGTATCTCTTGGGCGGATTCTCCGCATACTGTACAGTTCGATCCGGTCGCCAACGAAACCACTCCGGGTGTTCCTTCACATACGGGTGATCAGGGGTGCACTGGAATGCCAGATCTATGGCAATTTCAAGTCCATACTCCCCGGCCTTGGCCATGAGACTCCGGAAATCTTCCAGAGTTCCAAGCTGAGGGTGGATATCCTTGTGTCCCCCCTCCGCTGAGCCGATGGCCCATGGGCTCCCAGGATCATCGGAGCTGCCGCCAGGGACGTTATTCTTCCCCTTTCGGTGTGTGCGGCCGATGGGGTGAATCGGTGGGAAATAGAGCACATCAAATCCCATGGAAGCAATATACGAAAGGCGAGCCTCGCAGTCCTTGAACGTGCCGTGCCGCCCTGGCTCTGGCGCACACGAGCGAGGAAACATCTCATACCAGGCGCTGAAGCGGGCCCTTGCTCGATCCACCACCACAACGAGCTCCTTGTCATAAGTGGTGGATAATTCCCTGTCCGCGTATTTGGCCATCAGCTCGGCAAGCTCTTCGTCGAGGGCAATCCGAACCCGATCGGATGTTTCCTGGTCTGAGCGCAGTGCAAGTGCCACCTTTTTCAGCTTTTTACCGTCAGAGCCAGCGGCTCTCCGGCTTGCCTCCTCGACCAGATCACCCCCTGCCAGGAGATCAACCGAGACATCGTGCCCCGCATCGAATTTCTTCACCAGCCCCTGCCGCCAGGACATGAAATGGTCTACCCACGCCTGTACGGTGTAGTAATAATTACCCACCTGTGGGACGGTAAACTCTCCCCTCCAACGGTCGTTGATGAGGAAAACCATCGGATGATCTTCCCACCGGGGGTCGCCATCTTTCCGATGGAGGACGACACATGATAAGGCGTCCTGGCTGTCGGCGAAGATGTCCGCCTCCACAACCACCTTTTCACCACGTGTCCTCTTTATGGGGAAACGTCCGCCATCGATCTCGGGTTCCATTCCTTCAATGATGACCCGATACCTTCCCTCGTCAATCCCCATGATGAATGATCTCTCCCCTCAAGCAAATGCCGTGGCAACTAGGTATTAAAATTTCTAAGTTATCGAATCTGGCTTGAATTGTCAAACCGCCCCGTGACCCGTGTCCGTTGTCCGTGTCCGCGTGGTTCGTGCTCGTGATACGTGTTCCTGCTCGTGGTCCGTGTCCATTAGTTTCGTGTCCGTGATGATTAGGACCGAAGACGGCGGACGGCAGACCGCGTTAGAGGATCGTGCTCGTGAAGCGTGTCCGTGATTCGGGCTCGTGCCCGTGTCTCGTGTTTTATCCTCAGAGCTCGTTTTTCTTTTTTTAACCAATAAAACCAATCAAACTAATACAACCAACCAACTCATTGTCAGTTCCCATTTGAGCTTTGACATTTGACATTTCTCATTGTTTATTTGGCATTTGGATTTTCTTTTTTGGCATTTGGCATTGGCTTTGATGGGGGAAAAGTGCGGTTTATCAATGCGTGCGAGAGTCAAACGATGGACGTGCAAACCTGTACAGAAAGGTTGCCACAAATTTCTCGAATCGCCTCAGCCCCTCCACGACAAAGTATTCATTGCGGGCATGCGCATGGCCGCCATGCCCTAAACCCCCGGCAACCACGGGGAGGCCCAGTTGTCGACTGAATGCGAAATAGGGAGCGGCCCATGTAGCCAGGGGCCACACCTGGGGCTTTACCCCGTGCGCGCGATAGGCCGAGGCCATCGTTTTGACCAAGGGGTCGTCAGGGTCCGTCTTTGACCACGAGTAATTATCCCTCACTCGAATTTGTAGGTCGTCATACCCCAGCCTTCTAAAGTGCCTCTGGATCTTGTAGACCACCTCTCCGACTTCCATATTCGGCCCAAAACGGATGTCGATCTTCCCTGTGGCTGTGCGGGGGAGCACGGTTTTTGTACCCGGGCCCATATATCCAGCATGAATCCCGTCGATGTTGATTACCGGCTGAAAGAGGCCCATCTTTAAAAGCTGGATACCGCGCCGGCTGGTCTTGAAAGAGAGGCTTTTCATTTCTCTGAGAAAGGCCTCCGGGTCAAAGGTTTTTTCCAGTTCCCGCAACAGGGCAAGATCCTTTCGGGAGGGCTTGGCCACATTGTCGTAGAACTCCTCCACCCTTATCTTCTCGGACCGGTCCACCAGGGAGGCCAAGGCATGAACCATGCGCCAAACAGGAGATGGGATCCACGCGCTGACCGAACTGTGTAACTCTTCAAATTGGGACCCGCTTCTCTTACCCCCCTCTAAGATAAGGTCCAGATAGACTATACCCTTCAAGCCGAGGTGCATGCTGACTTTGCCGCGGCTATCCTCCGAGAAATCAAAATCCACGGCCCCGTCAGCTGATCGAAACATGTCTGCGTACTGTGTAATGCAGGAAGGAAGGTTAGGACTCCCAATCTCTTCTTCCCCCTCAATGACGAAAATCAGATTAGCTGGCAGGAGGTCCAGGTGGGCCATAGTAGTAAGGACATTCATAGCCCCGGCCAATGCCCCTTTGGAGTTCACCGCCCCCCGAGCGATGACGGATTCCCCAAATCGAGGGAGGTTGACGATTCGGGCCTCAAAGGGCGGGGAAACCCACCCTTCCTCTTCAGCCGGTTGAACGTCGTACATCCCGTAAATCAAAAGGGTTTTGGGGTAGCCCCCGTCATATCGACCAACGACAATGGGGCTCTTCTCATGACCGTGGAACCAAGTCTCAGCACCGATTTCTTCGAGACGAGTGGCTACAACCTCAGCAGTTTCCAAGAGACCCTCACCGGTGGCAGAGACGCTCTTCTGACGCAGAAAGTCCCGACACGTTTCCAGGTGATCCGGGAACACCTTGTCAATATGTCGATTAATTGCCTGAAGGGCCTTGCGATGGTCGGTCTTCATGGAGATCTCCTTTTCACTGCCCGGATCAAAGATTGATGGATCAAGGGTTGTAGTCCCATCATTGTGCTCAACCTCTTGATGTTGCTGAGGGCTTTTATCATGGAGCGGGACGACCAGGAAGGAGATGACCCCACCAACGAAACCTCAAGCTATGAGGTACTTGCTGTAGATCAGCTTGTCGTCCTTCTCTGAATAGAATTGTTCAATCCTCGCGTTCACCCGGTAACCCATCCCCTGATAGAATTTCCTGGTCGAACGGTAGGATGGTTTAGTGGAGGTCTCAATAAGGATCAGCCTTCCCCTCTCAGAACGAATATCTTCTTCAGCTCCCCGAAGGAGCAGAGCGCCGATATATCTTCTCTGGAATCCCTTGGAGACCGCGATCCAGTAAATATCCCAGGTGCCGGAGGTCATGGGAACCTGTCCATAGCAGATATAGCCAAGGACCGTATCATGTTGGTCGGCTGCAACGAGGAAACGATAGGGGGCGCTCCCCCTCAGCGCCTCATCCACAAGGGAGGTGGCGACTGAGATTTCTTCCGGCGTAAAGGTCTCAACGCCCTCCAAAACCTCTTGTATTTTCTTTGCATCAGTATCCCGAAGTGGTCTGAGGAGAACTCCTGATTCCCCACCCCTTGCCCGCAGGGCAAAACGCCTGAGGATCTCCCTCTTCTCGATGAAGCTGAGCTTCCTCAGAATTCCGTGCTTGCTACCACTTTCCATGTGTCTCTCGTGATTCTCTCTATAATTTCGCGCTCAGGGCTCATTTTTCCAATTTTTCGGAGTCCTTGGTATTCAGCCCCTTCCCTTCAATGAATGGCTCTCCGCTCTCCTTTTGCGAACGAATTCCAGCAATTGGCCCACGAACGCGTCATAGTCAATCCCAGTTTGTGCCAAGGCAGCCGGAAATCCCGCATCAGGGCTAATGCAGGGGTTGGTGTTGACCTCCAGAACATAGGCAACACCAGACCGGTTGACCCTAAAGTCAACGCGCCCGTAATCCCTCAGCATGAGGTGCCGGAAACAATCCGTGGCAATTCGACGGATCTTTCTTTCCAGGGTCCCATGCAAGTTCCTTGGAAACACTCGGACGATTTGATTGTATTCAAAGGAGCCCTTATCCCACTTCTCCCGGTATCCCACGATGGGATAGAGCTCCCGCGGAAAGCCATCGAAGGAGATCTCCGCAATGGGCATCACCTGGGGTGATGGGTGTCCGAACAGGGACACATTGAACTCCCTGCCCACAATGAACTCCTCCAGGATGAGGGGACCGAAGCGATGGCCGAATTCCGGAAGCCTTTTCCTCAACTGCCTCTCGTCAGCGACAACGGACTCCTGGTCGATTCCGATGGAGGCATCCTCGTATCGAGGTTTCACCATAAGCGGAAACCTGAGTCCCTTCAGTATGGGAAACGATGTGTTCTCGAAGACCTCGAATTTGGGTGTGGAAATCCCCTGAGCCCTCAGAAGCCGCTTGGTAAACAGCTTATCCGTCGTAATCGTCAGTGCCAGCGCGGGAGATCCCGTGTAGGAAATGCCGAGAATGTCCATGACAGCGGCTGGGTGTCCGATCAGTTGCGGGTCTTCGTCTACCGATTCGCAGAGGTTGAAGGCGTATCGGATCCGGTGCTGCGATATTTCACCCATAAAGGATGACAGATCTCGAGTGAAGGGAATGCGGATCGAGGGCACCCCCAACCGTCCAAGGCTCCCCTCGACAGCCTCAACTTGATCGAGAATATCGCGAGAGGCCTCGGAATATAAGCCCTCCGGGCTGACGGGCTCGTTGTAGACGATTGCGACCGGCGAGTTTTTCAAGGGATTCCCCCTCTCCTTTCAAGGGAAAATGCAATCCCGTCGAACTTGTTAAGTGGATTGAGCTAGCCAGGCTGGAACGCTGCCAAACGCCTTTGAGCGTTATGTCTCACCATAAGAGAGATGTCAATATCCAATTTTCCGCTGATGCCGTAACGCTCAAAAGCGTGGCATAGGATAGCCCCGATGAGGTGCTCATACGACCACCCCATGAAATCCGCAAGAAGCACCAAATCGCTGTATCCCGGGGCTAGTCCGGGCAAGGGATTGGCCTCAAGAAAGCAGGGCCTGCCATCTTCCCCAAGACGAATATCGATTCGAGCCACGTCTCGACATCCGAGGACTTTGTATGAGCCGAGGGCCACCTCCTCTATTCGACGCAGAAGCCGTCGAGGCAGATCCGGAGGACAGGTGAATCGGACCCTCTGATCATATTCTCGCTTCACGGTGACGGAATAGATGAAGTCCTCAACGGAGCCTTCGGAAGGAGCTACTTCCATGATCCCGAGCACATAGGGGGAGCCGTTCCCGAGGACGCCCACGGTGAATTCCCTCCCGGGGAGAAAGGTCTCAACCAGAACGGGCGTCCCATAGTCCTCCAGCAGCCGATGAATCTCACGTTCTAATTCTTCTTCACCCTCTACCCGCGAATGGGAGCGGATCCCTTTGCTCGATCCCTCGTAGGCCGGTTTCACAAAGAGGGGAAACGGAAAGCGTATATCCTCTGCGTCCCTTTGATTCCTGATCAGCTTGAAAGCGGGGGTCGGAATTCCCTCGCTCAGGACAATCCTCTTAGCCATCTCCTTGTCCAAGGTCAGGGCCAAGGTCAACGGGTCCGAGTGGGTGTAGGGAATCTCCAGCATCTCAAGGAGGGCGGGAATATGGGCCTCTCTGTTCCTGCCCTTGGATCCCTCCGCAAGGTTGAAGACCAAGTCCACTTGGGTTTTCCTAATTCTCTCCAAGAAGGTTCGTC
>Ga0209636_10000834_pt1 | contig 30641 bp, 25 predicted proteins | sample DeeMarSWOR152_54_FD_187464 | JGI IMG/M metagenome (GOLD analysis project Ga0209636, IMG submission 187464) | Marine sediment microbial communities from White Oak River estuary, North Carolina - WOR-1-52-54 (SPAdes) (version 2) | ecosystem: Environmental > Aquatic > Marine > Intertidal zone >...
TAAATACCGCTTCGAAAAACTGTTTATCCAGAATCGACTACGGAGACGAGCCTTGATATTTTGTAGTCTTGGCATCCTTTTTCTCAGTCTGAGTTATCCTTCACTCACAAGATCTCACTATTTTCTTTGCTATCATCCTCAGGAATATACCGATTTCGGTGAATTTTCAGGCATAGTTAGCCAATCTGTTCCTCGTGTAAATAGAACCCTATTGAATATTGAGGATAGTACAATTGAGCTTCGAACGTTCTTCGTCAATCATTCCTCGGTTACCGTCATGGCTTACACTCGAGATGGTTCTGTAAATCAGACGTGGAATTATGTCAACTCGCAGTATCCAGGATATCAAACCTTTGAGTGTTACACAACTAATGATACAATAATTGAAATCATACGGGAAACTGGCGATGTCGAGTTTCGCAGTTGGATTCTAGTTAGGCAAAACAGGACTGAGTTTGTGCTTAACTATGCAGGTGCTTATGCACCATACGCGTACCTCTTCTTTGGGATTGGGACCATACTTCTTGTATCGGGTTGTTATTCCGCCTCACAGGGTCTCCGTATCTTATCAAAAATGACGAATAATCAATGAGCCAAAGGCTGAAATAATACTGAAGGGCATTTTCTATCCCACAGTTTGAGGCGTTACGAATATGCAGATCCCAACCGACCCCATTCAAGCCTTAATCCAAGGATTAATTGAATTCTGGAATACGTGGTGGCCTTGGATCGTACCTATCATTGTATTAATACTCACCTGGATTGTTCTGGCTATCATTGCTAGTCTTTTAACCAGTTTTCTTCGCCGAAGGGTATCACGCGGTGGAATCCCACCAGATGCAATTAATGGACTCGTTCTTGCAATACGGTTGCTCTTTATCTGGCTTGGCATCGTGGCACTTGCAACGAATGTGCCTCTATTGTGGGGCTATGCCCTAGAAATCGTGGGTAGTGCATCTGTAATCATCGGGTTAGCGGGAGGTCTTGCAATTAGTCTAGCAATGCGGAACTTCGTTGCTGGTCTTTATATCATGATATCTGACCCCTTTGATATTGGTGATTATGTTCGAATCGGTTCCAACGAAGGAATTGTCCTTGAAATCAGTTTGAATTATACGAAACTACGCCAGATTGATGGATCCATCACGCTCATTCCCAATAATAACGTCATGAACTCATCGGTTACCAACTTCCGTTTTAAACACAAACGCAAACCAAAGTCCTCTGCCGAATCGCAGGAAGAATCAGTTGAAGGGACTTCTTTACCACGGCGAATTTGGGAGGTCATTAGCGAGGTAATGGATACTACCAATCTCATCCAGTATACTCTCGAACTAAGGTTTCCAGTAAAGGAATCACATGAAAAATATGAGCCAATCCTAAGCGAAGTATGCAAACGGTGGAAGAAAAAATTCGGTTTTGAACCCGTATATGCGCTTACATCAATTTCTCATGTAGCTTTTACATACGCATTCACAATTTTCGTTGAGGATCCACAAGTTCTCCTTGAATACAGGTCTGCTTTCATTGAAGATATCGGACGGGCAATTTACTAGCATGTAACTGCAATTTACTGCTTTGTAATATCTTCGAAATCTCGATATTCATTTCAATTTCTAGATGACTCAATCTGTCTTAAACACGATAATTCTAGCCTGTCAAAAGCCCTTTATGGAAAAAACAAGTCATAGGCCTGGTTACTTGATTTTCCACTTTCTCCATCGCATTTGGAGGCAACTTTTTGGATATCAACCCCTTCACTCGAAAAGAAAAAATCAATGTCTTCTTTGCCTGAGCTCTCGGCTGGGCATATGACACCATTGGGCTTACTTTGATCAATTCTTAGTTGGTCCAATAGGTGCTGAATTTAGTCTTGATCCTCAACCTGAAGTTTACCTTGGATTCATAATGTCAGCACAATACATTGCTACGGTTCCTGGCGCATTCCTCTTTGGAGCATGATCAAAAACTGTGGCATCATACAAGAAGTAAAACTCACATCTTATGCACCAAACGGTTTCGAATACTATATCAACGACGAAAACGCTTTGTCACAACTACTACATTTCTTCCGTGACCATAGAATGACAAATACACCATCAAGCTATGATTTGCACTTACACACCGAATTCAGTCCGGATTCTTCGACACCACTTGAAGCCTATGCTCGATGTGCAAACCAACTTGCCATCCATATTGGGTTTCTCGATCATTTCGAACTCGCCTTTATTGACCGGATTGACTACTTGAATCCTAACCGTTTCCCGCGTTTACTTGAAGAGTATGATCGAGTTCATTCCCAGTATCCTTACACATCGCTCGGGTTAGAAGTCGATTATTACACTGACTTAGCACCTCAGCTCGCTGAGTTCTGTGACGATTATAAGAAAGACTTTGACTATTTCATAGGTGTAGTCCACACTATTGATCGGTTGGCACTGACAATCGTCGAAGAAATGGAAGAACTCGTGAAGACGATTGGTCTTCGCGAAATTCTGGAACGCTACTTTGATGAAGTGGAGTCTGCTATTCGGTCACAACTTTTCTCCGGAATTGCTCATATTGATGGAGTGATGCGCTTTTTACCGCTTTTTCCGGGAAGTCCCGAAGTAAATTCACTTTGGAAACAACGGACAAAGGAATTGGGATTACTTTGTCAAGAGCAAGGTGTCCTCATTGAAGTAAATTTGCGTGGGCTAAATCATCCTTGGGGTCGAATGCATCCAGATCCTCAGATAATTGATGAACTTATCCTGTCTGGTGCGAAGTTTTTCGTTGGGTCAGACAGCCATAGCCTCAAGGATTTCGAGAACACGGCGCCACAACTTTGTCAATTGAACGCATACTTGGCAGAAAAGCAGGCCTTACGGCTCCCTGAATCTATACAGAGTTCTATACTACACAGTGAGAAATAATTCTAACATAATAATCGCTACGGCCGTAGCTACTCCTGCTCCAAGTGTCTGTAGACCATAGAACCACGGATTTTGTTCAGAGACCCGCCCAAGAAAGATTCCCAATAAGAAAAGCATCAAAAATCCTACGCCTCCAGAAATCCAGACAGCGACGTCCCATGCTAAGGGTATACTAGCGACAATTAGAATGAACGGGGTAAGAAGAATCAATCCCGCTAAAAATGGTGCAAATCCGTCTACAATTGATGAGACAATAATCGCAAACCGTGACGCTTTTTTAACGATGGTTTGGTCTAATTTTCGTAGCATAGCTCGTTCCATTTCTTTGAATTCGCGTTCTCTTTCTGCTTTTTCTGCTAGATAAGTGCCGGCTAATCCAGAAAACATCATGGCTAGGCATGCACCGATTCCTGCGGTTACAATTGCCCTCGCATCATGATGGAGGGCAAAATGCGATGCTAAAATAATTCCCATGATGGTTAAGGTTCCATCAAAGGCATTCATCGCAAAATATCGTCGCGCAATAGGTCCAAGGTTCGAAATTGCGGCTAATTGTTCCATTTCTTCAATTCGCGACATTGTGGTGGACAACTTCCAATATTCATCATTATAATATAACCCGAAAAGCATTACGAACCAACTTAATTCCTTCACATATCCTTAATTTTTCGATAAGTACTCAGTCTTCGATAGACTTTTCTTGATGATACGAAAAGGAAGACATATCTCTGGTAAGGAGCGTCATGAATGGAGTCTCAAACTGGAAAAATCATTTTTGGTAAAGGCGAATTAGAGGGCCACCGGTTTCATCTCCGGAAGGAGCCTAAAGGTGGTACAATCGTTGTCGATGCCTCACGTTTACTTTTCTTAAATGAAACTGGTTATGATTATGCTATTGCTGCGGTGGAAGGGAAATCGGAGGATGAGGTCATTTCTTTCATCCGTGAGAAATATAGGGGTGCAAAACCTGATGCGATTCGAGCGGATTACAATGAATTAAAGGATAAGATCTTGTCTTTCATTGCGGAGCCCGATGTTTCGCCTATTGAAACCTTTGACTTTGGTGAAGTCGAGCCTTTCTCCCATGAGCCCTCTGCCCCATACCGGGTTGACCTTGCACTCACCTACCGTTGTAATAATGCGTGTTCACATTGTTATGTACCTCCAGAACGTCGCAGCTGGGATGCTACCAAAGAAATTGAAACCAGTAAATGGAAGCAGGTCCTTGATGCCCTCCTCGGTGTAGCTGTTCCTCATGTTACTTTCACAGGTGGCGAACCGACACTTCGTGATGATCTTGTCGAACTTGTGCAATATGCTGAGGAAATCGGTATTATCGCAGGACTTGTCACCAATGGGCGGCACCTGACACAGGATCTGGTTGATGATTTGGTGAAAGCTGGGATAGATTACGTGCAAATCACCTTGGAATCACATCTACCCGAAATTCACGACCAAATGGTAGGTGTTCAAGGAGCCTGGGAAGAAACTGTTGCTGGGCTCAAGCGTTTCATCGCCACCGATATCTATACCATCACCAACACGACCCTCACACAGCTAAACCGACCGACAATCACCGATACTGTTGCATTCTTGGCAAAATTGGGTCAGAAGCCATTTGCCATGAACGGCCTTATCTATTCAGGTAGCGGACGCGATGTGGCAGATAAACAAGCCATTCCGGAAGAAGAACTTGATGAAATCATCACCGATATCCTCGCCGAGGCCAGTGAACACGACATGCGACTCATTTGGTATTCACCCACCATGTACTGTCACTTCGATCCTACTGAATATGGGCTGGGTCCACGACGCTGCAGCGCAGCTTACTCAAGCCTTGCAATTGAACCTAATGCAAATGTTCTCCCCTGTCAAAGCTACTTTGAACCCTTGGGAAACATTCTCAAAGACTCTTGGGATGCAATTTGGAACCATCCAACAGCAAAGGCACTACGAGGACATACTAAACTCGCTGAAGAATGCCTTTCATGTGAGCTCCTCAAAGCGTGCGGTGGAGGCTGCCCACTCTTCACCGAATATAAAGAAGTCTGTTGCCACCATAACGTAGGGTGATAATTGAGATCCGAATCCCCCTTCTCAGCTTAACAGAAGATGGGAGGCACACCAAGTGCAACCCTATACCTCTACATTTCTCAAAGAACAAGCCCAACGAACCACACCAACACGACAATTCTTCTACCAACACATCAAATGGAGCGAGGCACCAATTTGCATTGATATTGGTTGTGGAACTGGTGCTATCACTCCAGAATTGTCCAGCGAAGACCCTGCCGTAACCGCAATCGGTCTAGACATTGATCCAATTTTACTATCAAAGGCTGTTCGAATGCATTCACAACACAGCGCTCTCCATTTTTTACTAGCGGATGCCACATACCTTCCACTCCGTCAGTCAGTCGTCAGCTTCTGCCTAAGCCATTTCACCATGATGTGGATCATTGACCGGATACAGGCACTCAAAGAAATTCGATATGTTCTACGTCCAAAGGGAGTATTCGCCTCCATAGAACCCGATTATACTGAACGGATTGAAATTTCTGAAGGACAAACTGAACCTCTACCCGATGCGACTTATCCCATAATTGAAGCCTTACAGAAATTAGGTGCCGACCCGTATACTGGGTCCCAATTGCCTTCAGAACTGGAAAAACTCGGATTTCACAACATCCGTTCAGGAATTCTTTCATGGCAATTTGATGCGGATGTGATGAAAGCTGAGATTACTGATGAAGCTGATTTACTGGAGGAACTAGGTATTCACTGGGTTGCACCCAAGTTCATCTATACGCCTATCTGGTGGATAATAGCCACATCTGAAAGGGTCTAGAATTTCGAAAAAGGATGTAGAGGAGGAGAAATCCCTGCTTTTACTGAGTTCCCTTCTTTAAGGGGCTAAGCCAAGAAGTGCGAGGAGAATGAGGCCATAGGCAACAAAGATGACGCCAATAGCGATTGAAATCATAACGACCAGCAATCCAACCCCAATTGCGCCCAGAATTTCGGTATCGAAGAATTTCATAATCAGAAAGATGTAACCAACTAGCACAATCAACCAGGGAATTGAAATAATGAGGATCACGCCGATTAGTCCTAGGGGGAGCAGGTATGGTTCGATGAAGTATTGAAAGAAGTAGAGTAGAATGAAGTTGATGATATTTCCGATAAGGATGATTAGTAGTGCATCGGTGTACTGGACGTCTTTACCCCAGGCAATCCGACCAACTATCCAGAGAATGAACGAGGTTACTAACCAAATCACTAGGAATGAGAGTCCAAGTATAATCAATTCAGCAAATTGCATTGTGAAAATATCACTCTCGTTGGTGTGGTGTATCCTGCTTCTGAATTTCTACCTTTATAATTCTGTCATTCAAGTGTCTAGATTAGAACTAGTTGTGTCCAACACGCAATGACACAATCTGCCTTCACTCTGCTTGGCTCTAAGTAATTCTAAGGAAATCTTGAGGCTAGGGCAATGGGACGAAGAAGATGTAGTAGAATGCAATGCTCATAACCTCGACAGCCGAAAACATAACCAGTGCCAACATTACGAGGGCTGTTGCACCAAAAAATCCGAAGTCATAGAATTTGATGATAGTCATAATAAGCGCGAGAATACCAACTACAACAACAAGAAGATCTGCAGCGATAGGGAAAATGAAAAACATAATCCACCAGACAATTTCCTGAGCCACTACTACAATTGAAGCACCAATGAAGGCATCTCTTAAAGTGACAATTTCTCCCCCCATAATTCGGCCAGAAAAGAATATCGCGAATGTCAGAGCAAAGAATCTGATAAGAAAAGCTACGATGGTTCCCGACACGAAGAATAGAACTGGTGCAATTTGCATTACCTAATCTCCTCACAATCTAATAGTAAACTCATAGGATAGTGGTTGCCCAAAAAACTTCTCTTCTATGTGTTCGCTAGCGAGTTACATTCTAAGGGCTTTACGGTTTTTTTGATTTTACTTATCGATTTGTGTGAGTTAGGTTTAAAGGGGCTAGACTTGGTCTGTGACATAGATTGTTGGGCGATGGTCATATGCCAAATTTTCTTGATTTATTCCTCAATGAATTGCAGGAAAAACGAGACGTTTTCCGTCGGAGACTAACCGGTGAAGAGTCCACTGAACTAGATGGACTCCTGAAGGCTGCTTTTCAAAAAGAATGGCGGAAGCTTCCTGCCCCCCAAAAGCAGGACCTTCGTGTTATTGCTGTGGATAGTGGTCGTTCAACACGAGAGTATGCTCCGGGGGCTTTCATGTATATTTGTCGGGCTAGCGCGTACACCTCTTGGGGGGAATCACACCGCAAAGTGACTTCTAATGCACATATGATTGCCTCTCCTCGTGAACAACTCGTTGACCTTGTGAGCTTGCGATCCGAACACATTGAACATCAAGTCGCTCTTGAGGCTGTCCAATCCGCGTCAGATGTCGATTTAGTACTTTTGGATGGATCTTTGTATGGACGAATTACTCATGTTCCAATTGCATTCAACTATGCTGGTGAACGTGAGCTCTACCTACGCTATATGCAGACCTTTATCCAACTTCTCGAGGAGTGTCGAAAACGGAAAATCTTGATATTAGGAATTAGTAAAGATTCCGTCGCCCGTCATCTTACTCGGCTCCTCCTTGATTCAGTAAGAGACAAAGTTTTACAGGATTTGGAAAAAGTACTGTCTTCTGAAGATTTCAGTCAGGTTGCCCAATCATTAGAGGCTGAGAAAAAGCCAGCCATAGCCGCCATCCGGTTTCTTCGAGAATTACCCCTGAGTAAAAGCCAACATGAGCTGATTTGGGATCTACTTTATGAACTTCGCCGACCGCGACCAGATTTTGCTCTCATTCATGCCTGGGGAGAAACAGCAGGTTACACAACACCGATTGAACCCTACCCGGACGTTCCCTTATTCAAATATGAATCCAAGAACCCCGCGGATTATGTTCAACGCCGTTTTGCTAATGTTTATGTTGATTATCAAAGTGATGAGGATTTTGAAAAATGGGCAGTACCCGTGATGAAGGATACTTTCCAACTTCCGACATTCGTAACTGTTTGTGCAAAACTTGCACACAATGATACACCCATGCGCATAGATATGCCCGCCTTTAACGTTGGAATACCAACACGCCTTTCACAGGTGTCAGCATCACGAATGCTTGATCCTCCACCCAGTCGTGTGCAAACAATCTTAGAGACACTTCTTGGAGAGTATGGTGGTCCAGAGTTGTATAATGTGTTCTTGGTGCACGCCGATCGAGAAGCACGATTACCTCTAAAAGATGTAACAACACTTTATGAACCCCTAGTAGAAAAGGAATTGAAAATATCGTTAATTCCTAGGCGTAGAGAAAGGAGGTTAAGACATGGCTAAAGGACAAAACGAAGAACCCGTCGGATTCATTGTCGAAGAAGCCCGGGCCACAGAATTTCTATTTGCTAGTGATCGAAAACGGTATCCACCAAAGTTTGAATATCTCACAGTTAACTCGGAAGAGCTCGTGGATGGAATTCTAAAACCGGTTGAGGTCCTCGCCCAAGTAGAAAGAATAACTTCGCAAAGCCTTGCTCTTCGACGTAATTTAGATATTGAGGCAATTTATCGCATCAAAGATGCTGGCATTGATGACGTTAAGACATGGGGAATTGCCCGGGTTCTAGGTTATCTAGTTCCCTCCAAGAAAGGTCATCCTCCCCAGATACTATTACCTCGACGAGCGGTAACTCCCGGGAACCCCATCTACATTGCCCCTAACCATCTTCTGGCGAAATTCTACGAATACCCACAAGATGCCAGTGTCTATGTTGGGAATCTCATCTCCCGCCCGCAAATCCCAGTTCATCTTCGCATAAATGGCTTTAGACGACATGTCGCCATTCTTGCACAAACTGGAGCAGGAAAAAGCTATCTCACCGGCGTGCTAATTGAAGAACTCATGGAGCGGGGAGCCACCATCATCATTATCGATCCACACGCAGACTATGTCTTTCTTAGCCAAAAAGAGAAGGGTGATAAACACAGTTTCTCAAATCGTGTCACAGTGTTTCAAAATCCAGAAAGCACGGGGCGTTATAGCAAGAAAGATATTGGTCGCGTCGAACCATACACGGTACGCTTAGCTGATCTCGATTTTGAAGAATTGTGCTCAATTTGTGGAATCGGTAGCCAGTACACCAACATTCGAGCAGGTCTAACCACGGCTCTCCAACAGCTAAAAGATCGGGATGTTGTCTACCTTACTGAGGACATTGAAAATGAATTACACACAGTGGCTAACATCGAAGGGTTGGATAAATCCATTAAATTGGGTGCTCTTAATGCTGTAAAATATATTCGACGCCTACGGCGGCTCCGGGTGTTTTCCCGGAGTGGTGTACCCATCACCAACATCATCAAACCATATCATGCGTCCGTCATTGATCTTTCAGGGTTGGGAAATCTTAGTACTGACTACATCGTTAGCCGCTTGTTAAAAGATACATTCGATGCTGTTACGTCTGGAGATTTTCCCTATCCAGTTTTTGCGGTTGTCGAAGAAGCCCACACTTTTGTACCCCCTGAAAGCCGAACCTATTCTGAAACCATTATCCGACGTATTGCCCAAGAGGGTCGAAAGTTTGGAGTATTTTTACTCTTAATTAGCCAACGACCAGGACGGATTCACCCCGATAGCCTAAGTCAATGTAACAGCCAAATCGTCCTAAAAATCACAAATCCGCGTGATCAAACCGCAATCGAACAATCGTCAGAACGGTTAAGCGCGGATCTCATCAATGATCTACCTGGGCTGAACGTCGGTGAAGCCGTATGCGTGGGTGACATTACGCGTACTCCCGTGATGATTAAGGTTCGACCCCGAATAACACGGGAAGGTGGAGCTGACATTGATGTAGTTTCACGACTTAAAAAAGCCCGAAAAGCCGCGGGAATAGACCAACAACTTGTCGAAGAAAAACGGCAAGAAAAGAAACTCAAAGGAGCATTCTCTGAGGTTTGATCACACGTGCCAATCACTATTCTCCACACATCCGACTCCCACTTAGACATCCCGGCCGTTAAATTTCAAGCCCGACGCTACGAACGAAAAAAAGATTTCATGAACTCGTTCGACACCGTAATTGAATACGCGCTAGAAAAGAAACCTGACCTCTTTCTCCATTCCGGTGATCTCTTTGATGGTCTGAACCCACGAAATCCAGTTCGGGCTCGTGTGATGGACGCCTTCCGCAAACTCCACGAAAAGAATATCCCCATTTTCATCATTAGCGGAAACCATGATGTCCCTCGGGCCCGACGCCATGGAGTAGCCCCCCTACTGGAATACGCTAGAACAGGCTTCGTCACCTTCTTTCAAGACTGGGAAACTATGCAATCCGAAACTATCGAACTCAAAAATCTGAAAGTCGAGATCTCAGGCATCTCATTTAATCCCACCCTGCTACCCTCTGAAGATCCCCTAAGCCAGCTATCGATTCCAGGAAAAGGTGATGTAAACCTCCTTCTCGCCCACTATAACGTGGAAGGGCTTCGTGGAACATACCCTCATGAACCCGATATTATGCTCAAATCAATTCCCAGGAATCTTACATATCTCGCCGCCGGACATAACCACGAATTCCAAAAACAAAAAGTAGGCAACACAACCATTTGTACACCCGGTAGCACTGAACATGTCACCTTCGCAGAAGAAGGACAAAAGAAAGGCTTCGTCTGGCTCGAATTAGACAGCGATGGCGTTCAAGACCTGAAATTCATTCCTATTGACACACGCCCAATGCAAACTATTGAAGTGACAATTCCCAAAGACGCAAACATCAACCAAATGCTCATCAAAGAAATTACTCGCCTGCGAAACCCACAACTCATTCTCCGATTTCGCTTGAAAGGTATGATGACCATTAAATCTGCAGAAAAATACCGTCGCGCTGAAGTCGTACGCCATGGATTTGCCAAATGTTTCTCTACAGAAATCATTGACGAATTAGAATACGTTAGTCCCGAACCCGATCTTCTAACCCCTGAATCGGAACTCAAACCACCAATCACTGAATACCAAGACTATCTTAATGCCCGAATAAAACAGGAGAAGGACCCAGAAAAGAATAAACAGTTACAACGGGCTTTAGAACGAGGTCTCGGGCTCCTCGAAGAATTGGGAGGCTGGTAGGGAAATGGTCGTCCTCCGTCAACTCGAAACCCGGGATTTCAAACATCTAGATGTTGACATGACCTTCCCCCATGGTATTCTCGCCATTAGTGGACCCAATGAATCTGGTAAATCATCCATCTTTGAAGCAATACTCTTCGCTTTCTTCGGAAAAACCCACAAAGCACCCTTGGGACAAAAGGATCGCCTGATCAACTATGATGCCGAGCAGCTCTATGTCCGCCTTAATTTCGAAATTGAAAACACCCACTACCGGATTACCCGACAAATTCACCGAAAACGACCCAGCACTGCTCAGCTTCATAAGCTCTCTCCATCAGGTCAAACCTCCTTACTAGCCACTGGCGTCAAGAATGTAGATCAAGAAGTCAATAGTCTTCTCAACGGAATTGACTTGAGTGATTTACTCGCCAGCAATATCGTCCTCCAGAAGGACTTAGATCGCCTAGCTCAAATGGCTAAGATGGAACGACGTCACGTTATCAATGCCATGATGGGACGCGAATGCTTTACACGTGTCGACGATAAACTCACTAATGAATTAAGGCCCCTAAAGAAAGCGTTAGATCCAGAAAACCAACTGCTTGATCAATTGCGCCGAAGCAAAGAAGACTTCCTTGAGCACACCAAGGAATATGAAATAAAACAGAAAGCCTTGGCCCAAATCGAAAAACAACTCAAGCAAACAAGCCAGGTTTTCGCTCAGACCGAGAAGAGTTACAACGCTGTGAAGGCATTCAAAACGGTCAAAGATGAACAAGAAAATTTACAACAACAAATTCAATTCCGAAAAGAAACACAAAGGCGGTTGAAGAAACAATTAGGAAGCCTTGGAAAACTCAAATCCCAACAAAAGAAACTTCTCACTCAACAGAAACAAACGGACTATCTCAAAAAAGACGAAAAGAACTTCAAAACGCTACTAACCATCACAGAAAAACTAAGAACCACAGTTGACGAACAACAAATGACAACAGAAACCATTGACCGTTTGAAGAGCCAAGTCGATGAGCTAGCTCCCCTCGAAGATGTCGCCACTGAGTATGAGCAAGTTAAGGCAAAACGCTTAGATGCAGAGACGAATCAACGGCGCCTCTTTTCACCGTGGCTCTATATTCCTTCAATTGGCCTTTTATCTGCAGGAATTGGTGTATTTTTCTTCAATCTCATAATCGGCATTGTCCTCCTGATTGCAGCTCTTCCCTTCTTGGGCTATTTAGCTAAGACATACATTTCTTTCAGTCGAGTTGGACCCCAACTCGATGAGCTAAGGAAGCGAGAAGAAGAACTCAATGAACAGGTGGTTCAATATCACGCGAAAATGACCTATGAAGACCAACTCCAAGAAAACATCGATCGAAATAAAGTGTTAGCAGATCAAATTACAAAATTATCTGTACAAGTTCACGATCAACTTGATACTCTCTCTGAACCTGTTCTGGAAGGAATTAACATACCTGAGAAATCTGATACATCTGCTCTTCAAAACACCGTAAAGGAAGCCGAGCAGAGGCTAATGGAGCTCAAAGCCAGTCAAAAAACAATAGATGACCAACTGCAAAGCATCGAAGGGCAATTAGCAGAAATCGCAGCTGTTGAGGACGATCTTACTCAAACTGAAACAGATATCAGTTCACTACAGGAACGGCTTACCGCCCTCACTTTCCCAGAGCTTCCTGAAGAAATCGGAAAATATTCAGAGAAACTGTATGAAGACTTGGACAGGCAAATCCGTACAATTGGCGAAGAGAAAGCAACATTGCAAGCAAATCGAAAAAACACCAAAGAACGTCTTGATGAGTTATTTGCTCTTCTAAAACAGAATGAAGGCATTTTGGAAGAGTTTACGAAAAAAGAACGTGAAGTTACAAAGCTAAACGACAATATCAAAGTCGGACAACTTACGATTGAATTAATCCGAGAAGTGGCCGAACGTGGTCGTGAACAGGTTCGTCCTAGAGTAGTGTACGTCATGGAACGGTTATTGGCTGCAATTACAGATGGAAAATATCGATTCCCCAAACTTTCTGAAGATTACAGTCTCAAGGTGTACTCTGCTGAAGCCGGAGAATATGTAGATGCTAATCTCTATAGTGGCGGTACCGAAGATCAGTTTCTCCTTGCCCTTCGACTAGGCTTTGCCATCGCTCTTCTTCCCCAAGGTCGGGGTGCAACACCTCAGTTTCTTCTGCTTGACGAACCATTTGGTGGCTCTGATATTCAACGCCGTGATAACATCATTCGTCTCCTCCAAGATGAATTATCTAAGACCTTCCAACAAATTATCGTGGTTAGCCATCAATCAGCGGTTTTATCAGCGTCTGAACATCAGTTTCGAATGGTCAATGGACGACTTATCCATTCGGAATAGGTGTTGCCTTTATCTATGACTGCAAAAGGATTCGGTCTTTCAGATTGGGGAAGAATTGAGTCTTCAAATATCTCTTTGTGTCAAAACTAGCGGTATGCTCAGAACTTTCCGGTATCGCCTTTATCCCAATCAAGCCCAACGTGAACGCATAAGGGAAAATATCGATGCTTGTCGATTTGTCTATAACTGGGCGTTAGAATCCAAGAAAACAGCCTTTGAGAAGGATAAAACCAGCTTAAGCTGGTACGACCTGAATAAACGCCTTGTCGAACTGAAACGAGACCATCCTTTTCTCAAAGATGCATACTCTCAATCCCTGCAACAGGCAATTAAGCGACTCCCCATGTCCTTCCAACACTTCTTTCGTCGTGTTGTCCAAAGAAAAGAATAACCAGGCTATCCGAGGTTCAAACGGCGCAAAGCACATCGACAGTCATTTGATGTGCCCCAATTCTTCAGTGTTGATTTTGTTACTCGACGAGTTCATCTTCCTAAGATTGGAGCAGTTAAGATCGTATTTCATCGCCAGTTCACTGGTAAACCAAGAATGTGTACAATTGTTTCGACCATCACTGGTAAATTCTTCATATCAATTGTGGTCGACGACGGAAAATCTCCACCACCGAAACCACTAGCGACAGATAAGGCGTCAGTTGGAGTTGACTTGGGTTTGACGACTTATGTCACCTTGTCCACGGGTGAGAAAATAAAGAATCCGCGACACTATCAAAAAACATTGAAAGGCCTTCAATGTCTGCATCAAAGACTAAGCAAAAAAGCACAGGGAAGTCGAAACCGGGAAAAAGCACGACACAGGCTGGCTTGCTGCTATGAGCGCTTAGCCAACCAACGGATGGATTTTCAGCATAAGCTCTCAACCATATTGATTCGCGAGAACCAAGCGATTATGGTCGAAAGTCCTAATATTCACGGTATGATTCGCAACAGGCGTCTTGCAAAGTTAGTTGCTGATGCGGCTTGGTTCCAGTTTCTTGAGATGTTACGTTATAAGGCTGCTAGGTATGGCGTGACACTGATTGCAGTGGGGTAGTCTGCACCGACAACGAAGCGCTGCAATTGTTGTGGAAATCTCAACGAGAATCTCTCGTTGTCAGACCGGGTTTGGATTTGTCCCACCTGTGGTCTTTCATTGGATCGGGATATCAATGCTGCAAAGAATATTAAGCTGATGGGACTTTGGTCTCTCAATGCACCGAGGGAACCTCGGGAAGGGCCTGTGGAGTTGTCAGCGTTAGCTGAAGCCTTGAAGCAGGAAACTCCGTCAGTTCGGACGGAGTAGTTCACTTGACCCAAAAGTAGATAATTTCATGTTGGTATGCTATTCACGGGCTTTGATGCCGGGGACTTACTATGAAGCCTAAAGAGAAGGTGATAAATCGTTGGAAAAAGGCATTCCCCTTGGCAGATTTTCAACCTGCTCTTGAGGCCCCAAATCAAGAAGCTCAGAAACTAGCCCAGCAGTTTTGCCCAACTTTATATTCTGATCTGAACCTTATCAAAGCTGAACAGGCTGATCTCGCCAAGAATCTAGGCCTTGGTGAAAAAACCCGTGGATTCCTTGCCTCCTTGAGAGAGCGTGTTAGTAGCCGGGATTTCGCAGGGGCTGTGGATAGCCTCTTTTTGTTCTGTCTGGGTGAATTTCCCACTAACCTAACCGGTGCAAAATTAGCAATTCTTGGAGTTGACCTTCCCGAAAGTGAAATTCCTTGGGATAAAGAAATGCATCGTGTGCTCAATGAAATTCGAGATAGACTCCACTCAGAATATTCCAATGACTCACGTGAGTATATTCGTCATCTCTTCAAAACCATCTTTCCTTCAGATGAAACTCCAACCTGCGTTATGAAATACCGTGTTGGTAGGGATCCCGCTGACAATAGTATCTATTGTATCCAATATTTCGCCTATTGGCCAATCCAATTATTTCCACGGCATCTTTACGACTATGAACCCATCTATGTAATCGTCCGTAAAGAAGGAAAGGAATTTCACCCACTGGTCATCATTTTTAATGCTGATTCAGGCGCCCAACCACTGCTAAAAGGAAAAAGACCTGGGCATATGATTCGCACGTTTCTCAATTGGGATAGCAAAGACCTACAAATTACACCAGATCAATTCAATCCAATTGCGGATTATATGACCGAAGCCTTTGGAGGGAGCTACTACTATCAAGAAATCCCTGAAAACCGGCAAGTAAGCCATATCGAAAAACTTCAATGCGGCGATCACCCCATAGGCCTCCATGTTCCAACACGATGGCACGCCTATGAGTTGTGCACTCCTGAGGTTCGCCGAGATAAAACCCCGTTACACTGTAAGCTCCATCCGCTAAAGACCCAAGATTTACTTCACATTGAATGGAATGTTCGTAATCCCTTCCAAGCGCCTTTTCTTTACCCGAATATCGGAAAGAAAAATGCATTAATGCATTTCCCGTTGGATGCCGCAACTATCTGGCAAAATAAAACTTATCGTCGATGGAGTGACTATGCAATGGTCGAGTACCATATCAAGCAAGGTCGCCCCTCACAAACTGTATCAAACATGTACGCGTACCAAGTCGGACTGTTTATTGACCTCTTTTCAGAGATCTCAGGAGAGGGAATGGGTTTGAGCATGTGGCCGTTAATCGAAGCACGCGAACGGGAAATTGAAAGTACTATGTCATTTCTTCAGCGATTCCGTCGTCCCAAAGACTAACTCTTCACTTGATTACCCCTTCATCGTTCACCAAACCATTATGCTTAAAGCCAGAAGCAAAGCTGAACCAGATAGAGAATCATGTCAAATCCTTTACAGCAATCAACCAGTCAACCGAGTCCTGCGATAACACCCGGTCGACAACGGCTTTGGTGGGCTCTCGTTATCACACTCATCGTGATTTTCTTTGTATGGGGAACCTTCTCAGATTATCCCTTCAACCTTGTTTTATGGGCTCTATCAGTGGTATGTCTCGCGATTTTTATTTCATTAATATATCGAGAAATTCGTCCCCCCAAAAAACTTGAGCAAATAGAAGTTCGTCGATTGATTGTGTGTGACAAGTGTGGGGTGGAAACAGAAGGACCCTTTGAATCCGGAGATCACGTATTTCGTGAAGTAGGTCCTTGCCCCCGTTGCGAAGGGCAACTGTACCTGAAAGCAATCTATGGCATCGAGGGGAAAACTCCACTCACACGCCAGCAACCTCTTACTGAAACAACGGTTCCAGAAGATAAGAAGTAATCCGACGACGAGGGGCTACTCGTTTCCCATTATCCTTCGGATATTCTTACAGAAAATGTGTTCTAAATCTTCAGAATTGACTTTTAATCGTTGGAAGATTCTTAGCTGCTTTTCCAAGATATCGTATCGGAAACCACGAGGAAACATGGAACTATCAGTGCCAAAGACGATACGTTTCGGACCTCCAGCTTCAAGGGTGCGTTTCATAACACCTTCCAGATCGGAGGGATATGGGATATAGCGCATCCACACATTGGACCCGGATGTGTCAACATAGACGTTATCGGTTTGGTAGAATAGTAAGAGGGTTTCTCGAAACATCCCCGCACCTAAGTGAGCAATTCCAAATTTCACCTGGGGAAAATCTCGGGCTGCGGGTTGTAAGTCAAGGGGATTACCATAGCGTAGATCTACACCTGCTCCAATTGAGATCCCAAAGTGATGGAGTACAGGAACTTTCAGTTCATCGGCAATCTGGTAGATTTGGTATGCTTCTTTGTCGTAGGTGTGAAATCCGTTAAGCACTGGATAGAGCTTGAAACCATGGAAACCGAGTTCCTGAATGACATATCGCGCTTGTTCTTCTGCATTCGGAAGAAGCGGGTTGATATTGGCGTAACCATAATACCGATCAGGAAACCGTTTGAGGGCATCCGCGAACTCGTTCCAAGATTCAGGACCCACCATCATTCCAATTCGGGATATGCCATTCTTATCCAGTTCTGTCACCCATTTTTGTGCAAAATCTTCATTAGGCGAAGGAATATCGACTGAAGTCATATCCGTTCGAGTGTGAATACGATGTTGAATTGCATCGGTCCTTACTCGCCACGACTCGAAGGTAGCAGCGGAGAGATAATGAGAATGACTATCGATAATTTTCATTCCCAATTGTGTGTGGTACGGTGTCGATTTTTTTGAAGATTTTGTCATGCGAATTATCCTCTACTGGTGTCAGAATCTGTCTCTTTATGAATCTGATGCAGTTTCAGGGGTGTTGTGAAGTTTGGTTGAATTGGTGGTCTGAGCGTTTTGTAGGACGCAGGTTTAAAAGGATGTGATAAGCTCGAATCAATAGCAACCTGCGTTTTATGGAGCAGTGGATCAGATTGGACGCACCCCAACCGGATTCAAAAACTGGAAACGGTCGTGAACAATCAGTCAGCATTCTGAGTGGCGAATTGTCATTAGAAGGAATTCTCGTTCTCACTAAAAAGGAAAAACAACCTGGCCTCGTTCTTTGCCACCCTCATCCGCTCTATGGTGGATCAATGGATGATAGCCGGATACTAGCTATCAGCAAAGCTGCTGCCGCTAAAGGGCTGAATACACTTCGTTTTAATTTTCGCGGTGTGGGAAAAAGTCAAGGCCAATTTGGGCAGGGGATAGGGGAAATGCAGGACACAATAGCTGCTATGGAATTCCTCTGCAATCAATCGCATATAGATAATTCTCGAATTGCCCTCCTGGGATATAGTTTTGGTGGAAGTATAGCGCTTGCTGCAGCCATGGATGCCAATCCCGCAGCTCTGGTAACCATCAGTGCCCCGATAAGATCCTCTGAGATTGATTCTACAATTGTAACTGAGGGCATTCGATACGTGAATTGTCCCGTCTACATTGTTCATGGACGTGATGACGATTCGGTACATCACGTTGAAGCTGAAGGAATCTACGCCCAATTACAGGTTAAGGAAAAATATCTCCGATTGATTAAAGGAGCAAATCATTTCTGGACTCGTCGGCTTAATTTCATCATTCCCATGATTATCGCTTTTCTCACAGATAAACTCGGAATGAAATGACCTCGCTTGGCTTCTCATTTCTGCCTTTTTTGGAACTTGGTTTCCGTCTTAACAATAATGCTTAAGTGGGGGCTTGCTGCTGCTAAGGTCTCGAGGTTGCCTGACATGGTTAAGGTCTATGGAAAGTCAGCTGAAGAGATATCACGTCTTATTGGAAACGGAGATCTAACCATTGATCTGGTTGGGATTGGTAATATGGGGCTTCCGTTGGCGGTAGCCTTCGCCAAAGAAGGTGCTAAGGTTGTTGGTGTCAGAAAGAATCAATCGGTTGTTGACCAAATTAACCAAGGTAAATCTCCGTTGGTCGGTGAGCCACAAGTTGCAGATTTGCTGCGAGAAATGATCAAGTCAGGTCAACTTCGGGCAACTATTGATGGAACCGAGGCAGCGAAGGATGCAGACGTTATAATCATTCTAGTTCCATTGCTCGTAAATGATCAGGGTCAAGAAGACTATTCAATCATTCAAGATGCCACAAGGGCTGCCGGAAAGGGCTTGAAAAAAGGGGCTCTCGTGATAACATCCACAACGATGCCACCTGGAGCAACTGAACGTGTGGTCAAACCGATTTTAGAAGCAGAAAGCAAACTGGTAGCCGGCAAAGAGTTTGGACTTGCACATAGTCCCGAGCGCCTAATGGTTGGTCGCGTGATGCGTAACCTCTACAAGTACCCGAAAGTCGTTGGTGGCATTGACCAAGCAAGCACTGAAGCTGCTGCAGGTGTTTACAGCATTTTTGGCAAAGTTGTACGCACTTCCTCTCTCATAGCAGCGGAGTTGGTAAAAGTTGCTGAAGGTACCTTCCGGGATTTAAATATCGGTTATGCAAATTTCTTAGCCAAACTCTGTGAACAATTAGGTGTAGATACGTGGGAGGTGATTGCCGCTGCAAATGAGGATACAAAAGAACATTGCATGATTCACCGACCCAGTGCCGGAGTAGGTGGCCATTGCATTCCGGTCTACCCCTGGTTTCTAATTAACAAAGCTGAAGAATTTGGAGTGGATTCGGCCCTTTTACGCCAAGCTCGATTCATGAATGATAGCATGCCCCTCCACACCGTGAAATTAGTTATCCAGTGTCTAAAGGCCTACAGAAAAGACATTAAAGACTCCCGGATTAGCCTTCTTGGCATTTCCTTCCGAGCTGATGTGAAAGAAACCCGATTTGCGGCTAGCCTCCAAATTCTTAAACATCTACAAGGATACAATCCCAAAGCGATACTTGCACATGATCCATATTTTTCAGAAAAAGAGATTCGAGATTTTGGGTTTACTCCCGCATCACTTGATGAAGCCCTCGCAGCTGATTGTATCCTTCTTATCGCATCTCATCAGGAATATCGAGATGCAATAGATAAGCTCGAAGCCGTTCAAGACCGTTTAGTGGATACAACAAATCTCCTACCTAGAACAGCTTGGAAGGTTGGTCGGATTCCATCAACATAACTTGTTTTTTTACCTAATCCAGAAAATTAAAGCCCTTTCCACTTAGATTTACTACCAAGACTCAAACAGAATAGGACGAACCTCAAATTGGACAATGTCGATAAGGGTATTCTCACCGAACTGATTAACAATTGTCGCATCACATACCAAGAACTTGCCCTGAACTATGGCATTTCCGCAAGTGCCATAAAAAAACGAGTTAAAAAACTGGAAGGCATTGGTATCATCTACCAATATCGAGTGCAACTATCACAAGCAATGACAGGTTCAGAACTTCTTTTCGGTCTCCTCCTCACGGATGGTTCACAAGACGAAGAAGAATTTGTAAACCAACTCGGTAAACACCCACAAATCATCGCCGCCGCCTCCTATACTGGTGGTCACTATGTCCTTGTCGCTGAATTTCGAAACTCGCAAGAGCTCTGGGACGTAACATCATTCCTTCGAAGTTTCAAATGTGTGAATACCGTTGAAACCCATCAAATTCTGAGCCATCAAGGGTCTACGATGTCCTTGTCTAGGCTCCATCTCCTTGTTCTCAATTCCCTGATTGAAAATCCACGAAAACCTATCGCGAGTATCGCTGATCAAACAAAACTAACTGCTAGAAGGGTTCGAAGACTTGTCAAAGAGCTAGTTGAAGGCAAGGCCGTTCACTTCACCGTCCTCCTTGAACTGGGTGAAGCAGAAAGTATTCCCTTTCTGATGCGAATTACATGGGATGAAAAAGTCGTGGATCACCAGGCCCTCATAACATGGTTAAACGAAAAATTCCCTCTCTCCCTCTGGGAGACATACATCTCAGTGGATTCACCAGTTCTGATTTGCCTTTTCACAGGAGAGAACCTTAACGAAGTCGATTCAATTTCTCGCACAACGCGTCGATATGAACCCGTTCAAACAGTGACAGTAATTATTGCTAAACACCACAACTACTTTCCAGGTCCACGCGACCAAATCATGAATAGTCTGTTAAAAGAAGCGGGATTGCGGTAACGGCAAATCACCCGAAAACCGCTGGTCTTTATAAACTAAAGTTGATGTTTTTTGTGCTATTATTGCGGAGCTATAAAAAGCCGCTAACCTGTTTCTTTTATTGAGGTTAAAGGCTTCTTGACTGTAGAATATTCAAAAAACAGTACCACTACCGTAAAACATGCTGATGTTTTACGCTGCCCAGATTGTAGTTCGCACAATATCGTTCATGATCCAACGCGTGGTGAACTCATCTGTACTGGTTGTGGGATGGTTCTCTCCGAGGCGATGATTGATCATCGAGCCGGAGTTCGTGCCTTTACACCTGAGGAAAAAGCTGAAAGGAGTATTCATGGGCTTCCCCTTTCTCAGATGCTCCCCGATTTTGGATTGTCAACCAAGGTTTCTACAAGAATGAATGGAAATGGCATATCACCGGAACGAGCAGGTCGCCTTGAACGAATTATGCGATGGAACTCTCGTTCAACTTGGCGGCGACGGAATTTCACAATTGCCTTTACGGAAATTCGTCGTTTGTCTGAGAAATTGAGTATCCCTGGTCACATTCGTGAGACCGCGGCCATCTATTACCGGAAAGCCTACAAACATGACCTTTTACGAGGTCATAGTATCAAAGCCATGGTGGCTGCATGTGTTTTTGCGTCATCCAAGACCTGTGGATTTCCCTTAACCTTGGATAGTATCCTGAAGACCTCAGGTGAAGAAGACCGCGTTATAAAGCGGTGTTATGTACTTCTTGTTAAAACGCTTGATCTCAAACCCAAGCGAATGAGTCTGACTGCAATTGTTCCACGATTTGCTAATGCACTTGGATTATCCGCTCCTGTTGAACAACGGGCATTGGAAATGCTCGGAGCAGCTTCAGAAAAACTCCAGCTATCTGGAAAAGATCCTAAAGGCTATGTTGCCGCTGCTATCTACCTTTCTGCTAAACAACTTGGTGAAACCCGCTCACAACAAGCCGTTGCCACTGAACTTGGAATTACTGAAGTTACTCTCCGATCACGACAACGTGAAATCGCCAAGGTAATAGGGTTTAATTAAAGCTCAATTTTTGAAGGTTAGACATACATCCGAATTGTGCTCCAGCAAGTCTTTAAACACCCAGGGGTTTTGCTATCCAATAACTAGATTCACCCCTTGAATGTAGACTTAGCTTTCCCACTGTGGTGTATTATATGACATCCACATCCTTGGATTCACTGTTTCGACCAAAGTCCATTGCAGTCATTGGAGCCTCGGATAAACCGAACCGAATTGGATTTCAAGTGATGAGAAGCCTGCAATTGGGGAAATTTCCAGGAACTATTTATCCAATCAATCCTCGACTGAAGACTGTTCTCGGTCTTTCTGCGTATCCATCGATTGATGTTGTACCCGGAGACATCGATCTAGCAATCATTGTGTTACGCAAAGAACGTGTGTTAGGTGCAATTGGTGCCAGTGGTCAAAAAGGAGTCAAATCGCTGATTGTGATGAGTTCAGGGTTTAGTGAGCTAGGTGATAATGTCATTGAAGGCGAACTCATCAAACTAGTTCACAAACATGGAATGCGGATGTTGGGTCCAAACTGTGCTGGCTATGCCTCCACCTGGGAAAATATCTATGCAAGCTTTGAAAACCGCTTACAAAGGGGACATCTAGCATTCATAACTCAAAGTGGTGCCATGTCAGCGGTGGTTCTTGCTTTGGCAAGAGCGGTTGGATTAGGAATAAGCATATTCGTTAGCTACGGAAACGCCGCAGATATTGGGCCAGAGGAACTGCTCCAATATTTGCAATCCCACAAACCCACACAAATTATCGGTGGCTATCTAGAAGGCATTACTAATGCCCGCCAATTTCTTTCTGTTGCACAAAACATTACACCACACAAACCTCTCGTCGTGCTTAAACCTGGTGATACAATAGAAGCCTCTCGTGCAATCCGTACACATACCGGAGCAATGGCAGGAGACCAGGCAATCTATATTGGTGCATTTCGGCAAGCAGGAATTCTCCAAGCAACAAACCTTGACGAGTTTATTGATGCCTGCCAGGTGCTAGTTACCCAACCTTTACCAACTGGGAAGCGAGTCGGGATAATAACAAACGCTGGAGGACCTAGTGTACTCGCCGTTGATGCATGTGCTCAGGTAGGTCTTGATGTTAGTCCCTTTCCCACAAATCTGGTGAAGACGTTCAAAGCTTTCTTACCCTCATTTTGTCCAATGGGAAACCCGGTTGATGTTGGACCAGAAGGAACTCCTGAGATCTACCAACAAGTTACAGAAGTTCTTCTCAAGCATTCTGATATTGATATGGTGCTCGTGTTAAATGTTCCCACTGCCTTTTCCTCAATTTCGGCAATTTCAAAAGCTATTGGTGAAGCGAAGAAGTCGAATCCTCAAAAACCGCTTATCACCTGCTGGTTAGCTGGTGACATTGTTGAAGAGGGACTACCAACTCTAGCTCAGCGTGAAATCCCCAACTTTCCTTCGCCCAAACGAGCTGCCAAAGCTCTCCACTTTCTGAGTCAACGGGCCGAATGGCTCCGTTTACGCTAGCTTTCCCTTATTCTCTAGCTTGCCCATAAGACTAAAAACCTGAATCGATGTCGAAAAACCTGGAGTATGCTGAATCTTGCGAATCGCTGTATTAGATCCACGAGCCTGCAACCCTGCTAAATGTAGCAGGGAATGTCAACGGTTTTGTCCACCACAACGAATGGGTGATGAAGTGGTTATCTTTGATAAAAACGTCAAAGATAGTCAACCCCGGGTAGTTGAACTTCTATGTACCGGCTGTGGCATCTGTACGCGAAAATGTCCCTTTGGGGCACTCCGAATTATTAACTTGGCAGACGAATTGGATACCGACACGTCACACCGATACGGACCAAATAGCTTCAAACTCTTCCGCCTCCCTATCCCAGCACCAGGCGCCGTCACCGGTCTGGTGGGTGCAAATGGAACGGGTAAATCAACTGCATTAAAAATTCTAGCCACCCAGTTGCAACCGAATCTTGGAAATTTTGATGATCCTCCTGACTGGGCGGAAATCATTCGTCATTATCGCGGTTCAGGACTGCAGCCCTATTTCGAACAGGCTTCTCAGGGGGATCTGACAGTTGCCTACAAACCTCAAAATGTGACAGCAATTCCTGAAGCCTATCACGGGTCGGTTCAACAGCTTCTTGAATCTACAGGTGATAGTGGAAAAATTACAGAACTTACCAAACAACTGGAACTCCAAAGTATTTTGCAACGAGATGTCTCGGTGCTCAGTGGCGGTGAACTCCAACGTGTCGCAATCGCTGCTGTAATGGCTCGTGATGTAGATGTTTATCTAATAGATGAGCCCACCTCGTATCTTGATGTCTATCAACGCGTTAGGACAGCCCGCGCCATTCGTTCACTTGCCCAGGAGGGAAAAATGGTCATCAGCGTTGTTCACGACTTAGCTGTCGCCGACTATATCTCTGATTATGTATGCATCTTCTATGGCACTCCCGGGGTGTATGGAATTGTGTCTAACCCCCATGGAGTTCGAGAGGGAATCAACATTTATTTGAATGGATATCTTCCCGACAGCAATGTCCGATTTCGGAATGAAGAAATTCGATTTGAAACTCGTCCGCCAACACCTGAATTTTGGACAACGGTTGAGCTCCTCCTCGAATATGAAGCAATGGTCAAACGTTTCGAAGGTTTTACACTCCAAGTCATGCCTGGCCAAGTACATCAAGGAGAAGTAATCGGCGTTCTTGGACCCAATGGGATTGGGAAAACTACTTTCGTACGACTTCTCGCTCAAGATTTAGAACCGGATGAGGGAAACCTTCCTGAAACCGACATCAAAGTTAGTTACAAACCACAATATCTCAGTTCTGAAAGCAATGAAACACTTATTGAAGTACTCCAAGACGCCGGAGGCGCTACGGTACTCACAAGTTTATTCAAATCCGAAGTCCTTAGACCCCTCTCGCTTGACACATTAGAAGATCGCATAATCAGCGAATTAAGTGGTGGTGAACTGCAACGGGTAGCTATCGCCGCTTGTCTCGCCCGTCCAGCTGATCTCTATCTCCTTGATGAGCCATCAGCCTTCCTTGATATCGAGCAACGATTAGCCACAGCCAATGTTATTCGTTCTATAGTTCACGGTCAAGGCAAGGCGGCATTCGTCGTTGAACACGATATGGTTGCCCTCTCAGCATTCGCAGACACAATTTCCGTGTTTTCAGGAATGCCTGGAAATGAAGGTTTATGTCAGGCTCCCATCGATCTTCGAAATGGCATGAATATCTTTCTCAGTGCTATGGGCGTTACCTTCCGTCGCGACCACGCAACAGGACGCCCTAGAGTGAACAAAGAAGATAGCCGATTGGATCGTGAACAAAAACAACGGGGCGAATACTACTACATCAGCACTGAGACTGAATAGTCATTCTTAGCCCAAACTATTTGAAGTAAATTACTGGCTGCTAGTTTTTCACCAATGGGCCTAAGGGACCTTGATGGTTGACTAAGACATTTACAACGTTCCGGTCCTTTGCTACATTTAAAGAACTTGCCACAGGTTCACACTTGGTTCGCAGCAGGTGAGCACTCGGTGTTGGTAACGTAAACTCAGGAAGAGTTTCATGATGTCCCATGCCTTTTGCTAAGACTAAATCTACGTCTCTAAAGTGTTTCAAGAACTTTTTCGAACACCACTGGGGCAATACCCCCACGGCTCCCCCACCTGTTGTTATGACTTCAGCGATATCCATCAAACCAGCAACCTTCGCATCAGCAAGCATTGCATCATTCAGCACGGGAGCACCCTTAACAGCAACGATGACCCTAGATTCCATCTCGGTCAAGGCTTTAACGAGAAGCCGATCAAACACGACCTCACCGGCATTATCTGTGAGATAGAGGACAGTATTTGCCTTTTGGGCTAACTGATAAAGTGTTGGAATGTGATCGATAGCGAGTTCAGCATCAGTTTGAGAAATCAGATTCTTCAAATTGTCCCAAGGAATCTCATGACCCGCCACTCCATATTCAATCACATTTCCAAGAGACGCAGCCAAACATGCTCGTCGAAATCGCTGTTTGGAGTTCTTAACCTTTTCAACGAAGCGTTCGAGGGAGGGAACTAACTTCAATGCGATTTCATTGGATTCCTGTTTCCATGAAGCATACGGATCGGAGCAGCCGGTTATTCGTTGAATTGCCTGGTCCCGAAGCGTTCCAACATAAGCTGGAATATTTTCCAGTCGACCACCCTTTGTCAAGGAATTGTTTAAGATTCCAACCACTTCAGTGATCGCTGCTAATTGCAGTTCAAGATCCGTAGTTGATAACTGTGCTTCTTGGAATCCTCGAGAAATGAGACAACTTACACACCGAGATTGGATTTGCACTAATTTAATCCTCCAAGCTTGAGGTCTGTTTCTGCGAAAGAATGAGCTATAAGCCTTTTAGTTACGCTACACACGCGATATGAACCCAAAAGAATCGTGGCGGGCCCTCCGCGATTTGAACGCGGGATCTACAGGTCCGGAACCTGTCGCCCTATCCATACTAGGCCAAGGGCCCCTGCATCGGTGATGTTGAGAATGATTCCAAAGTACTATTTATCTAATTCTCCGAGAAGATCTTGTCTTACAGGGTGGAGATGAATCACGGACTTCAAATATCTCGTTGTTAAATCTAGGGTATGCTCAGGGCCTTCCGGTATCGCCTCTACCCGAACCAAGCACAACAAGCGATGATTCGGAAAACTGTCGACGCTTGTCGCTTTTTCTACAACTGGGCTCTGGAAACCATGAAGATTACCTATGAGACAACGAGAAAGACCCTAAGCTGGTTTGACCTGAATAACCGTCTCGTAAATCTGAAGGAGGACTACCCTTTTCTCAAAGAAGCCTACTCCCAATCTCTTCAGCAGGCGATTAAGCGGCTCCACCTAGCCTTCCAACACTTCTTTCGCTGGGTTGCCCAGGGCAATGAACAGCCCGGCTATCCGAAGTTTAAGCGGCGCAAGGCGTACAGGCACTCCTTTGATGTACCTCAGTTTTTTATAGTCAACTTTTTTGCCCGATGTGTAAAACTTCCTAAGATTGGGATGGTTAAGACTATCTTCCATCGACGTTTCACTGGTAAACCAAGAACGTGTTCAATCATTTCGACTCATTCAGGTAAGTTTTTCATCTCGATTGTGGTTGACGATGGAAAACGTCCACCTCCAAAACTACAAACTTCGAGTCAGACATCCGTTGGGGTTGATGTTGGCTTGACGACCTATATCACCTTGTCCACAGGTGAGAAGGTGGGAAATCCGCGTCATCTCCGAAACGCACTGAAGCGTCTCCAGTGTCTACATCGAAGGTTGAGCAAGAAAATGAAGGGGAGTTGTAACCGGGAGAAAGCGCGACAGCGACTAGCTTGCTGCTATGAACGGGTCGTAAACCAGCGGATGGACTTTCAACATAAACTCTCAACCCGATTGATTCGCGAGAACCAAGCAATCATGGTGGAGAGTCTCAATGTCAGCAGCATGATGCGTATCAGACATCTGGCTAAGTCGATTGCTGATGTGGCTTGGTCTCAGTTTCTTCAAATGCTACGGTATAAAGCGGAGTGGTATGGTGTCACCTTAGTTGAAGTGGGACGGTTTGTGCCAACGTCGAAGTGCTGTCATGGCTGTAGCTATATCAATTATGAGCTTTCGTTGACCAACCGCGTCTGGACCTGCCCTGCTTGTTCTATGTCACTCGATCGGGATCTGAATGCTGCAAAAATATCAAGTTGATGGGATTTCAGTCCTTCAATACACCGAGGGAACCTAGGGAAGTGCCTGTGGAGTTGTCAGCAATGGCTGAAGCGTCGAAGCAGGAAGCTCTGTCTACCAAGGCAGAGTAGTTCACAGAGATTTTAGAGCATTTTTTACTTCTAAGATTCATTTACGATAGAGATTTAATTCCGCTGTACAGGATGATAGCGCGGTGTTGCATGAATGCGTGGTGACCGAGTTCATCGAATGATGACGCGTGCAGAAATTAATGGGATTCTCCTTTTTGATCCTTTCAATATTCGGTACCTTACAGGGTATAAACCCACATGTGTTGCCGGGAGTTCTGTTGCGGTTCTAGCACCAGATAACGAACCTTTGTTAATAGTTCCCCACGAAGAATATGAATTGGCGAAGGCAAATTCGTGGTTTCGAAACGTTTTGAGCTATTCTCCCCAAAAAAAGGAAGAGATACACTCGCCGTTCTTTGGTTGTATCCATGATGCTATTAATCAACATAATCTTCAAGCCGTCGATATTGGCATAGAGTTAGATTTCATTTCTGCACGACGCTTTGAAGATTTGAAACGCCTCTTTCCTGATGCTGGATTCAAGAACATCACTGTGCCCATGAACGAATTACGGATGGTGAAAGACGATATTGAAATTGAAAAAATCCAGGGCGCAGTTCAAACTGCAGAAAATGGTCTGCTTGCAGCGCTTGAATTTATCCAACCAGGAATTTCTGAAATTGAGGTTGCAGCCGAAGTTGAACGAACATTACGTAGAGCAGGGGCAACCAACACTGGCTATCCAACAGTCATTGCTTCAGGCACTCGCGCAACCTGTCCCTATATTCCTGCAAGTCGAAGAGAAATTGGTGCTGATGAACTGGTAGTAATTTCCATTTCTGCAATTAACGATGATTATTGTTCTAAAATCACCCGCACGATAGTAACTGGGAAACCAAGTAAGAAACAACAAGCCCTCTTCAAATGCACCTTTGATGCGGTTTCTGCTGCTCGAAGCCAACTAAATCCTGAAACACATGTTCGGGACATAGCGCTCAGCATTCGGCGGATCGCAGAGGATAAAGGGTATATAGAAGTCTTAAGTCAACAAATGGGTACTGGTGTTGGACTTCAACCCCATGAGCCTCCGCATGTTTCAACTTCCAATGAAACCCCTTTACTCCCAGGAATGGTTTTTACCATAGAAACTGGCTTTTTTGATCCTAACCTTGGTGGTGTTCATCTCGGAGACATGATTCTGTGCCAAAAAGGTGGAGTCTATACCACCCTCAATCAAATCGCCCTTGACCTCATTTAACTTCCCTACTAATTTTATTTCAATGGACGCTTTCAAACCCTTTGGAACGAGAAAAGATTTTAACACCTCATCTCGTATTGTTTTCTAGACTCCCAGGGTAGCACGGCGTCTTTTCCATAAGGTCGAGGCTAATGTCATTTGAAAAAGAGCTCCGGAACCACAAGAAGACAATTGAAAACCTTCTCAACGATTGTCGCAAGACACTGGAGCAGCCTCCCAATGTCATCGCCCAAAACAAATTGATTGTGATTACATCAATTCTTGAGAAGGCCCTTATGGTCACTGATGATGCGATACGTTCAGCATCTCTGCAGCCTAGCGAAGTCGAAGCCATCCTTGACCGATTCACAGCAGACTCGAACCAATATGGAACTAACCCTGCCCTCGATGAAATCGATGCGATGCGACGCGAAATTGAAAACCTTCAACGTGCGGAGGATATCATGAACGCTATACGGAAACGTCGTGATTTATCCCATCGCCTTGTAGGTCATGATCAAAGGTTGACAAAAATTTTTGACAAGTGGATTCGAACGTTTGAATCGTATAAAATCAACCAAGATATCAGTGACAAGCATCGGGAAAACCTCCTCAGTGATGTCAATTCGATTCGTATACTTCTCCTTGGTAAACGGTAATCTTCATCAAGGCTACTACTTTTTTGGTATCTGTAATGTTGTGAAGCAAAGTCTTTAAAGGCAATTTTTACACCCTACAAAAGACATCACAAGTTGGGCCCGTGGCCTAGACTGGATAGGGCACCAGATTGCGGATCTGGGGATCCGGGGTTCAAATCCCTGCGGGCCCGCCACTATTTTACTTGGAGATACAGACCAGCTCTTCTTGAGGAGTTGACAGAAATCGGCAACCATTCTTCGTGACAACAATATCCTCCTCAAGGCTAACCTGACCAAAATTCTTCGTGGTCACATAGAGTTCAAGCGTGAACACGTTTCCTTCCTCAACAATACCTTTAGGACTTGATCCATATCTGTCCCAAAGAGGACCCAACAACGTACCCCCGTCATGGGCTTCTTGTCCGACTTGGTGACCAAGGGCATGTTTGTACTCTTCGTAACCTCGTTGTTGAACGAAGGTTCGCGTGATTTCATCAACTTCGTATCCTTTAACACCGGGCTTAACAAATTCTGCTGCTTTTTGGATTGCATCGCGCACGGTTTCAAAAGCGTGTTGGACTTCTTCGGGGATATCTGACGGTGACCCGAAGAAAAACATTCGTTGAAGATCAGAACAGTAGTCCTGATATCGGATGCCAAAATCGAAATGGAGTAGATGTCCCGCCTTTGTTTTATTCTTAGTTGGCCCCGCATGGCCAAATTGTTTGTTCGGACCCGCATCTACCGCTGGGTTATGGGCTACTCCCCAAGCAAATGAGACTCCATGTTCCTTCATTCGTTGATGAAAGAAGTGGTAGATATCCAGTTCTGTTTGGTTTACGTCCACAAATTGGCTTGCTTCTTTGTAGATTTTTTCTGTGATTTCCACGGCTTTTGTAATCCGTTTTAACTCTTCTGAGGTCTTCCTTCCTCTTAGTCGAGTGATT
>Ga0209636_10000835_pt1 | contig 30621 bp, 28 predicted proteins | sample DeeMarSWOR152_54_FD_187464 | JGI IMG/M metagenome (GOLD analysis project Ga0209636, IMG submission 187464) | Marine sediment microbial communities from White Oak River estuary, North Carolina - WOR-1-52-54 (SPAdes) (version 2) | ecosystem: Environmental > Aquatic > Marine > Intertidal zone >...
GGTTTGTGTTGGGTACAGATATAGGGGGGATCGGCTACGAAGTTTTCCCTCAGAGAGCTGGATTTTGGAGAAAGTGGAACCTCAGTACAAAAAAATCCGTGGTTGGATGGAGCCTGTCCATGGTATTCGCGATTATTCAAGTCTCCCTCAGGCTTTTAAGGATTATATCAAATTTATCGAGGATCTCATCGAGGCCAAAATTTCTATCATTTCCACAGGAATGGAAAGGAGAGATTCTGTTTTAATCGAAGAGGATCTGAGCCTCTCGATGAATTTAGAAAAGATAAAAACAGAGCTCTGACCTTCCTCTTGCCATGAAAAATAAACTTTTGCAATGGGTCGAGGTTGATAGTGAAGCCCTCAGACACAACCTGTATGAATTTCGACGCCTGATCGGAAAGAAAAGGCTCTTGCTGGCTACAGTGAAAGCCAATGCCTATGGCCATGGACTGGAAGAGGTGTCTTCTGTTGTCCTTCAGTCAGGTGCTGATTGGCTTGGAGTCCATTCTCTCGAGGAAGGGATACGGCTCCGCCATGCGGGGATGAATTGTCCAATTCTCGTGCTGGGGTATGTTGTTCTCGAAGCCCTGGAGAATGCGGTCAAGCACAACCTGAGACTAACGGTTTACAGAATGGAAACCGTGCACCGGTTAGCCCGCCTCCAGCCACTCCAAGGGAAGAAGATTCCTCTTCATGTCAAGGTAGAGACTGGTACTCATCGCCAGGGGATTCGGATGGAAGATGTCCCTCACTTTATAAAAAATATCAAAGCATATCCCACTCTAGGGGTGGAGGGGATATCTTCTCATTTCGCTAACATTGAGGATACAACAGACCATTCTTATGCGCGTCATCAACTTGAAAATTTCCTAGAACTCTGCAAACAATTGGAAGAAGAAGGAATCGAGATTCCGATCAAACACATTGCCTGTACTGCCGCAGTCATTCTTTTTCCGGAGACTTTCTTTGACATGGTGCGTGTGGGTATCGGCATGTATGGGCTCTGGCCGTCTAAAGAGACTTATGTATCCTGTTTGCTTCAAAATAGAGAGCCTGTGAGTCTGAAACCGGTTCTCTCTTGGAAAACAAGAATCGCGCAACTGAAAAGTATCCCTAAAGGTGCCTATATTGGATATGGCTGCACATATCGGACAACCAGAGAGACGTTGCTGGCTGTGATTCCTGTAGGCTATTATGATGGTTACTCACGAGCTTTCTCCAATATTTCCCATGTTCTCATCAAGGGACAGAGGGCTCCGGTTCGAGGAAGGATTGCAATGGATTTCACTATGGTCGATGTGACAGATATATCTGGTGTAAAGGAGGAGGATGAAGTTGTGCTTATCGGAAAATGTGAAGATGAGAAAATCACTGCAGATGCTCTGGCCTCCTTTGTTGGGACTATCAATTATGAGATAGTCACAGGTATCAATCCTCTGATTCCTCGGGTAATTTTGTAAAACCCGAAGTGCCTCCGATTCGTTATGATAAACGAGTTTTATGTTCAAGCAACCAGGAGAGACTAAAAGTCTTTTGTTATATTGACTTGGGATTCTATTGATGGTAAAAATATCAGGAGTTGAACAACCGCCTTGAATGGGAGGTGACAAATGCCGGTAAAAAAGACGACAAAAAAAGAAGCAAAAAAAGCGGCTAAGAGCACGACAAAGAAGGCTACCAAAACTGAGGCCAAGCCAAAAAAAGGTGCGAAGATCAAAAAAGGACAAACTTATGAATGTGGCCTCTGCGGATTCCGCTTAGTGATCGATGATTGTGGATGTGTGGAAGAACATTATTTTATCTGCTGCTCAGAACCGATGATGCAGAAGAGAGCCAAAAAGGCGACAAAAAAAGTCGCCAAAAAACCTGTAAAAAAGGCACCCAAAAAAACAGTAAAAAAGACAACAAAGAAGAAATAGCATATTTTTTCTTTACTAGGCATGCTCCATATTCAATCGGGGAAATTCTCTCCTCCATGATGATGAAGCAACTACCACCGAAATCTTAGACAGTTATCCTTCTTTTAAAGTGCGATCGTATGGAAAAAAAATCTACTTTTAGCAATCTCAGCTTTTTCGAAGCCTATTCCCTCATTTCAGAGAAGATCACTCAGCTTCCAGATTTAAAATCCAATCTGAATGAGGTTCTTCTCATACTGAAAAAAGTCACAGGATGCCATCACCTTGCCATCAGAATCATCGATGCTAAAGGAAATATTCCTTTTTATTCCCAGCTTGGTCTCGAAAAGGAATTCCTCGACTCTGAGCACTGGATTACTTTAAAGGATTGTCTTTGTGGCTATGTGGCTAGGGGAGAAGTCGATAGATCTTATCCATTTATCACAGAACAAGGTACTTTTATTACATCCCATATGACAGAATTCATGGCAGGAATTCGGACCGATCATCCTCAGATGGAGAAAAATGCGTTACGCGGTGTCTGTGCCAAGAGTGGGTATGAATCTGTCGCAATAGTCCCGGTGAAGTTTGGAGGTAAGATTATTGCCGAACTTTACATAGCTGATGAAAAAAAAGACATTCTCCCCCGAGACAAGATCGATTTTTTGGAGAAGGTGAGTACCCAGATCGGCGTAGCTATCCAGAACTCTCATCTTTATAATGAATTGGATGAATCCAAAAAAAGATTGATGGAGCTGTTCAACTCTGCACCGATTGGGATAGTGGAGCTGGACACAAAAGGGCATTTTATCCAAGTTAACAGAAAAGGGGCAAAGCTTCTGGGCTATTCTTCCCCTCAGATGCTGCTTGGACATAACATTAAGATTAGTGATCTTCATGTCGAAAGAGATAAATGGGAAGAATTCATCGAGTCGGTAGATGTGCAGGATAAAGTTGTCAATCAAGTTTTGTTTTTTTTGATCGGGAAAGAGAAGCTGTTTTTTGAGTTTTCCTTAACAGCCGTGAAGGATTCCCGCGGGAAAATCACGAAATATCGTGGAACGTTCCGAGATATTAGCGACAGCGTTAGGCTAGAACAGGAGAGGTTGGAAAAAGCGAGAACCGAATCTCTAAAAAACAGATATTATCAAGAAACCCAGGTATTGAAGGAGGAATTGAAGGCGGAACATCCCTTCGAGGAAATGGTAGGATCAAGTGAAGCGATCCAAATGGTAAAAACCTCTATCGAACAGGTGGCTCCTACGGATACCACTGTTCTTATTAGAGGTGAAACCGGAGTCGGAAAAGAACTTGTCGCTAGATATATTCATGAGCTAAGCAAGCGAAATGAGCGAATTTTAGTCAAAGTTAATTGTGCCGCTTTATCCGAGGGTCTGATTACATCCGAGCTTTTTGGTCATGAAAAGGGCGCCTTCACTGGAGCCATAAAGAGACGTATCGGGAGGTTTGAATATGCTGATGGAGCAACCATATTTCTTGATGAAATTGGAGATTTGCCTCTGGAAACACAGGCCATGCTCCTGCGAGTTCTCCAAGATGGAGAGTTTGAGAGAGTGGGGAGTTCAAAAACCATCAGGGTCAATGTGAGACTCATCGCTGCGACGAACAGAGATCTCAGCCATCTCGTAAAGGAAAGAAAGTTCAGACAAGATCTTTTTTTCCGGTTGAACGTCTTCCCGATCGATATCCCTCCTCTGCGGGAAAGGAGGGAAGATATTTCTTTGTTAACGGCTTATTTTTTAGAAGTCTACGGACGGAAAATTGGGAAGAAGGTGAGTAAGATTAAAGAGGGGACTCTAAAGTATTTCCAGGAATATTCGTGGCCCGGAAATGTGAGAGAGTTACAGAACATCATCGAGCATGGTCTTGTAATCTCAAGAGGAGAGTATCTCGAGGTGCCCAAAGCATATTTTGACGAGAAAACAAGAGCCAAAGAAAGACTTCCCTATCTTCCTCTCCAAGATTATGAGAGGGAGTATATTGCAGAAGTTCTGCAGCATACTGAAGGGACTATCTACGGTCCGAAAGGGGCTGCGAAAATACTTGGCTTGAAGCCTTCAACTCTACAAAGCCGGATGAAAAAATTGGGGATAGAGAAGACGAAGAGCCACTGAACTGTGACTGAAAAGCTCGGTTTTTTACCGATATTTCGGTTTTTTTCGCTGAGTCAGCACCGTTCCAAAAATCATATAATTCCAAATAAAACCCAAGTTCTTGGGGAGGCAGTACTTTATTTGTGAAATGAGCATTTTTCCGTCATTTTTGGTATGATTATTGCATTTGATAATGAAAAATGAATATTTGGAGTCGATGAATAACAAGATGAGGACTGATATTTCTGTTATGATTGCTGGTAAAGCAGGTGATGGTGTGCTGTTTACCGGTAATGTTCTCGCAAAAATATTAAAGAGACAAGGATGGGAAATTGTGACTTATAGAAATTTCCCTTCCAATATAAGAGGCGAGGCGACAGATTATACCATAAGAGCGAGCCTAAAAAAAATATATGGGAGCGCCGATGAAATTGATGTGCTGATGGCTTTTGACTGTGATGCAATCTTCGAGCACATAGGAGCTGTTGCTGAAGAGGGAGTCGTATTGTGTGAAGGCCAAGAATTGACCCGGCTTAAACCTAGGGAAAAAACGGGAAGAATATTCCATGCCTTTCCAATGAGAAATCTGGCAAGGGAGAGATTCGGGAATGAGATTTTCAAAAATATGATTCTTTTAGGAGGTTTATGCTACATCCTTGATCTTGATTTTCGAATCATCACACAGATCATCACCGATACCTTTCTTAAAAAGAAAGGAACGGATGTTGTGGCGAAGAATATTCAGGCTATTCACTTGGGTTGTGTAGAGGCGCAAAAGATTGTGAGAAAGGAAGAAAGACACCTGCTGAAGATCAAAAAGGATTCAAACAGACTCCTCTTATCCGGGGACGAGTCAATTGCTTATGGGGCTCTCGTAGCTGGATGCCGCTTTTTTGCTGCTTATCCCATATGTCCAGCTACTGAGATCTCGCAGTGGTTGGCTCTCTATTTTCCTCGATATGAGGGTCTTGTCGTTCAGACAGAAGATGAATTGGCAGCCTTAAATATGGCTTTGGGAGCATCTTATGCAGGAGTGAGGGCTATGACCTCTACTTCAGGTCCTGGAGCTTCCCTGATGATGGAAGGATTTAGCCTTGCAGGGATGGCGGAAATCCCTATCGTCGTGGTTCACGTTCAAAGAGTCGGTCCGAGCACCGGATTACCGACAAAGTCCGAACAGGCAGATTTGACTCAATGGATTCACGGGGCTCATGGGGATTTCCCTAGGATTATCCTTTCCCCCGGGACGATAAAAGAGTGTTATGAATTCACTATCATGGCTTTTAACCTTGCGGACAGATATCAATGCCCCGTGATTCTTCTCACTGAACAGGATTATGGCCAAAACTACAGGACGGTGAAAAATTTTGGGTATTCGAAAACTCAAATAGACAGAGGCAAGATGTTGAGCCAAAAGGAGCTTCTTGATATAGACGATTATCAACGTTATAAGTTCGTTCGGGACGGCATCTCCCCTAGAGCCCTTCCGTCAATGAAAAATGGGATTCACATGGTTGAGAGCAATGAGCACGATGTGAGAGGCTATCGGGATGAATCTTCCCATAACAGGAAGATGATGATGGAAAAACGAATGAAGAAGCTCGAATCAGCCCGGAAGGATCTCATCCGTCCTAAAATTTGGGGCAAAAGGACAGCTGATATCGGAATAATAGGATGCGGTTCGACACTTGGCCCCATTCAAGAAGCCATGAAGCAGCTTTTCGATTCTGGGATCGAGACAAAATACATGCAGATCCGCACTCTCTGGCCTTTTCTCCACACAGAAGTTGAAAATTTCATCAACGGGTGTGAACGAATTTATGTAGTGGATAACAACTTTGAAGGCCAGTTAAAACATCTCATAATGAGTCAAGTGAATCACAAAGATAAGATGGAGAGTATATTGAACTATTCCGGCCAGACTATCCGGCCGCAAGAAATATCTGGATTTATCCAAAAGGCTCTGAAACGATGAAAAAAAAGGATTATCACCTCCACGATCCCACATGGTGCCTTGGATGTGGCATCTACGGTGTTTTTTCCAGCCTCAAAGCGACCGCTCTTTCGTTGCGTATGAAGCCAGAAGAGATAGTGATTGTTACTGGGATTGGCTGTCATGGGAGATTGAATAACTATTTCAGGTCCTATGGCTTCCATAGTCTGCACGGGAGAGCCCTTCCGGTCGCCACCGGAGTAAAACTTGCCAATGTGCGACTTTCTGTGATCACAGTAAGCGGAGATGGAGATGCCTATTCCATTGGCCTCAGTCATTTTATTCATGCGGTGAGAAGAAATGTGGATTTAACCTACATAGTTATCAACAATATGATCTTTGCCCTCACCCAAGGTCAAACCTCGCCTACGAGTCGAATGGGAGTCATCTCCGTTTCTATGCCGTTCGGTTCAAAGGAACTGCCTCTTGATGGACCTCGGTTGGCTTTTGCATCTGGAGGTACTTTTATTGCTCGAGGATTTTCGGGCACCCCTAAGCAGCTCCGGCATCTTTTTGAGCAAGGGCTTCGGCATAAAGGATTTTCTCTTATCGATGTTTTGAGTCCATGTGTGACCCATAACAAGATCAATACTTATGATTGGTATAGAAAAAACACCTATGATATCGGACAAAAACAAGGATATGACCCAGAAAACAGGCATATGGCCGAGCAAGTTCTCAAAGGAGAGGAGAAAATGGCTTTGGGGCTTCTCTATAAAGAGGAGAGGCCTTCCTATGAAGACCTTTTGCTTCCCGGTAAGAAGCCTTTGCTTCAAAGTCGGTTGACCATTGACCGGAAGGAACAGGAAAGAATCTTGAAAAAATTCGAATAAAAGGATTAATAACCAATTTGATTAAAAATCAAAGGAGGAATAAACAATGAAAGAACAAGTGGAGAAAGTTTTGGATAAGATCCGTCCTTCACTCATGGCTGATGGAGGCAATGTCGAGCTTGTAGATGTCGAAGATGGAAAGGTAAAGGTTAGATTGACAGGAGCCTGCGGAGGTTGTCCGATGTCTCAGATGACCCTAAAGATGGGTATCGAGAGGCTTCTCAAGCAGGAAATTCCAGAGATCGAAGAAGTCGTTGCTGTTTAACGGTTAGATAACGGTCGATGTGAGGAATCAGGGGTGAGAATATGAATAGGATTTATCTTGACCATGTCGCAGGCACTCCTCTGCATCCCGCTGTGATGAAAGCCATGCTTCCTTATTTAGAGGAGAAATACGGGAATCCTCAGAGCCTTCACTCGATGGGTCAAGAAGCGTTGCAGGCCATCGAGGAATCGCGAGAGAAAATTGCTCATCTGATCAATGCCAAGCCTTCAGAGATAATTTTCACCTCTAGCGGATCTGAGGCGAATAATTTTGCCCTGAAAGGGCTTGCGTTTGCCCATCAGACGCGTGGAAAACACATCGTTCTCTCCTCCATAGAACATCAATCCGTCTTGCATTCTGCAAAGATCCTCGAGAAATTCGGTTTCACTTTCAGTCATATCCCTGTTGATAAGTATGGGAGTGTAGATCCGGCGGATGTGAACAAAGCCATTACCGATAAAACCATTCTTGTATCCATCATGTTCGCCAACGGAGAAGTCGGAACAATGGAGCCCGTCGATAAGATAGCCAAAATATGCCGTGAAAAAGATATTCTTTTTTTTACCGATGCTGTAGATGCCGTTGGTAACATTCCCGTCGATGTTAAAGCCTTTAATATAGATGCGTTGAGCTTGGCGGGAGATCAATTTTATGGACCGAAAGGTAGTGCCGCATTATATTTGAAAAAAGGGATCAGAATTCTGCCTTTTATCGATGGCGGTATTCAGGAGAACGGAAGGCGAGCGGGGACCGAAAATGTGCCTGCCATTGTTGGGTTGGGTAAGGCGGCAGATCTGGCCTTGGAGAAGATGGAATCTAGGGCCAAGAAGTCGAAGACGCTGAGGAATAAGTTGATTGAAAAGCTTCCCCGAGCGGTGGAGCATGTGTATCTCACCGGACATCCGGATGAACGGCTTCCTCACCACAGCAGTTTTTGTGTCGAATTTGTAGAGGGAGAGGCCATGCTTTTGAATCTGGATATGCAGGGCATCTCAGCCTCGAGCGGATCAGCCTGCACATCACGGGCTCTGAAGGCATCCCATGTTCTTTTGGCCATGGGATTCGATCATGCGCTTGCTCAGGGCTCACTGGTTTTTAGCCTAATAGAAGAGACAACATCGGAAGATATTGATTTTCTTTTAGAGACTTTTCCTCCCATAATAGAGAGACTGAGAAAAATGTCTCCCCTTTACACTCAATATTTAGAGGAGAAAAAGAAATGATTTACAGCGAAAAAGTCATGGATCATTTTCAAAATCCCCGCAATGTCGGAACGATGGAAGATGCGGACGGGGTTGGACAAGTTGGAAATCCAGTTTGTGGCGACATGATGACCTTCTACATAAAGGTCAAGGATAATCGAATCGATGATGTGAAATTTCAGACATTCGGTTGTGGAGCCGCCATTGCTGTTTCCAGTATGGTCAGCGAAATGGCCATCGGAAAAACGATCGAAGAGGCACTGAAGATAACCAACAAAAGTGTAGCAGAAGAACTCGGCGGTCTGCCCAAGAATAAAATGCATTGTTCTAATCTTGGAGCTGATGCCCTTCATAAGGCGATCGAAAACTACCAAGAAAGGCAAAAAGCCAAGGAGAATCCGCCTGAAAAGTCACAAGATGATAAGTCATGTCTTTGTCCTTACTGCGAAGGACCCATGGAAGGCATGGAGAATTACTGCGATATTTGTAAAGTCGAGCTTGAGGATTGTCCAGAGTGCAATATGGCTATGAATAAGAAAGCAGATAAGTGCCCTCACTGCGGAGCGACAAAAGTCAGAGTTTAAAGGATAAGCAAGATAAAGTGCGAGGATAAAAATGAGGGCGGATCAAACTTTGGATTGTTATGGATTGTTGTGTCCTATGCCGATCATACAGACATCAAAAAAGATCAAGGAAATGAAGATCGGAGAAGTGTTGGAAGTGGTCTCCACGGATATAGGTATCAAGGAAGATATGCCGGCTTGGTGCAGACAGACGGGCCAGGAATTTCTTGGAGTTGAAGAGGAAGGGGATGTTTTCAAGGCCTATGTCAGGAAGATTAAAGACTAGAGAATTGAGATGTTGCGCATAACAGAGAAAAAAGAAGGGGCCAAAACAAAGGTTCTCTTTTTGGAAGGAAAGATCTGTCAGGAATATAGAAGAGAACTACAAGCTGAGATTGAAAAGGGAATAGACAGCAGGGAGAAAATCATCTTGGATTTTTCGAAAGTCAGTTTTCTTGATGAGGAAGCAGCGAGAATGATAAGGGAATTTGCAGATAAAAAATTGAGTCTGAGAAATTGTTCCTTGTATATTCGTACTGTCCTCAAAATGGAGGGAAAGGAAAGAAAGTGAAGCAACAAGACATCAAGGGAAGGATCAATCGACTGAAAGCAGTACACCATGCTGCTATTCTGGCTCATAATTATCAGATTGGAGAGGTCCAGGATGTGGCTGATTTTGTTGGCGATTCTCTGGAATTGAGCCAGATGGCAGCTAAGCTGGATGCTGAAGTAATCGTGTTTTGTGGTGTCCATTTTATGGCTGAGACGGCTGCCATCCTTTCCCCACAAAAGACTGTTCTTATGCCGGATATCCATGCGGGATGCCCCATGGCCGATATGATTACTGCCAGAGAACTCATAGATTGGAAGAAGCAATATCCTGGAAGAAAAGTGGTGTGCTATGTGAACACTTCTGCGGAAGTAAAGGCTGAATGTGATATCTGTTGCACATCTTCCAACGCCCTTCAGGTTGTTCAGTCTGTAGAGGGGGATGAAATACTTTTTGCCCCAGATAAAAATCTGGCTGCCTACGTAGCTCGCTTCACAAAAAAAAAGATAATCCCATGGGATGGATACTGTTATGTCCATCATAATATTTCAGCACGGGATGTTAGACTAAAAAAAACACAGTTTCCAAAGGCAGAAGTATGGGTTCATCCAGAATGTCGGCCCGAAGTCATCGATCTTGCTGACAAGGTGTTTTCAACTGGAAAAATGGTCAGGGAGGCAAGGACTACTGAAAAACCAGATATTTTAATTGGTACAGAAGTAGGAATTATTTACAGGATGAAAAAAGAAAATCCTGAGAAAAATTTTTACCCAGTGAAAGATTTAGCCCTGTGTGCAAATATGAAAAAAATTAATCTGAAGAAGGTTCTTAGATCTTTAGAAGAAATGAGATATGAGGTCGAAGTTCCTCTTGAGGTAAGCCAGAGAGCGAGAGGAGCTATCGAAAAAATGGTAAAGATTTAAGAGGGTCAAATCCTTTATTTTTTTAGCGGTGTGGGTACTGCACTAATAGAATGCTTGGTCTTATGCGCTGTATCGTGTACCAAATAACGCACTCCAAGGGGGTGCTGTTGGTATGTAAGGAGATATCATGGAAAAACTCCCTCCCAAGGTTCGAAAAAGGGATGGCACTCTTGTTGATTTCGATGAACAGAAAATCGTTCGAGCCGTCCAGAGGGCAGCTTTTGAAGTCCTCATGGATGAGGTAAAGTCTGAGGAAATTGCCCGCTTGACCTCGCATGGTGTTCTGGCAAAGATCGCTTCGTCCTTCGTCAAAAATACCCCTTCTGTGGAGAACATTCAAGATATAGTGGAAGAGGTTTTGATGGACACGGGCTATCGCTCGATCGCCAGAAGTTACATTCTATATAGACAGGAACATCAGGATATTCGTCGTGTCAAAGTAATCTATGGGGTAAGAGATGACCTTAAACTCCCTCTGAATACACTGCTTGTCTTAAAAAAACGGTATCTGTTGAAGGATGAGAAACAGAACGTTATTGAAAGCCCTCAGGAGCTTTTTTTTAGAGTAGCCAATACTGTGAGCGAAGCTGAAGATGCATTTCCATCTAGGATGGGAAAACATCAAGTAGAGGAAAAATTTTTCCGGATGATGAGCCGACTGGAATTCATCCCAAATTCGCCGACGCTTATGAATGCAGGGACATCTTTGGGACAATTATCTGCTTGCTTTGTTCTCCCCGTAGAGGATTCCATAGAGGGTATTTTTGATTCTTTGAAGAATATGGCGCTTATTCATCAGACAGGAGGAGGAACTGGCTTTGATTTTTCCCGCCTCAGGCCGGCAGATGACCTCGTGTCGACGACAAAAGGCAATGCTTCTGGGCCGGTTTCCTTCATGAGCATATTCAACCAGGCTACAGGAGTTATAGTTCAGGGGGGGAGGCGTAGGGGAGCGAACATGGGAATCCTGCGTTGTGATCATCCAGATATTGAGGAGTTTATAGAGGCGAAACTCACAGAAGGAGCCTATTCGAACTTCAATCTTTCTGTAGGAGTGACCGATAGGTTCATGGAAGCAGTGAAGAAAAATGAAAAATTTGATCTGATCAATCCTCGGACAGAAAAGAAGACGAAATCCCTGAAAGCAAGATCGCTGTTCGACCTCATTGTCTATTCTGCATGGCGGTCAGGGGATCCAGGATTGGTTTTTTTGGATGAAATAAACCGGCATAATCCAACCCCTCATCTGGGTCGAATCCGAGCAACCAATCCCTGTGGAGAGATCCCTCTTCTCCCTTATGAAAGCTGTAATCTGGCTTCTGTCGATATATCAAAATTCGTCAAGAACGGAACTGTGGATTGGGATAAGCTAGAGGAGGCTGTTCAATGGGGAATCCGTTTTCTAGATGATGTTATCGAAGTCAACAGATATCCTTTACGTCAGATTCAAGAAATTACCTTAGCTAACCGCAAAATTGGCCTTGGAATCATGGGATTTGCTGATACACTTATAAGATTAGGAGTTCCCTACACTCACATAGATGCCATCTCTACGGCTTCAAAACTCATGAGCTTTGTTCGAAAGGCATCACTCAAAGCTTCGGCAGCACTGGCTGAGGAAAGAGGGGTTTTCCCTAACTATGAACAGTCGATTCTTCCTCAAAGGAATCTTAGGCTTCGGAATGCGACGGTTAATACGATCGCTCCAACGGGAACGATAAGCATCATCGCTGGATGTTCGAGTGGGATCGAGCCCTTATTCGCATTGAGTTATGTTCGTAGTGTTCTATCTGGGGCAAGGTTGTTCGAAACGCACCCTTTGTTCGAGATGGAGCTTCGACGAAGGGGATTGTATTCCAAGGAACTCATGACAGAAGTGGGACGAGTTGGATCTCTTCAGGAGATCGAAGCCGTTCCCGAGGATATAAAAAAGATCTTCATCACTTCCTTTGACGTACCCCCGGAAGTACATCTCAAGATACAAGCTGCTTTTCAGGAACACACGGATAATTCTGTTTCAAAGACAATCAATCTCCCTCCTGACTCAACTGTAGAGGATGTCAGAAACATTTATGCTCTTGCCCACAAATTGAAATGCAAAGGTATCACAGTCTATCGCTACGGAACAAAAAGGGGACAGGTCTTGTCCTTTGATTCAAGAACCGAAGGGGAAAGGGAGGAGGATCTGAACTTCATAATGGCTGCATCCGAATACTCAGGAGGCTGTCATTCTGGGCATTGCCTTTTCTAGACGAGGTTGAAAAATGGACGAAGCTAAGGAAAAAATTGGAGAAATCATTGAGCTTTTGAGAAAAGCCTATCCAAGGAGCCGGACAGCCCTGAAATTTGAATCACCCCTCCAGATTCTGGTCGCCACGATTCTGTCTGCCCAGTGCACGGATGAAAAAGTCAATCAGGTCACACCGGCTCTTTTTCGCAAGTATCCGACAGCCCTGGATTTTGCTCAGGCTGATCCCAAAATCCTTGCGAAAGAGATTCGATCCACAGGATTTTTCAGGAATAAAACCAAAAGCATCATTAATGCATCAAAGAAAATAGTTGCAGACTTTGGAGGGAAAGTGCCCGATAGTATGGAATCCTTAATAACACTTCCAGGCGTCGCGAGAAAAACAGCGAACATCGTGCTCTCCAGTGCGTATAAAAAAGCTGAAGGCATTGCCGTGGATACCCATGTCAAGAGACTCTCCCACAGGTTAGGTTTGAGCAAAGAGAAGAACCCGGACAAGATCGAACAGGATCTCCTGGTGCTGGTTCCTAGGAAAGATTGGATCAATTTTAACTATATGCTCGTCAATCATGGACGAAAAGTCTGTCAAGCACGCAAACCAAACTGCCCTGAATGTGTATTGAAACATCTTTGTCCCTCCAGAAAAGAATATTTTCCAGATTTGAAATTGCCTCATTAACCGGGAATTTACTCGCCGGCTTCCATTTTTCTGGCATCAGAAAATTATCCAAATATTTTTGATACAATTGATCATGAAATCCTTTATAAATTGCTGTTTGATTTATCTTCTGTTGTGATTTATATATAATATGCAATGGCTATGATATGACTTGACTGAAGCCAGCAAGACACGCAGGGACAAGGTAGAAACATGGAAAAAGAGGCAATGCTTTATCGCACATCCAGTAGGCAGAAAGTCTCCTGCTCCCTCTGTCATCATAACTGCGAGATTGAACCGTCGAAGTTTGGTGTCTGTGGAGTTAGACAAAACAAAGGAGGGAAACTCTACACCCAGGTTTACGGGAATATCATTGCAGCTCATGTAGATCCAATAGAGAAAAAACCCCTCTATCATTTTTTGCCTGGCTCCAAATCTTTTTCGATTGCAACTATAGGGTGCAATTTCCGCTGCCCATTTTGCCAGAACTGGCAGATTTCCCAGGCTTCGAAAAGCAAAGATTCTCTGGCTACGGGTCAAGAGTGTCTGCCACAGGAGGTTGTCCGGGCGGCAGAAAAACATGGCTGCCAGAGCATTTCATACACCTACACTGAGCCCACTATTTATTTCGAGTATGCGCATGATACCGCGAAGCTAGCCAAGAAGGATGGACTGGCCAATGTCTTTGTCACCAATGGATACATGAGCCTAGACGCTCTTGAAACAATAAGGCCTTTCCTTGATGCCTGTAATGTGGATCTCAAAGCTTTTAGTGAAAACTTCTATAAAAAGATGTGTGGGGCTCGTCTTCAACCTGTGCTGGATTCGATTCGCCGGATGAAAGACATGGATATATGGGTCGAGCTCACCACTCTTATTGTACCCGGCCAGAATGACAGTGAGAAAGAGCTCACCCAGATAGCGCGTTTTATTTCAGAGCTCGATCCCAATATTCCCTGGCATATCAGTCGCTTCCATCCCGATTATAAATACACCGACGCCACTGCTACTCCTTTGAATTCGTTGCGTCTGGCTTACAACATCGGAAAAAATGAAGGCCTTCATTACATATATATAGGAAACGTCCTGGGAGAATCTGAAGGAACGGTTTGCCCTAAGTGCCAGAAGATCCTGATCAGCAGACATGGATTTTACGTATCTGATAATAAAATCAGAGAATCCAGATGTCCTTTCTGTAGAACTTCGATAGCAGGGATTTTTTAGAACGATCGCTTAGAGGTTGATTGAGATAGATGGAAGATCTGGCTTTGTTCACAGACCTTTACGAGTTGACAATGGCCGCTTCCTATTTTGACCAAAGGATGTTCGAACCCGCCAGCTTCAGTCTTTTTATACGAAACTACCCTCCTTCTCGAAGCTATTTTGTCAGTGCCGGTTTGGACGAAGCTCTTTATTTTCTGGAGGATCTTAGGTTTTCCCCCGATGATTTGGACTATTTAGGGGAATCAGGTCTTTTTAAGAGAGACTTTCTGTCCTATCTGAAAAAGTTGCGATTCACGGGCGAAGTCTATGCCATCCCTGAAGGCCGACTCTTTTTTGTGAACGAGCCAATCGTGGAGGTGACTGCTCCTCTCATAGAAGCGCAAATCGTAGAGACTTTTCTCATCAATACTGTTGGCCTCCAGACAATGATTGCTACCAAAGCTTCACGCTGTGTTCATGCGGCCGGCTCTCGGAAATTAGTGGATTTTTCTATGCGACGAACCCAGGGGACAGATGCAGGCATGAAGGTGGCCCGAGCGAGTTATATCGGAGGATTCGTCGGAACGAGTAATGTTCTGGCAGGAAAAGCTTTCGGACTGCCCATATTCGGGACCATGGCTCACTCTTATGTGACCAGCTTCGAGAGCGAGATCGAAGCTTTTCGTGCTTTTACCCGCAGCTTTCCTGATAATGTCATCCTTCTTATAGACACATATGATACTCTCTCTGGTGCAGAAAAAGCTGTGGAGGTTGCAAAGGAAATGGCCCAGCAAGGAGTCGACCTCAAGGGAGTGAGATTGGACAGCGGAGATATGGCTCGCCTCAGCAAGGAAGTCCGCAGAATTCTGCAGAAAGGTGGATTGGGAAAGACAATGATTTTTGCCAGCGGTGGTTTTGATGAATTCAAGATCAAGAAAGTACTCGACGAAGGCGGGGACATCGATTCTTTTGGGGTTGGGACTAAGATGGGAGTATCGGCCGATGCGCCTTATGTGGATATGGCCTATAAACTTGTAAAATACAACGGACATCCTGTGCTCAAGTTGAGTCCTGAAAAACAAACACTTGCAGGTGAAAAACAGGTCTTCCGTTTCACTACTTCTAAAGGGAAGCTGAGAAGAGACATCATTGCTCTGAGAGACGAGAGATTAGAGGACGGAGAACCTTTGCTCAAAAAAGTGATGAGAGAAGGAAAGATCGTCAAACAATCTTCTTCTTTGTCCCGTATTCAAAAAATCTTTCAAGATGAATTTTCAAGGTTGGAGGATCGACTCAAGTCCATCGAAAGAAGGAGATGTGAATATCCGGTTGTCCTGTCCCCAAAATTGAAGTCACTCCAATCACGAACGATCAGGAAGTACAAACGGGAGGAACTGGGGGAAAGTTGAGGTGAAAAAATACAGGTTTCTCCGTCATACGGCCGATGCAAAGTTTCAAGCCTTTGGGGAGACCCTCGAGGAGGCGTTTCAACAGGCAGCTTTAGCCTTGGTTTCTCTGATGTGGAATTGGGAAACAATCGGTAACAAGTTGGAAGTACCTGTACAGGTAGAAGGTCACGATATGAAACAGTTGCTGCTCAATTATCTAGAAGAGATTTTGTATTTATTCGATACCAGGAGATTTCTCTTGAGTCAGGTCGATGATATCTCCATCGAAAGGAAAGAAGATCGATATGTGCTCCGGGCTCTCTTTAAAGGAGATGAATATTCGAGTAAAACCGAAATCTTTGGAGATGTAAAAGCCATTACCTATAATGAAATGGAAATCACGAGAACTATGCCATTTAGGATTCAGGTTGTGGCAGATGTCTGAGGTGATACCATGGAATTGAAAAAAATTAACGAATATAGTTGGGAAATTCCCAAACATGACAACATGAAGGTTCCGGCTATCATATATGCTTCTGACAAGCTGCTACAGGGGATTAAGCGAGATCGGACCCTCCAGCAAGCAAAGAATGTAGCATGTTTGCGAGGCATCCAGTTGAAAGCCTATGTTATGCCAGATGCACACCAGGGCTATGGATTTCCTATAGGGGGTGTAGCGGCTTTTGATCTCGATGAAGGTATCATTTCTCCTGGAGGTGTGGGATATGATATCAACTGTGGTGTTCGTTTGTTGCGAACCGATTTCACAGAGAAAGATGTAATCGAGAAGAGGAAGCTGCTTCTTACAGAGATTTTCAAGGAAGTACCAGCTGGTGTAGGCAAAGCGGGCACGACTCGATTGAGCCAAAGAGTGCTTGAAGAGGTCTGTGCCAAAGGAGCCGAGTGGGCTGTAGAGAATGGATATGGGATGAAAGATGATCTGTTGAAGACGGAAGAAAATGGAAGGATGAAGGATGCAGACCCGAGCTTTCTATCCAAACGAGCCGTAGAAAGAGGAATTCCTCAGTTGGGAACACTCGGTGCCGGAAATCATTTTCTGGAGATCCAGAAAGTTTCAGAAATCTATGACAGAGATGTTGCCGATGTCTTTGGGATTCATTCTCCGGACCAAATCATGGTCATGATTCACTGTGGGAGCCGTGGACTGGGCCACCAGGTAGCTTCTGATTACATAAGATATATGGAAAACAAATTTGGTTCCAGAGGTTTGCCGGATAGGGAACTCATTAATGCGCCGATTCGTTCAAGCTTGGGGACTCAATACTACAAATCCATGAGTGCTGCCGTGAATTTTGCCTTTGCCAATCGGCAGATGATCGCCCATTGGGTCAGGAATGTCTTTTCCAAAGTCATGGGAAATGCAGAGGGAATGGATCAAGTCTACGATGTCTGTCACAATGTGGCTAAATTCGAGGAACATAACATCGAAGGTAAACTGAAACAGGTGTGTATCCATAGAAAGGGAGCAACAAGAAGTTTTGGCCCCGGAAGGAAAGAAATCCCTACTGTTTATAGGGATGTGGGGCAGCCGGTACTTATTCCAGGAAGCATGGGTACGGCTTCTTATATTCTTGTTGGAACTTCAGAAGCTGAGAAACTCAGTCTTGGCTCTACAGCTCATGGTGCAGGACGGGTGATGTCCAGGCACGAGGCTCTTCGCCGGTTCAGAGGAGAGGAGATTAAGCAAGAACTGGAGAAGAAAGGGATCGAGCTTAGATCCACTAGCTGGAGGGGTGTAGCAGAGGAAGCCTCCCAGGCCTACAAGGATGTGGATGAAGTAGTAAGGATTTCCGATCATGCGGGAATCGGGCGTCTGGTTGCTAAAGTTGTTCCTATTGGCGTAATGAAAGGCTAGGCTTCAGGTGACAATCTTATCGATGTCTTTTTCCGCATAATCCTCGAAATCCTGGACCGCATCGTATTCGCTTTTCAGCATCACATAATGGCTGTGTTCCACTTTGCTTAAATACAGAAGAAGTCTTTTTTGTGTCTTTTCCATCCTGTCTGAGAGTCGAGCATAAAACTCTTCTGCAGACTTTTCTGAATCCATGGCTTGGTACAGGATATCTAGCAGAGATGAAGAGGGCTTGATGTCAATACGTTTAAGGAGTTCTTCGCTAGGTTTGTCTGGAATTTGGATTGTTTGGCCGGAGAAGAGAGCTTCGTGCAGCTTTATCAGTACCTGTTTATGTTTGTTTTCCTCAAAGGCCAGCCATTGGAATTTTTCTTTGAGCAGGGGATTTGACACCCTATCGACAAGATCACTGTACGCCTTATTCGAGTCCATCTCAGACCGAATGGCATAGGCTAAAAGGTCCTTTAGCGATGTGGTTGATACATCTAACATCACGTTCTCCTTTATTCAGCGCGAAGATAGAATCCTCGTCTGCAATATTTTCTTTTAATGGGTTATTCTAATCTTTTATGGGAAAATCGTAAAGAGAAAATAGAATATTGTAGACCTTTTTTAGAACAGTAAAAAATTATTTTCGTCGATTTTTTCCCTTGCTTTGGATAATATGTGCAAACATAAAGACATGATTAGTCGAATTGTAAGCCTCTATCGTAGAGCCTATGAAGGGCTTCCTCAGCATGCATGGATTCTGTTTACTGTGTTACTGATCAATTCTGCCGGGATGATGGTGATTTTTTTCCTCAGCCTCTACCTCACGAAGAATCTTGGCTATACGGTTGCTCAGGCGGGTCGCTCGCTCAGTATATTCGGAATGGGTTCACTCGTTGGTTCCTTTCTGGGCGGATGGCTTTCTGACAGAATAGGTTCGACCAATGTCCAGAAACTCAGCCTCCTGTTCAGTGGAATTTTTTATATCTGGCTAGGACAAATTCATTCACTCTGGAGTATAAATCTGATGATCTTCGTCTTAGCCGTAGCCTCTGGCTGGCTTTATCCTGCGAACAGCACCTCTATGGCCCGGGTCTGTCCGCCAGAGATTACGACCAAGGGATTCGCCCTCAACCGTTTGGCTAACAATATCGGCGCAACGATCGGTCCGGCTGTGGGGGGATTCCTGGCTCTGCGGAATTACAGTCTCCTTTTCTGGGTTGATGGGATGACCTGCCTGGCTGCAGTTGTCCTGTTCTCCCTGGTTTGGAAAAAACCAGAGCAGCACCTTAATGTTCTCGCTGGAGGTAAGACTTCCCTCGGCCGTTCCCCGTGGAGGGACGGCCCCTTTCTCTTGATGTTGCCTATGGTGGTGGTTTGGGGCTCCATCTTCTTCCAGCTTATTGCAACATTCCCTCTTTACATGCGGGAGGTTTATGGCTTTGCAGAAAACCGCATCGGTCAGCTTATAATCATCAATACATTTCTCATCATAACTCTTGAAATGCTCTTGATCCATTGGATCGGGAAGAGGTCTCTGACTCGCTTCGTCTCCCTGTCTTTTTTTCTGACCGGTCTGGGCTTTGCTTTGATGCCGCTGGGGCGAGGTTTTGCTTATGCTGCCCTAACGGTGGCAGTCTGGACCTTTGGTGAAATGCTGAGCATGCCTCTTCTTGGTGCTCTTATCGCGTTGCGTGCCGGAACCGGAAGCCAGGGACGCTATATGGGTTTGTTTAGCTTTGCCTTTTCCCTTTCGATGATTGTAGGGCCTGTCCTCGGGACAACGGTGTACAGTCGTTTCGGTCCGACCACACTCTGGTTCGGCTGCGGTATTGTGGGGTGTTTGCTTTATGCGGCCTTTTCGCTGCTCAGCAAATCATTAGAGATTGAGTAGAGTCGGATTCTATACCTTTGATTTGATTTGGCCATAGCTCAGGCAATTCAGGATATCTGGTTTTTCAAGCCAAGCTCGACGGGCAATTCCAATCCCAAAATGCATCATAGCGAGTCCCTGCGGGGAATGGGTATCCGTTCCGATGCTTATCTTGATGCCTTTATCCTTGGCTCTCTTTAAGTAGAATTCGTTTAAGTCAAGCCTGTCGTAATAGGCATTGAGCTCGAGTGCTGTCCCTGTTTTTTGGGCTCCCTCCAGGACTTTTTCCAGATCCACATCATAGCCTTCTCTTCGAGATATCAGGCGGCCAGAAGGATGGGCAATGACTCTCACATAGGGATTTTCCATGGCACGTAAGATTCTTTCGGTGACATTTTTCTTGAACCCAGAATGGATGGCTGCCACCACAAAATCCAATTTCCGCAGGATTTCTTCAGAAAAGTCAAGTTGGCCGTTTTGCAGGATATCCACTTCTGTACCTTTTAGGATTTTCAAGCCTTTTAGTCTTTTATTGATCCGCTCAATTTCTTCAATTTGCTGGAGCAGACGCTCAGGACTCAGGCCATTGGCATACCTAACAGATTGAGAATGGTCGCACACACAGATATACTCATAACTCATTTCTCCTGCTAGCTTTGCAAGCTCCTTGAGTGTCAGAGTTCCATCGCTGTATTGGGTGTGGACATGAAGGTCTCCCTTGATATCTTTGGAATCGACAATCTGGGGAAGCTTGTCCTTTAAAGCTAACTCGATCTCCCCTCTGTCTTCACGCAGTTCAGGAGAAATCAAGGGCATGCCCAATGTTTTGTAGATGTCTGCCTCGTTGGCTCCTGCAATTTTTTTTTCTCCTCTGAAGACACCGTATTCGGATATTTTCAATCCTCTTTCTCGAGCCAACCCCCTCAATTTGATGTTGTGGGCTTTTGAGCCTGTAAAATACTGCAGGGCAGCCCCGAAGGAAGACACTTCTACCACGCGCAAATCCACTTGTCTTTCTATATTTTCTATGGATACGATGGCCGAAGCCTTTGTCCCTCCTGAGGCCAGAATCCTTTTAATGCCTGGAAATTCTGTGAAAAGTTGAATGATCTTGGTACAATTCTTTCCTGCAGCAAGAAGATCGACATCTCCGACAGTCTCTTTCATCCGCCGTAGCGATCCTGCTGGAGAGAGGCGAATGATTTCTGGAGATTTCTCAAGATATGCTGTCACTGCATTGGCGATGATCATGGCTTCCATAATGGGGATACGCTCTTGAGCCCTCTCGAATATTTCGATTCCCTTTTGGATGTTTTCGGCCTTTTTCTCTCCGAATCCGTAGAGTTTGGCCAAAGAACCGTCTCGGGTGACTCTTTTCAGATCATCAAGATTTTTGACCCCCAATTCCTTATAAAGAAGGTGGATAGTCTTGGCTCCCAGATTCTGAATGTTCAATAGATCGAGGAGGCTTTCCGGGATGCCCGAAAGTGCCTCCATGTGCTTCTTCATATCTCCTGTTTGGATGTATTCTTCTATTTTGTTGGCGATGCCACTCCCAATACCTGGTAAGCCGAGAAGTCTTTTCTCCCTGGTAACATCCTCGATATCCTCGTTGAGGTCTTCAAGGATGCGGGAAGCTTTACGGTAGGCGATAACCTTGAATCCTTTTTCTCCCTTGATTTCCAAGGCGTCGGCGATTCTCGAAAAGATCGCTGCAAGTTCTTTGTTTTTCATGAGTGGGATCTGTCTTCCATGATAATCCAAATTCGTCTCAGGTTCAATGAAGATGGATATCTTGTAAGCTTCACGAAAATGGAATTGCTTCCCTCGAGATCCATTGACTTTTTTTTCTTAGATTTCTATTGTAATGGCCATGAAGGTCGTACTCGCAGGATACAATATCGATAGCACAGTCATCGAGGAACTCAAAGGGGCAAGTCCCCGCCGCGATGACGCAACTCCGGAGACTCTCTCTGCTAGCTACGCCCGAATTTCCCGGGATCCCCGTCCGATCGATCAACTCCGTGCCGCAGCCAGAGCCGAAGTAGAGAGAGCTCGGAGGTCGAATCAGAAAATCATCTTTAGAATGGGCCATCACTCTGTGGCTGAACATGCTGTTTTTAATTTTGATATCATCGGCGTTAGCCGCCTGGCCTTAGAGGAGATAGAGAAATTCCGACTTTGCTCCTACACGGAAAAATCTCAGCGGTATGTCATACTGAAAAATGATTTTGTACTCCCGGAAGAAATTAAGAAGGCAGGCTTGCAGAAAATCTTTGTGGACACCATCAGGGCCCAAAATGCTCTCTATCACAAACTGTACAAGAGATTGCGGCCTCATATTTTTACCAAACACGAAGAAATGGCTAAAGATCCCAAAAAACACTCCCTGCTCAATGGCTGGGCCAAAGAGGATGCCCGTTATGTTGTCAGCCTAGCCACTCATGGGCAGGTGGGTATGACCTTGAATGCACGCAATCTAGAATTTTTCATCCGCCGATTCTCTGCTAAAAAATTGGACGAACTTAAAGAATTGAATCAAAAAATCTATAGACTTGCCAAGGAGGTAGCTCCGTCGATCATTCTCTTCACTGAAGCCGATGATTTTGATGCAAAAACCTACGAAGACCTGAAAGCAGGGGTGGATGAATTCATGAGTTCTAAGAAGAAAGCCGGAAATGATGTGGTGCAGCTCATAACTTATACGCCTGAGGCAGATGACCGCCTTGTAGCCTCTCTCTTGCACTCATCATCATCCCTTCCTTATGAGGCTTGTCTTGAAAATACCAAGCGATTGAGCTTGGAGAGAAAAAAGGAATTCCTTAAATTGGCCTTTCGACACATGGAATTTTATGACTCTGTGCTCCGGGAGTTTGAATATGTGGACCTCACCTTTGACCTGATCCTCTCTGCCACCTGTTTTGCCCAACTCAAACGCCACAGAATGGCTACAGTCACAACACAAAAATACAATCCTGCTCTCGGAGTAACTATCCCCCCTTCCATCGAAGAAGTCGGAAATGAAAATGAATATCTCGAAATGATTGCCAGGACGAATGATGTGTATTCGCTTCTCAATGAAAGATTAAAGCAAGGAGCGGAGTACGTGCTGACCAATGCCCATCGGAAGAGAGTTTTGATCAAAGTCAATGCCCGAGAGCTGTATCATATTTCTCGTCTGAGAGAAGACAGGGCTGCCCAATGGGATATCCGTCAGGTCGTAGGAAAAATGACAGAATTGGCTAGAAAGGTTATGCCCCTGACTTTTCTCCTTGTTGGGAGTAAAGACAACTACCCCCATGTCTACAAAGAACTCTTCGGGCGGCGGCCAAAGTTTGATTCCCCAAATCTATAGAATGAAGAATTTATATTTTAGTATTGATTTCTTCAATATTAAGTCTATAGAATTTCTTCTTTCCAATCTTTAAATCGAATCTGCTCTTTTTGCTTAAATCTATTTTGCTTTCAAGGCCCTCAACTCTTCTTCCCTCGATATAAAATCCTCCTTGACGTATTATTCTTTTTGCCTCTCCACGAGAAGGAAAAATATTTTGGTTTACAAGGAAATCAATAAGTTCTCGAATTTCCACATTTGAAGAATCAGAAACCTTTATTGTTTCATCAACTGATAGGGCCAAATCCTCGGGAGCTTTTTTTTGTTTGAACACCCTTTCGAATTCTTGAGCTACGCTTTCTGCCTTTTTCTTAGTCCAGAAATCGGCAACGATCAATTTTGCCAACTCTGATTTAAGATCCTTCGGATTGATCTTCTCCTCCTGAACCTCCTTGCGCCAGTTTTTTATCTGTGGAAGGGAAATATCGGTGAGAAGTTCATAATACCGAAACATCAGAGAGTCGGAAATGGACATGATTTTACCATAGATCTCATTCGGAGGCTCGGTTATTCCCACATAGTTGTCTAGGGATTTGCTCATTTTTTCCACCCCATCTAAACCTTCGAGCAGAGGCATTGTCATAACAATTTGGGGTTCTTGTTGAAATTCCCTTTGTATATCTCGGCCCACAAGAAGATTAAATTTTTGGTCTGTTCCTCCAAGCTCAACATCAGCTTCAAGGGCCACAGAGTCATAGGCTTGCATGATGGGATAGAGGATTTCATGAAGGGATATTGGCTGCCCGTTTTTAAGGCGGTTAGAAAAATCGTCTCTTTCAAGGATCCTGGCGACAGTATACTTTGAGGTCAGCTTGATAATATCAAAGCTAGTGAGCTTGCCAAGCCAGCGAGAGTTAAAGTCTATGATGGTCTTATCTGGATCCAAGATTTTGAAAATTTGGCTTTTATATGTTTCGGCATTCCTGTTGATCTGTTCTCTGGTCATAGCGGGGCGGGTTGTCGATTGTCCTGAAGGATCACCAATAAGCCCCGTAAAGTCACCAATCAAAAAAATGACGTCATGCCCCATATCTTGAAAATGCTTCATCTTACGGATGAGAACCGTATGCCCAAGATGGATATCAGGAGCAGTGGGATCGAAACCTGTTTTGACTCGAAGGGGCTTGTCATTTCTGAGCGAACGTTCAAGCTTAGCTTTGAGCTCGTTCTCTTGGATAATCTCCACACAGCCTTTTTTGAGATATGTATATTGTTCTTCAACTGATCTTCTGATCGTTTTCATCTTTCTTGGCACCTTTATTTGATAGCGACGCGTCTCCCCTTGACTTCCAAGCGGCCCTCGAAATAGAGTTGTACCGCTTCGGGATAGATTTTGTGCTCCTCTTTGAGGATGCGTTCACTGAGAGTTTCCTCAGTGTCGTCTTGGAGCACCGGGACCACAGCTTGCAGAATGATAGGACCCATATCTACATCTGCGGTGACAAAGTGCACTGTAGCCCCCGAATATCTGACTCCCCAGTCAATAGCTTTCTTTTGGACATGAAGTCCGGGGAAGGAAGGAAGAAGTGCAGGGTGGATGTTCATAATTCTGTTCTTGAATGCATTACAGAATAGAGGAGTCAGGATTTTCATGTATCCAGCCAGACAGATCAAGTCCACGTCGTTTCGCTTCGCTGCATCAATGATCGCTTGATCATAGGCCTCGCGAGAGTCGAACTCTTTGGGATTCAAATAGAGTGTTTTGAGATTTCTTTCTAGGGCGATGCTTAATCCTAGGGCATCCTTTTTGTTGCTGAAGACGAGGACGATATCCCCGTTGATTGTTCCCGACAAGATGGCATCATGGATGGCTTTGAAGTTCGAGCCTCGGCCAGAAAGAAATACTGCGATCCTCCCTTTTTTCTTAGGACTTTGAAAGACTTCTTCTGTCATTTTATTATCCTGTGTATGGATTACTAAAACCTGATCATGAATCCTATTTTAGCCGAAAAACCACTAAAATCAACAACGGCCTCTGAAACAGAGCGGAAATTTGGGCCTGATGGTTTTTCAGCCATGATTTTAGCCTTTGCCTGCCAAAGATCCTGGTCAGAAATATATTCCTCGAAATAATACAGAGTCCCCTTTATCCCCACTTCATTTTCGCCAGAGAAACCTTTAATCTTGGCCAACCTTGCTGTGCCCTCGATAAAAAAACGCACACCCATGTCAGAATCATACATAAAGCCGAGGCCAGCGAGTGTGATTGAACCTGATGCAGAGGCTTTCTGAAGTTCGAGATAGCTATACTTTTTTACTGTTAAAGATTTTCTTCCTTCCCTGTTTACATATTTGGCCCATACAAGACCCGATCCTCCTCTCAAAAACAACCTGAGTTTGCTCATGAGAGGAATAAAATAGTAGCCGGAAAGAGTAACAGGATAAGCGGATACAGTCATCGGGAAAACGTGGCTGAAAGTTCCTGTTGGCCTCTCGACTATCACTTCTGCCTTTGCTTCGTTCACATCGCTGTAGATATACCCTGCTCCTAGACCTAGGCTGATTCGAGGAATAAAGGAGAAGAGGATTTCTCCTTCAAGGTTGACTCCAGAATGCATGCTTCTGACATTCTCTCCGAGGACCTGCCAATTATTTTTTTCTTTAGCTTCGATCTTTTTCCATTCGGCCCAGCCGTCCAACGAACGATGCACTTCAGAGAGTTTAAGATAAGAATAGCCTCCTGATATCTTGAAGTGAAGGTCCAAACCTTGAGCAGAATTCGAAAGGATCAGGAGCAGAATCAAGATTCGGAATATTCCTGCCGTAGTAAATATTTTCTTTATGCGGGTAATGTCACGCATTGGCTTTTGGTTTATTCGACCTTAAACACATTCGGAATAGCCTGTTTCCAGACCTCGAAGGCGACATCGACCGGGAGATCAACCATCTTTTTATCATGACTGTAAATTGTCATCTCTCTTCCTGTCGTAACCCCGATTTCAGATACCGTGACATTCTGGCTTTGGGCGAGTGTGAGGAATTCATCTCTATTTTTTGGCCTGACTGTAACAAGGATCCTGGATTGTGATTCTCCGAAGAGCAGAGCATCGTCGGGGATTTGTTCCTTCAAATGCACTTCCCAACCAATTTTGTTTTCGCTTAAAAAGGAGCACTCGGCCAGACATACAGCCAAACCTCCCTCAGAAATATCATGGGCTGAACACAGAAGCTTCTTGTCTATGGCTTCAAGGCATATCTTATGAACGTTTATTTCTTCCTCCAGATCGATTTGGGGGGGGAGCCCTCTCCCCATATTCCAAATATATTTGACATATTCTGTGCCGCCTATTTCGTCTTTGTTTCTACCTATGAGAAATATCAATTCTCCCTCTTTTTTGAATCCCGGGCTTACGGCCTTATCGATGTCTGTGATTAGTCCCACCACCCCTAGTACTGGAGTTGGATAGATGGATTCGCCTTCTGTATCATTATAAAAACTCACGTTTCCCCCAGTTACGGGTATCCCGAAGGCTTGGCAGGCCTCTGAGATGCCTTCGATGGTCTCTTTAAACTGCCACATGATTTCGGGCTTTTCAGGATTCCCGAAATTCAAGCAGTTGGTGACTCCTATTGGACGAGCTCCAACACAGGCAAGATTTCTGCATGCTTCTGCAACTGCGACTTTTCCCCCTGTTCTTGGATCGAGATAGGTATAAAAGGAATTCCCATCCAAGGTAATAGCGAGGGCCTTTTTTTTATTTTTTATCCTCAAGAGTGCAGCATCTGCACCAGGAAGAAGGGCCGTATTGATTTGAACCATGTGGTCGTACTGACGAAAGACCCATTGTTTATCTGCAATTGTAGGGGAGGAGAGAAGCCTAAGGAACGTGTGATTCCAATCTTCGGGAAGAGGGACCTTTGCCGATTGGGTTTTTGACTTGAGGTAGGAGGGAACTCTGCTATTCCTTTTGTATACTGGACAGAGGTCAACAACTGCCTTTACAGGGATATCCACCACGATTTCGTCTTTGAATAGTACTTTAAGCTTTTTGTCTGCAGTCACGCGGCCAATAATAACGGCATCCAAATCCCATTTCGCAAAGATGTCTTGTACCTCCTTCACCTTGTCTTTCCTTGCCACCAATAACATCCTTTCCTGCGATTCTGAAAGCATGATCTCATAGGGAGTCATGCCTTCTTCTCTTTGAGGAACGAGGTCAAGATCGATTTCGATTCCTGAATTTGAGTTGGAGGCCATTTCAGTCGTAGAACAGGTCAAGCCCGCAGCTCCCATGTCCTGGATGCCCACGATCAAATCCTTACCCATGACCTCCAGACAGGCTTCAAGTAATAGCTTTTCCTTAAACGGATCTCCCACCTGTACGTTTGGCCGCTTTTGCTCCAGATCCTCACCAAACTCAGCTGAAGCCATCGTAGCTCCGTGAATCCCATCCCTTCCAGTTTTTGACCCCACATAGAGCACCGGGTTGCCTTCTCCCTCCGCTTTGGCATAAAAAATCGCGTCTTTTTCGCAAATCCCTAGACAGAAAACATTAACAAGTGGATTGAGGGAGTAGCACGGATTGAAAACCATCTCTCCTCCAACCGTCGGGACACCCATGCAGTTTCCGTATCCTGCTATTCCTGAGATGACTCCTTCTGTAATCGCCCTATTCTTAGGGATGGATAAAGGACCGAAACGGAGCGAGTCCAGCAGTGCAATCGGCCTTGCCCCCATGGTAAAAATATCCCTCAATATCCCGCCGACGCCTGTGGCTGCTCCTTGATATGGCTCAATAAATGAGGGATGATTGTGTGATTCAATCTTAAAGACAGCGGCAAGACCCTCTCCTATGTCGATGATGCCTGCGTTTTCCCCAGGTCCTTGAATGACATTCTTTCCGGAAGTAGGAAATTTTTGCAGGTGGACTTTTGAGCTTTTATAGCTGCAGTGTTCAGACCACATAAGTGAGAAAATGCCAAGCTCCGTGATGTTGGGCTCCTTGCCGATGAGGCTGACAATACTTTTATACTCCTCTTCTGTCAGATTGTGTTCTTTTAAGATTTTCTTGTCGATCATGATCAAACATCTCCCTTAGGGCCAAGCATTCGGCAAGGGGGAGAACCAACGTAACTCCGCTTCTCCATTCTATTTATTTATTACTCAACATTGCTGCAAATGTCGGATAATCGATTCGAAGATAATCCTTCCATCCTTACTTCCAAGGAGTGATTCAGAAGCCCTTTCGGGATGGGGCATCATTCCCAAAACATTTCTTTTTTCATTAGTCAGACCAGCGATATTCTCGATCGAACCGTTAACATCAGCCTCTTCTGTGATTCGGCCCTCAGCATCTGCATATCGGAATACAATCTGTCTATCTCTCTTGATCTTCTCAATCGTTTCAGGTGGAGCATAGTAGTTGCCATCAAAATGAGCTATGGGGATTTTTAGAAGTTGACCTTTTTTCCCTCTGTTTGTGAAGGGCGTTTGTGGATTTTCGATCTTTATGTGGACGTGGTCGCAGAGAAATTTCAGGTTTTTGTTCCGTAGCATTGCACCAGGAAGAAGCCCCAATTCAAGAAGAACTTGGAATCCATTACATATGCCAAGGACTAATCCTTCCTTATAAGCAAAATTTTGGAGCTCTTGCATCAAAGGAGAGAATTTGGCAATGGCTCCTGAGCGAAGATAATCTCCGTATGAAAAACCCCCTGGTAGGATAACACAGTCTACATTTTTAAGGCTATGGTCTTTGTGCCATAGATAAATGCATTCTTGAGCGAGAATATCTTTGCAGATGAAATAAGTATCCTGATCGCAGTTGGATCCGGGAAAAACAACCACTCCAAATCTCAATTTATTCGATAATCTCCCAGGTGAATTTTTCAATTATAGGATTAGCCAGGACTTTATCTGCAAGCTCGGGGATGTTTTTTTGTATTTTTTCCTCAGGTATGTCATCTGTTTCAATCTCGAATACTTTTCCTTGCCTGACATCTTTTACAAAATCGTATCCCAAGGTAAGGAGAGCGTTTTTAACGGTTTGACCTTGTGGGTCCAGTACAGTGTCTTTGAAAGAAACGAGAACTCTAATCTTCATCGGCAAGTACCCTATCAAAGATATAGTCTATTTTTTCCATGTAGATATCAAGAGTGAAGCACTCATTGATTTCTTTTTTGGTTAAAATCTTCGTGATTTCAGGATCCTTATGTAAGAGATCTTTAAAATCCAAATTTTCGTTCCAAACTTTAAGACTATTTTTTTGGACAAGTTGGTAGGCCCGTTCCCTGGAGATTTCTTTTTTCGTAAGCGCTAAAAGGACTCGTTGTGAAAAGATGAGTCCTCTAGTGAGATGGATGTTCTTTTCCATCTTGACCGGATGAACATTCCAGTTTTTTATAAGGTCGTATGTTTCTGCTATCAGGAAATCTGTGATGATAAAGGAGTCGGGAAGGATGACCCGCTCTGCAGACGAGTGAGAGATGTCTCTCTCATGCCAGAGGGGAATATTTTCTAATGCCACATGCAGGTTTGTCCTTGTAATACGGGAGAGACCAGAAATTCTTTCTGCCCGAACAGGATTTTTTTTGTGAGGCATGGAAGATGATCCTTTTTGTCCTTTTGTAAAAGGCTCTTCGACCTCGAGGACTTCGGTTCGTTGGAGGTGACGAATCTCGACAGCTATTTTTTCTAGCGTGGCACAAACAAGAGCCAGCACAAAAAGCGCTTCTGCATGGCGGTCGCGTTGGAGAACTTGAGTGGATACTTTAGCAGGGCTTAATCCAAGTTTTTGTAAAGCTAAAATTTCCATTCGCGGATCAAGATGGATGTAGGTTCCCACAGAACCGGAAATGCGCCCTACACTCATGTTCTTTATGGCATAATGGATGCGGCGCAAATGTCGTTTGACCTCTTCATACCATACAAGAATTTTTACTCCAAAGGAGATAGGTTCGGCATGAACGCCGTGGGTGCGTCCCACAATTGGCGTATTTTTGTGTTTCAGTGCCTGGTCCTTTAGGATATCTTTGAGGGAGTTAAGGTCTTTTACGATTTTTTCCAATGATTCCTTGATAAGAAGGGACAAAGCTGTATCCACGATATCGTAAGAGGTGAGTCCCAGATGTATATAGCGAGAATCGTCTCCCACATGTTCGGCGATGGAGTGGAGAAAGGCAAGAACATCATGTTTGACAATCTTCTCGATTTCTTCAATTCGCTCCACAGAAAATCCGATTTTTTGTTGGATTCTCTCTAGGGCCTCAGAAGGGATCTCTCCCAATTCTTGCCATGCTTTGCACACGGCAAGCTCTACGTCAAGCCATTTTTGATATCTGTTCTGATCTGTCCATACAGAACTCATTTCCTTGCGGGAGTATCTTTTAATCATCGATCAATCCTATTTCAATTGAGGTCAAATCATAACAACAAGCTGTGAGCCTGTCAACGTAAATCAGGGTAAAGTCAAAAATATTAACATTCTCCTATTGACAAAGAAGTGAAGTTTATATAGTATTATTGATGGCTTTTTTTACTTACTATGGCTTAAGCTTAAAAGGTAGTAAAAGAGAAAGAGCTCTCTAGGAAGAACGTCCTTTCTCTGCATTTTATTCCCTTAAAAGAAGAAAACAGCTTAAACGTACAGATGGAAGATTATGCCAGCGTAGCTCAGTTGGTAGAGCAGCTGATTTGTAATCAGCGGGTCGG
>Ga0209636_10000836_pt1 | contig 30612 bp, 22 predicted proteins | sample DeeMarSWOR152_54_FD_187464 | JGI IMG/M metagenome (GOLD analysis project Ga0209636, IMG submission 187464) | Marine sediment microbial communities from White Oak River estuary, North Carolina - WOR-1-52-54 (SPAdes) (version 2) | ecosystem: Environmental > Aquatic > Marine > Intertidal zone >...
GACTTTACAAGGACGGGATAGCCGCTGACCACCAGCTTGAAAGCGCACGGCTCGCGATGGAACAGGCACGAGCCAGCCTTGTCTCTGCTGAACAAGCGCTCAGGGACTGCACTCTGAGAGCGCCGTTTTCGGGATTTGTTGCGGACAAGAACATTGAGCTTGGAGAGGTAATTGTACCCATGGCAATGACGGCGCCGAACTTCGTCGTCGTTGACATATCGAGCGTAAGGGTGAAGATTGGCGTCCCTGAGTCGGAGATAGGAAGTATCAGGCAGGGCCAGGAAGCGACACTTTCCGTGTCCGCTTATCCTGGCAGACAATTCGAAGGTCAAGTCTCTACGGTCAGTCCGCTGGTAGGCCAATACACAAGGACGGCGGAGGCCGAAGTTATGGTCAAGAACCAGAACGGTTCGCTCAAGCCCGGGATGACGGCCGAGCTTTCGGTGAAGGTTGACACGAGGGAGAACGCTCTGGTCATTCCTGAAGCGGCCGTGAGGCGGGAAGTGGGAATCGCAACGCTATTCGTTGTAAGCGAGGGGCGAGCGCACGAGCGCAAGATCGCAACAGGCGTGGTTGGCTCAGGCCTTGTTGAGGTTCTTTCGGGCTTGAGTGAGCAAGATTCCGTGGTCGTGAAGGGGCAATTCCAGCTCAAGGATAACAGCCGTATTCGCATTGTTGACTCTACGATAGAAACGGAACAGAGGTGATGTCCGAGTGAGGCTAGCAGGTTTTTCCGTACGAAGACCCGTTGCAATTTCCATGTTCGTTCTGGTCTTTGTCGTGATGGGTTCTATTTCGTTGCGGAAGATGCCGGTCGAGTTCATTCCCGAACTCAACTTTCCGGTTCTATTTCTGAGCGGCAGGTACGAGGGGGTCGGACCGGAAGAGATTGAAGAGCTTGTCACCAGGCCCCTCGAAGCTTCGGTCAGCCAGGTCAGCGGGGTGAAGACCATCCGGTCAACTTCTCAGTACGGTGTCTCGTCCCTGGAGTTGGAGTTTGAATGGGGCACCGATCTTGACCAGGCAATGGGTGATATCAGAGAGAAGATCGAAATCGCCATAGAGAATGAGTTTCTGCCCGAAGACATGCGAAAGCCTCTCATCTACAAATACGATCCTTCAGACATGCCCGTGTCTTTCTACGGCGTCTCCGCCCTCGACAGGACGCAGAGAGAACTGAAAGAAATCTCCGAGGATGACATCAGACCCGTTCTCGAGAAGCTGGATGGCGTTGCCTCTGTCATAGTTTGGGCAGGCGGAGAACGGGAGATTCTGGTTGCCGTTGACCAGGCAAGACTCGCCGCGCTGGATATGAACCTCAGCAATGTCGTCAACATCATTCGAACAGAGAACGCCGATCTTGGCGCGGGTCACGTTGTCCAGGAGCTCAGGGATTACAACGTGAAGATAGCCGGAGAATTCGAGGCCATAGATGAAGTGGCGAATCTGGTCCTCAAGAGAGACGAAGGGAAAATAATCAGACTTGGCGACATTGCCAAAGTCTCCTACGAGGATGTCGAGGAGACGGCGTTCGCGCGAATGGGACTCAGGGAGAGTGCCATGATCGCGATCATGAAACAGTCTGGCGCCAACACGGTGAGCGTGGCGCGGCAGGTGCGAAGAGCTCTTGATTCTCTCAGGCCTCATCTGCCGCCAGACATCAGAATCGATGAGATGTTTGACTCGGCCACCTACATAGAAGATTCCGTTCGGAATGTACGTGACGCCGCGCTCTATGGCGCTTTGCTTGCTATTTTCGTTGTGTGGCTGTTCTTGAGAAGTTACCGTTCGTCTTTCATAATCGGCATCGCAATTCCCATATCCATCGTTTGTACCTTCTTCCCTCTCTACTTCATGGGCATTTCCGTGAATATCATTTCTCTTGGCGGGCTTGCAATAGGCGTGGGGATGTTGGTCGATAACTCTATCGTTGTTCTGGAAAATATCTTTCGCAAGCTCCAGGGAGGCGAGAATCGATTCGTGGCCGCAGAGTCGGGCGCGTCGCAAGTGGCTCTTGCGGTCACTGCCTCAACGCTGACAACGGTCATCGTCTTCGTTCCGATTCTGTTTACAGAAGGAATCGTAAAGGTTCTTTTCGGTCAGCTTGCTGCCAGTGTGGCCTTTTCACTCGTGGGTTCTCTCATTGTTGCCTTGACGCTTGTCCCGATGGTCTGCTCGAAGATCATGAATGTTGCCGAGACACGAAAGCTGGAGGCCTCTACGGCCATTATGCGTGCCATCCAGAAGCGCTATGAGAAGACCATTCTCTGGGCTCTGGCTCACAGGAGAACAGTACTGCTCATGTCCATAGGTCTTTTCGTCTCGGGATTGGCTCTTCTGGTTCCCGTGGGTGCAGATTTCATGCCCCAGAGCGACGACGGAATCTTTGCCGTCTTTGTGGAGCTCCCCGGAGGGTCTCCGCTGGAAGAGACGGACAGGCTGATCCTTTCAGCCGAGGAAGAGCTGATTGAGCTTCCTAACGTGGCCATGATTTTTGCGATGGGTGGGGAGGCCGCCAGGCACACTGAAGAAATGGTACCCAACAGGGGCACTCTGTTCCTGCGTCTTGTTGACCGAGGAGAGCGGGACCTGAACACTGCACAGATGATGGACATGGCCAGGGAAAAGCTCCTCCGTTTGGGAGGGGCGAAGTTCACCCTGACTCAGATGGGTCCGGAAGAGGGGAGTAGCTACGGAGACGTGGAAATAAAGATCTCTGGAAGTGATTTTGAGACACTGAGGATGCTTGCCAAGGCCGTAGAAACCGAAGTCAGTTCCATACAAGGGGTGAGGGAGACCACGTCAAGCATTGAAGAATCTCGCCCGGAGGTGCGATTCGTCGTGGACAGGGAGAAGAGTGCTCTGGCCGGTCTGAATGCGTTCCAGCTGGCGACCATGGTCAAGACGGCACTCCAGGGGACAGTGGCGACAAGAATTGAGCAGTATGGGACCGAGATCGACGTTCGCGTGCAACTCGCAGAGAGTGGGAGAGATAGAATCGAGAGCCTCGAGAACATGATGGTGATTACGCCTGTTGGAACGAGAGTGCCCCTGAGACATCTCGTTGACACAGAGTTTGGCGAGAGTCCGGCCAAGCTCCACCGTGAGAGTCAAAGGCGATTGGTGTGGGTTGGTATAAACCGGAGCGGAAGGGACTTGAGAAGTCTAATGGCAGAAGTGCGAGGACGGCTGGCGAGTTTCCCGCTGCCAGAGGGCTACACCATAGACTACGGTGGAGAAGACGAGGACATGAGAGAATCATTCGTGAATCTGGGCATCGACTTTCTGCTTGCTATCATCCTGGTCTACATGGTGATGGCAGCGCTCTTCGAATCACTACTTCATCCCTTCACGATCATGTTCTCCATTCCGTTCGCAATCACAGGTGCAATATTCGCCCTTTTCATTACGCAGCACACGATCACAGTAAATGCCCTCATCGGTGTAGTCATGTTAGTGGGGATTGTTGTTAACAACGCCATTGTGTTGCTTGACTACGTGCAGCGTCTTAGAGCTCAGGGGAAGAGCGTTCACGAAGCGCTCTACCAGGCCGGATGTATCAGGCTGAGACCAATTCTGCTCACCGCGATCACGACGATACTCGGTCTTCTTCCTCTTGCCATCGGCTTGGGAGAAGGTTCCGAGGTGCGAACACCTATGGCGGTTGCTGTAATAGGGGGATTGGCTCTGTCCACGCTTCTGACTCTCATCATAATTCCGGTGGTGTATACTTATGTCGAAGCTTTCGGGCAGAGATTGCAGCGAATCTTTCTCTTCGTCTTCCATCGTGAAGAGGTAAGCTAGACCGCAAGCTCCGGGGGGAGGGTGCGGCCTGGCAGAGCCGGGCGTAACGCCTGGATTGTTGCGCTGCGCCGCGAGCATCTACCCGTTGTCGGCATTGGGGCGCCGCGAGCATCGAGCCAGCCTAAGGATTAAGTCGATAACGTGCGCCTGCGGCTGCGGCATCGGTGTGGGGTAGGCAATCACAAGGAAGGTGCAATGACATTTGAGATCGAAACCCCCAGGGTGCTCGTTGTTGATACCGAGGCACCGGATACCAAGCGGCTCATCGCGTTCCTAGAGGGGAGCGGCTACGAGGTGCTTTGGGCGACAGACGGTGAGGCCGCTTACAACATAATCGACTCCGAGCCTCTTCACGTGGTCATCTCTGAGATCAGGCTGCACAGGATTGACGGAATGCGGCTTCTTTCCATTGCGCGTGCCCGCAATCCGGAGATATGCGTGATAGTAATCACCAAGGGGGCGGACGTGGAACTGGCCACAGAGGCCATGCGACAGGGCGCCTACGATTTTCAGGCGAAGCCGCTCAATCTCGAGAAAATAAAGGCCGTCATAGAACGAGGGGTCTCTCATCAGAGGCTCGTGGGACAGATCACCGATCTTCACACCAGGCTGGACTCGCGCTACGGTTTTGAGAATCTCATCGGCATCTCGCGAGGCATGAATGAGATCTTTGAGAAAATAAGGCAGATTGCACCTACCAGGGCCACAGTACTTATCTCGGGTGAAACGGGTACCGGTAAGGAGTTGATCGCGCTTGCCATCCACCATAACAGTCCGAGAAGAGACGAACGCTTCGTGAAGCTCAACTGCGCTGCTCTCTCGGAGGGAGTTCTGGAGAGTGAGCTCTTCGGTCACGAGAAGGGTGCTTTCACGGGGGCCGTTGCGATGAGAAAGGGGAGATTCGAGGTTGCTGACGGCGGCACGCTCTTCATCGATGAAGTCAGCGAGATTCCGCCCACGGTGCAGGTGAAGCTGCTGAGGATGTTGCAGGAACGCGAGTTCGAAAGAGTGGGTGGTTCCGATACCATAAACGTTGACGTCAGATTGGTGGTGGCCACGAATCAGAGGCTGGAACCCCTTGTCAGGAAGAAGAAATTTCGAGAAGACCTTTACTATAGGCTCAAAGTTATCACAATAGAAGTGCCCCCTCTGAGGGAGCGCAAAGAAGACATTCCTCTGCTGGTTGACGCATTTATCAACGAGTTCAATGAGCTTCACGGGAAGAAGGTTCAGGGTATCACCCGAGGCGCAATGGATCTCTTCATGCAGCACTATTGGCCTGGAAACGTCAGGGAGCTCAGAAACTGCATCGAAGGAATGGTTGTCTTCTGCACGAGAGAGAGGCTTCTGGACGTGGCCGACCTGCCTGAGCACTTTAGGGCTAGCAAGAAGCGCAGGCAGTTTTTCAGAATACCTGTCGGTATCACCATGGAAGAGTTGGAGAAGATAGCCATAGAGGAGACCCTCAAATCGGTGGGATACGACAAGCAGAAGGCCGCGGAAACCCTCGGGATCGGCCTTAGAACGCTCTATCGAAAGATGAAGGAGTATGATATCTGGTCCGGATAGTGGGCATTTGTCATTTGGACAATGCCGCACGATAACGTGACTCACGCTCTAAAGCATCCTTCTTGGCCCCCAGCGACCCTTCGAGTCTTGCAAGCCTTCCTGGGCCTGCGTTCCCCGTTACGGTGGTCTCTAGAAGTCCCTTGTCATTTGGGCAAAGCGGGCCGTGGCTCTGATTGACGCGCAGGTTCTCAACTTTCCAGAGATTCTCGGTAACCTGTGTCGGTCCATCAGGTTGTGAGCTGGGCAGGCGTCGCATTCTGGTTTGGCACGCTAGTTGCGTAACCCTTGCATCTAACATAATTGGGGATTCCAAATATGCTTTCTGGGGAGGTGATCGTTGCTGGATATCTGATTTCGTTCAATCGTTTTGTTTACGCACATGCGGGACCCTCCTGACAAGGCTCGTTTCACCGGTCGTGCGGGGTATCAGGGGTCTCGTGACCTAATGAATCGAAAGGAGTGTCTATCATGAAGGTGAAGCCATTGGCAGACAGGATTCTGGTCAAGCGCCTCGAGGAGAAGGAGGTCAAGAAAGGAGGTATCATCATTCCTGACACTGCGAAAGAGAAGCCTCAAGAGGGAGAGGTGATCGAGGTTGGCGGCGGAAGACTCAATGAGGCCGGCAAGCGCATCCCTGTTGAGCTTAAGAAGGGTGACAGGATATTGATGGGTAAATACTCCGGCACGGAAGTGAAGATCGAGGGCAAGGAATACATCATCATGCGTGAGGATGACGTGCTTGCCATCGTTGGATAGCGGCGGATAGTCATTTGGACCAGGATGGTCCTGGTATCCACAGTGTTGAGATCTTGTATCTCTTAGGACATTTGGGAAAAGGAGAGGATTGATATGGCTGCTAAGCAAATGGTCTTCCAGGAAGAAGCAAGGCAGGCCATTCTTGAAGGTGTGGAGATACTTAGCCGAGCTGTCAAAGTGACGTTAGGTCCCAGGGGGCGTAACGTTGTTCTGGATAAGAAGTGGGGTTCGCCTACCATTACCAAGGACGGCGTGACGGTCGCCAAGGAGATAGAGCTGGAGCAACCCTACCAGAACATGGGCGCGCAGATGGTGCGCGAAGTTGCTTCCAAGACGAGTGACGTCGCCGGTGACGGTACCACTACTGCGACTATTTTTGCCGAGTCGATCTTCAAAGAAGGCCTCAAGCATGTAACCGCCGGCAGTAACCCAATGGGCATAAAGAGGGGAATCGAGAAAGCCGTGGCGGCTGCAGTGGAAGAGTTCAAGAAGATGAGCAAACCTGTGAAGGACAGAAAAGAGATCTCGCAGGTTGCCACGATCTCCGCGAACTCCGATACGAGCATCGGAGAGATCATTGCTGACGCGATGGACAAAGTCGGCAAAGACGGCACAATTACTGTCGAAGAAGCCAAGAGTATCGAGACCACACTTGAAGTGGTCGAGGGTATGCAGTTTGACAGGGGCTACATTTCTCCGTATTTCATAACCGAGAAGGAAGGGATGGAGGCAGCTCTTGAGGATTGCCACATTCTTCTCTACGAGAAGAAACTGAGCAACATGAAAGACTTGCTTCCTCTTCTGGAGAAGGTTGCTCAGCAGGGCAAGCCGTTTCTCGTTATTGCGGAAGACGTTGAGGGCGAAGCCCTTGCGACTTTGGTGGTCAACAAGCTGCGCGGCACTCTTTCATGCTGCGCCGTGAAAGCTCCTGGATTCGGTGACAGACGTAAGGCCATGATGGAAGACGTCGCCGTTCTGACCGGTGGCAAGGTCATCTCGGAGGACATCGGCGTGAAGCTCGAGAACGCCAAACTTGAGGATCTGGGCCGTGCCAAGAGAGTCACCGTCGACAAAGAGAACACGACTATAGTAGAGGGCGCCGGTAAGGCCGCGGATATCAAGGGCAGGGTCGCTCAGATAAGGCGAGAGATCGATGAGTCGACCAGTGACTACGATAAGGAGAAACTGCAAGAACGTCTTGCCAAGCTGGCTGGCGGAGTTGCCGTCATCAACGTTGGGGCTGCAACCGAGACCGAGATGAAGGAGAAAAAGGCCCGTGTCGAAGATGCTCTTCACGCTACTAGAGCTGCCGTGGAGGAGGGCATTATCCCTGGCGGGGGCGTTGTGTTCATCAGAGCAGCAGCTTCGTTGGCAACTCTCGTGACAAACGGCGAAGAGCAATACGGAGTTAACATCGTGAGGCGCGCCCTCGAGGAACCCATGAGACAGCTTGCGTCCAACGCGGGTCTCGAGGGTTCCGTGATCGTTGAGCAGGCGAAGAGAGAAAAGAAGACCGTTGGTTTCAACGTAGAAACGGAGAAGTTCGAAGACATGTTCGAAGCCGGTGTGGTCGATCCCACGAAGGTGTCGCGTACTGCACTGCAAAACGCGGCAAGCGTTGCGGGTCTTCTGCTGACGACCGAAGCACTGGTGACTGAAAAGCCGGAGAAGAAGTCGGCTCCCGCTATGCCTCCCGGTGGGGGGTACGGTGAGGACATGTACTAGAAGTTGATTGACAGCGTTCTCTTTCGTCTGAGAGGCCTGTGCTTGCGGCGCAGGCCTCTCAGGTTTTTAGACGTCCTTTTGCGCGGCCGCTCGGCCCAACAATGAGGCAGTTGAAGACGGCTCGGCTAAATGCCCGGCAGCTTGGGCTGAGTGGCAGTTGCCGCGGGCCGAAGGTCTCTGCGGTTTCTCTTTCTAGCTTGTGTGAGGTCTGCTAGTATTTACGGAGTACTGTCGGTCTTTGTGCGTCGGCCTTATCACGCAGCTTTCAGAATACTCGAGAACCTGGAACGAGGTAACCGGTGAGTGTGCTCTTCAGCCCCGCGAGAATAGGGACGCTAGAGCTTAAGAATCGCTTCGTACGTTCCGCTACAAACGACAGAATGGTGGCAGAAGACGGCAGCGTTACAGACGAGGCCGTCGATTGCTACGAGTCGCTAGCACGCGGAGAAGTGGGCCTGATCATTACAGGACACGCATACGTTCATCCTCTGGGTCAAGGTAGTGCGAGGCAGATGGCCATATATGATGATAGGTTCGTCCCGGGGCTGGCGAGAATTGCGAAAAGGGTTCGCGATCTGGACGGACATATCGCAGTCCAGCTCAATCACGCCGGGCGTCAGACGCGAGAGGAGATAATCGGGATTACTCCCGTGGCCCCATCGGCTCTTCCGTATGGACTCCAGAAGACGGTTCCACGCGAACTCTCGAATGAAGAGATTGAGGAGATCGTTGAACTCTTCGTTCGCGCGGCCGGAAGGGTGAAGGCAGCTGGTTTCGATGCCATACAACTGCACGGGGCGCACGGCTACCTTATCAGTCAATTTCTCTCGCCGGCCTCGAACATGCGCAAGGACGGATGGGGGGGAGACGAGGGCCGCAGATTCAAATTCTTAAAAGCCATTCTCACGCGGGTGAAGGAAGAGGTGGGTCGAGATTTTCCTGTGTTCATAAAATTGGCCATGGAAGACTTTGTTGAAGGCGGACTCAAACTTTCTGAGAGTATCTCCGTGGCGGGACGCCTTCGAGCTCTCGGCATAGACGCAATCGAAACCAGTGGCGGTTTCTCAACTGCGATGGGCAACATGAAGAAAGGGGTTCTTCCGGGCAAGGGCGAAGCCTATTTCAGACATTACGCTTCCAGCTTGAAGAAGAGAGTTGACGTGCCCGTTATTCTCGTGGGCGGTCTGCGTTCCCTTTCGACCATGGAAGAGATAGTGGATAGCGGAGACGCGGACTTCGTCTCGCTTAGCAGGCCCTTCATCAGAGAACCCGACCTGGTATTAAAACTCAAGGCAGGAACGCCTGCGGTTTCCTGTATTTCGTGCAATCGATGTTCGCTTTCGCACGGGTCAGAGCTAAAGTGCCTTGAGCTTGAGAGAGAGTACGCTGAGGATTCCGCAGGATAGGATCTGCCCGGACAAGGTCTTTCGTCACTCAGGGAGAAGATCGCAGTACGATGAAAAAGTCGCACAGAAGACACAAGTCTCGACATAGCACCGCCGCTGGTGAAAGGACGGTGCTTCACGGTAGGGTCGCACTTGTCACGGGAGGCGGGACGGGAATCGGGAAAGCCATCTGTCTCGCTCTCGGGAGAGCCGGGGCGAACGTCATGGTGAACTACCGCTTCAGGAAGACGCAGGCACAGAAAGTGGCAAATGAGATACGAGATGCCGGAAGTGAGGCGTCCGTCGTACGCGCTGATGTGTCCGTTACAGGTGGTGCAGAAAAGGCTGTTGAGGGCACCGTGCAATCGCTAGGTCGAATTGACATTCTTGTGAACAACGTCGGTGAGTTTCTGCATCGCCCGCTCCTCAAGGTCAAGCCCGAGCAGTGGAGCGACGCTATTGATAGCAATCTCAACAGCGTCTTCTACTGCTCCAGTTACGCCAGCCCGCACATGAGAAGGCGCAAATGGGGTCGGATAATCAACATCGGTGTGGCTGGCTGCGATAGCATAAGGGCCTTTCCGAACACAACGGCCTATAACATAGCGAAGACGGGAGTGCTGATTTTGACCAAGTCCCTCGCAAAGGAGCTTGCCCCCTTCGGAGTGACTGTAAATGTCGTGGCGCCGGGTCTTGCCGAAACAGGAGCCTTGAGCAGGCGTGCAATGAAGAAGGCCAAAAAGGGACTCCCGATGCGCCGCGCAGCAACTCTGGACGAGATCGCAGGAGCTGTGCTCTTTCTTGTTTCCGATGATGCTACCTATATTACGGGTTCCTGCATCCCCGTTTCGGGCGGCTGGCTACTGTAGGACGATTCCTCTTCATGGACAAGCACGTTACAACCCCGGTCAGCGACTTGGAGCATGCTTCCGGTGCTGGGCGCTGTGAGGGCATTCTGGCGGGACTCAATCCCGAACAGAGGCGAGCGGTGCTCCACGATGAAGGTCCTCTCCTCATCGTTGCAGGCGCTGGTACAGGAAAGACATCCGTCATAGTCAGAAGGATCGCTCACCTCATCGCGTCAAAAAGAGCACGGCCGGATGAAATCATCGCCCTTACCTTCACAGACAAGGCCGCGTCAGAGATGGAGGAAAGGGTGGATGTACTTGTTCCCTATGGGTACACGGACGTCTGGATAAGTACCTTTCATGCTTTCGGTGATCGAGTTTTGAGGGAGTATGCACTGGAATTGGGCCTTACGCCTGATTTCAAGGTACTCACACAGCCTGAACAGATAATCTTCTTCAGAGAGCACCTCTTCGAATTTCCTCTTTCATACTACAGACCGCTAGGTGACCCCACCAAGTTTATCGGTGCGATGGTCACGGTCTTCAGCAGGGCCAAGGACGAAGACGTGAGCCCCTCGGAGTATATCGATTACGCCAACCAGTTGATTGAGGAAAGCAGGCGTCAACCTGAAAACGACGAGCTTTCAGAGAGGGCAAAGAAGGAACTTGAGATAGCCGAATGCTATCAGCTCTACCAGGAGCTTATGGCTAGAGAGGGGAAGGTAGATTTTGGAGATCAGGTGAATCTGACGCTCAAACTCTTCCGCACTCATCCGACAGTGCTCAAGAGATATCAAGATAGATTCAAGTACATCCTGGTGGATGAGTTTCAGGACACGAACTACGCGCAGTTCGAGATAGTCAAGCTTCTTGCCCGACAAGCACGAAACATAAACGTAGTGGGAGACGATGACCAGAGCATCTACAAGTTCAGGGGGGCCGCCATAAGTAATATCCTGGGCTTTGTGCAAACGTATCCTGATGCTATGCAGGTCGTTCTGACCACCAACTACAGGTCTCCGCAGTCGATGCTTGACTGCGCATATAGACTCATCAGCTTTAACAATCCTGACAGGCTCGAGGTCAGAAACTCGATAGACAAGCGGCTCACATCTGCTGAGAAAGAAGGCAATGCGCCTCAGCATCTGCACTTTGAGACGGTCTCGGCGGAGGCAGATGCCGTAGCGAGAGTCATCGAAGAAAAGACAGGAACAGATGAATACAGCTATCGCGATTTTGCCATTTTGGTGCGCTCAAACAACGATGCGGATCCTTTCCTGAGAGCTCTGAACATGCGAGGGATTCCCCATAGATTCTCAGGAAGCAGGGGACTCTATGGAAGAGAGGAGGTAAGACTTCTGCTCTCTTTTCTCCGCTCGATATCCAATTTCTCCGACAGCATAAGTCTTCACTATCTGGCAGGTTCAGATATATACGATGTGGACCAGGTTGAGCTCACAAAGCTCAGCAACTTTGGCAAGAGACGAAACAAGAATCTCCATGATGTGCTCAATATTCTCATCCAAGCTGGAGGTGGAGGAGGAAAGACTGAGCTTCCAGATATCACGGAGGACACCCTCCAAAAAGTTCAGAAGCTCATGTCTGAGATAGAAGAGTACGTGAGGCTTTCGAGGGGGAAATCGGCGGGGGAGGTTCTCTACAGATTTATAAAGGAGACAGGGTATCTTGAACGTCTGAGCAGAGAAGGGTCTCCCATTGCAGATGAGAAGATAAGAAACATTGCCAAGTTCTTTGACATGCTCAGGGCGTTTAGCTCTGTCGCAATCCATGACAGCGTTCAGAACTTCGTTGAGCATCTCGACATGCTCACAGAAGCCGGGGATAATCCTGCGGTTTCAGAGGCAGAATTGGACGTGGACGCGGTCAACGTGCTTACCATACACAAGGCCAAGGGGTTGGAATTCAGGGTCGTTTTCATGGTCAGCCTGGTTTCGCAGAGATTTCCCGTACCCCACAGACGGGAGCCGATCGAGCTTCCCGAGCCTCTGGTGAAAGACATTCTGCCGAGCGGGGATTTTCATATGCAGGAGGAACGGCGTCTTTTCTATGTGGGCATGACGCGAGCAAAAGAGGAACTTTTTCTCTGCAGCGCCCGTGACTACGGAGGTACAAGGCCCAAGAAGGTGAGTCAGTTTGTCATGGAGGCACTGGATTTACCCAAGACGAGCCCTTTACCGTTCAAATCTTCCGCACTTGAAGTGATTGAGCGTAGCGCTGGACTCGCGGAGGAGAAACTAGCCCCGGTTGTGAGGCCGATCCTGCCCGAAGAGACTCTCACCCTGAGCTATCTTCAAGTGGACGATTATGAGACTTGCCCCCTGAAGTACAAGTATGTGCACATCCTACGAGTTCCGATCATGAGGCACCACGCCGTGGTTTATGGAAGCGCTCTGCACCGTGCGGTCCAGGAGTACTTGCGGAGGAAGCGCGAGAATCTAGCCACGTCCCTTGATGAACTTCTTTCGGTATTTGAGGCCTCCTGGGTGAGCGAGGGATTCTTGACTCGCGAGCACGAGGAGCAGCGATTTGAAGCAGGAAAGGCGGCTCTGGCGGAATTCTATGAAGAAGAGTCGAAGAGCGAACGGACACCGACCTACGTCGAGAAGGAATTCTGCTTTTTTGTAGGGAGGAACAGAATTATCGGCAGATGGGATAGAGTGGACGTGAACGACGAGGAAGTGAGTATTATAGACTTCAAGTCCTCGGACGTGCGTGTGCAGAAAGAGGCGGACAGAAAGACAAAAGAGAGCCTGCAGCTTCAGATTTACGCCCTGGCCTATCAGAAAACATTTGGTAGACTTCCCACGTTTGTTGAATTACGTTTTCTCGGAACGGGTCTGGCGGGACGCCACACTGTGGTTGAGAAGGATCTTGAAAAGGGCCTTGAGAGAATACAGCGGGCGGCCGAGGGTATTCGATCGCGCAAATTTGATGCTGCACCTGAGTACCTTGCCTGTCAGTATTGCGCATACAGCAGCATATGCCCGGGTTCAAAGCGACACTGAGGAAAAACTTTGGTTCGAGCGAAATCTCTCAAAAAGATCTTCTATGATGGTAAGAGAGGCGACGTCGTCGCAGTAGACGACCTAAGTTTCGAGTGTCATCCAGGACGTATCTTTGGCCTTCTGGGAAGAAACGGCGCCGGGAAGACCACCACACTGAGGATGCTCGCCACAATCTTGGTGCCCACATCGGGCACGGCCGTTGTTGATGGACACGATCTTCTACGCAACCCGGGAAAAGTGAGAGAACGAATTGGATTTCTCTCAGGTGACACGAAGCTCTACGACAGACTTACTGGCAGGGAGACCCTTAAATACTTCGGAAGACTCGCGGGCCTGGATAGCGAAGTCCTGGAACGGAGGATCGAGGAACTTCACCAGCAGTTCGGGCTGGGTGACGTTTTGGATGTGAGAATCGGTAAGATGTCGACCGGGATGAAGCAGAAGATATCGGTCGCAAGAGTAATCCTTCACGACCCGTCCGTCCTGATACTGGACGAGCCGACACTAGGGTTAGATGTCGTGAATGCCAGGGCCACTTTTGAACTGATTCGTCGGTGGAGAGAGGAGCAGAAGACGATCATCTTCTCCACGCACATCATGTCCGAAGCCCAGAGATTGTGTGATGAACTGGGGATAATAGAGAAAGGGAAGCTGTTTGCAAGGGGCTCTCCTTCCATGCTCCTGGAGACGTACGGGGGTCGAGACCTGGAGGACGTCTTCATCCGGTTTGTAGACGCAGAGGAAAGTCCTTCGAGGAGTGGGCAGGTAACGAGATGAAATTCAGCAACGTTCGCACGGTCCTCTGGAAGGAAATCATCGACTCAATCAGAGACAGTCGCACGATCTTTCTGATGATCGCGCTTCCTCTCATCATATATCCCGCCCTCTTCACGGGGCTGGGATACTTCGAACGGATTGTACGCAAGAGGCAGAAGGAGACGGATATTTCCGTTGCCGTCCTGAACCATGGAAGTGCTCGTGAGCTGGTGGAGTTTCTCTCGGGGCAGGAAAAGTTGAACGTTCTGCTGATGCCCCAAACGAAGACAGAAGGAGCGGCTGACATTGTGAGGGAGCAGATTGCACGAGTGGCTCTTCTCATCCCAGAAGGATTCGAGGCCTCCGTAAGGGCGGGCAGTGAGGCTGGACTGACAGTTCTGTATGACGGGGCCGATGTCATTTCGGTGGGGGGCCGCGATAGAGTCATTGCTCTTCTCAGAGAATACGGAAGCGAAATCGTGCGGACAAGGCTGGAAGGACGAGGGTTGGATATATCGATTCTGGATACGGTCGAGATCAGCACTGAGAACGTTGCAACGGCTGGAGAGATGGGGGCCCTTGCCTTGGGGACGATGGTACCTTTCTTCTTGATAATTCTGATGTGTGCTGGAGCCCAGCATACAGCGATAGATGTGACCGTGGGGGAGAAGGAACGGAGCACTCTCGAAACTGTACTTGCCAGTTCTGCCTCCCGCACAGAGGTTGTGTTCGGCAAGTTCGCTGCAGTCATGGTTGCTTGCATGGCCACCGCGATAATGGGTCTCATCGGGCTCCTGCTTACAATCTACAGCGGGCTGTCAGTCATGACAGCGGTTGCAGAGGGGAGTCTGTCAATCTCATTCGGTACTGTAATGGTCCTTCTTCTCACACTGATTCCCGTGATGATATTCCTGTCAGCAGCCTTCGTGGCCATCGGCTGCTTTGCGAAAAGCATAAAGGAGGGCCAAACTTACTCGTCTTACTTCTACATGCTAATAATGCTATCGGCAGTGGTGACTATCTTCCCGGGTTTTGAGATAGGAGTGAAAGGTTACGCAGTTCCGCTCCTGGGTGTCCTTTTCCTCGAAAAGGAAATACTGACAGGCACCTTTGACCTTCTGCATGTTGCGCTCGCGCTTCTCTCGACGCTCACGATCGCGGTAGTAGCTATCTACGTGTCCGTGAGACTCTTCTCTAATGAAAAAGTGATGTTCCGCATCTGACGGATTACCTCATCGAAATCCTTCCCCTGAAAAAAGTCCTTGAATCAAGGCCTAAGAGACAAGCACGAAAAGAAGGGTGTCGCGGTTCCTGTAAGGTCTTACACGGCAGACGAGGCATGTCAAGTGCTATGGCGGGCGGGGCGCCTATGGGCTATTTCTGTTTGGAGGTTTTCAAGTCGTACGGCCAGGTCAAGAGACTTCCGTCCAAGAATCTGACGTCGGTACAACCCGCTCTTTCCAACATCTTTTGTGCACGGTAAGCTCGCACGCTTTCACGGCAAAGGGTGATGACCTGCTTTTCGTCACATAATTCACGGCCCAGCTTCGGCACTTGATTTACCGGGACCAGCCGGATCTTGGGATGCTCGATCCTGGTTTGCTGCCATTCCTTTTCTGAACGCACATCGAGGAGAAGAAGGTCTTTCTCTCCGTTCATTTTCTTCTTGAGCTCCTGCGGTGATATGCTTCTGGCGATTCCGTCCCGCTTGTTTCGAACCACGTTGGCGGCGTCATGTATGGGGTCCATGGAGGAATTGTAGGGAGGGGCATACGCGAGATCAAGGTTGGCCAGCTGTTCTACGTTCATCCCGCAACTGATGGCAGTCGCTGCTACATCTATTCTCTTTGCGACGCCCGCTTTGCCAACACACTGGGCTCCAAGAACCTTTCCGGTGGTGGCTTCTGCAACCAGCTTCAAAGTTATCGTTTCGCTACGGGGAAAGTAGTAGGCTATGTCGGTCGGGGATACTGTGGAAGAAACGACCTTGTATCCTGCTTCCTCGGCCTCCTTTTCCGTGAGGCCTGTACGTGCAATGGCGATGTCAAAAACCTTCGCAATTGCTGTGCCCAGTATGCCCGGGAAAGAATTGGTGAGGCCGGCAACGTTACTTCCTATGACTCTGCCGTGCTTGTTTGCGGTGGAGCCGAGGGGTACAAAGACGGGGTTGCCTGTGATCAGATGCCTGCACTCAACGCAATCTCCGCCAGCATAGATCGCAGGGTCACTTGTTTGAAGGAATTCATTCACAGAAATCGCGCGCGTGGGGCCAATTTCCAAACCGGCCTCCGCGGCGAGAGAGGTGTTGGGTCTTATTCCTATTGCGATAAGTGCAATGTCGCAGTCTATTGTCTCACTTTCAGTCTTCAGTCTCTTCACTCGTCCTCCAGGTGTTCCCTCAAAGCCCGTGGCTTTTTGTGAGAAGACAAGGTGGACGCCCTTTTCCTCGAGATGCCTACGCACAATCGTGGCGATTTCAAAATCTAGAAGAGCCGCAAGAGGCCAATCCAGCATTTCCACAATTGTCACTGCGAGTCCTCTGGTCTTGAAGGCCTCGGCCATCTCCAGGCCTACGAGTCCAGCTCCGACTATGGCTGCCCTTCTGGGTTCCTCTTTTTTGACATAATCCCAGATGGCCATAGCGTCAGGTATACCCTTCAGCCTGAATATGCCCATCAGCTCACGTCCTTCGAGGGGAGGAACGAAAGGTTCGGCCCCAGTAGCGATGACAAGTGCATCATAGGGTAACGCAAACTCTTTTCCGTCGGCTTCACGGCACTGGACGCGACTTGCACTTCTGTCAACGGAGGTCACCTCGGTCTCTGTGAGAACATCGATGTCAAGCTGCTCGCGGAAGTACTCGGGTCTTCTGGCTATCAGCTTTCTGGAGTCGGTGATGTTGCCAGAAATGTAGTAAGGCATCGCACACGCAGAATAGGAAATGTATTTGCCCTTCTCTATAATCTTGATATCTGACTGAGCATTAACCCTTCGCGCACGAGATGCCGCCTTGGGACCAACGGCGCCTCCGCCGACGATGACAATTCTCCTACGGTTAGCATGCATAGCTTTCCTCCAGTACTGAGGCCTGAACAGCCTGACGTCCTTCGCCTCTTGCTAGGAGGCATTATTGGAATGTCGTTGTGCGGCTGCGATAGTCGATATCGTCCTACGTCTATGACGACACGCGGTACGGCAAGCTTGCATTAGCAAACGACCTGACACATATGCCGGAACAGACCACGCGGCGCAAAGGCTTTCCCATTTACAGACCGGCTCTAATCCAGTAATATCTAAAGTGTAAGGATTCCACTGGCATTACACAGACCGACGCCGCGATTTCGGCGATTGTACTGCTTATGATTATCTACTATGGGCAGGCATGGCTCAACGGATTTCTCATGCACAATCTTGGACTACGATCTAGCGTTGTACCATTTACAGATCTCTGACTGCGGAGGAAACGATGAAGAGTGATATTCCGAAGCTCATGCGTGAACGCGGACTTGATGCAATCATGATAGTAGGCGGCGGTGTTAATAATCCGATAATGACCTATATGACAGGCCCGGCGCGGCTCATGCGCTCAGTGTATGCGATGAAGGCGGACGGTACCTCGCTTCTCGTGCACAATCCGATGGAGCGCGACGAAGCCGCTGAAACCGGTCTTCCTTGCAGTACCTTTGCGGATTTTGGGTTGAAGAACCTTACTCGAGAGGAGCAAAGCGAGATCAAAGGTGAGGCAAGGATGATGGGTCTAATACTTGAGAAGCTCGGCATCAAAGGGAAGGTGGGCCTGTATGGAAATCTGGAAGCGAGTCGTTTGCTCTCGCAGGTGGAGTTTATCAGAAAAAGGACGGATGGAGTGGAAATCGCTCCCGAAAGCGACAGAACCATCTTTGAAATTGCGCGGAGCACGAAGGACGCAACTGAGATTGAACGTATGAAGGAAATAGCTCGAAGGAGCTGTGAGGCGGTCGGGATTGTACGTGATTTTCTTTTTTCGTGCAAGATACACGGTAATGGCCTAAGAAAGCCGGATGGTGACGCTCTCAAACTTGGCGATATGCGTTCGATGATTCGAACGGAATTCATCAAGCGTGGGCTCGCGGAGAGCAGCGGGACTATCATCTCTATGGGACGAGACTCCGCAGTACCGCACAATTTCGGAAATGATGAGCAGCCAATAGAGACAGGGAAAACGATCGTGATGGACGTTTTCCCGGGTGAGGTAGGGGGAGGTTACCAGTTCGACATGACCAGGACCTACTGTGTCGGAAATATTCCCCGGGAAGTGAAGAAGATATACGACGACGTTCTTGAAGCACAGGAATTGATTCTTAAATCGCTTCAAGTCAACTCGCTGGCTCGGCTGTATCAGGATAAGACGTGCGAGTTCTTCGAGAGCCGCGGGTACCGTACCATACGCCAGGACGACAAGCTTCAGGAGGGCTATGTTCATGGAACGGGTCATGGCATAGGGCTTGAGGTGCATGAGAAACCTCGCCTCGCCGGGCCGGAGACAAACGCAGACGAGATACTCCCCGGCTCCGTTTTTACCGTAGAGCCGGGCCTCTACTTCCCGGACAGAGGAATCGGGGTCAGAATAGAAGACATTGTGTACGCTACACCTGAAGGGAAGTTCGAAGTCCTTGTTGATTTCCCCAAGGAGCTTTCTCCCCCTTCCGTTGCATGACAGCAGGAGGTGAATCAACATATACACCCCCGCGGAAGACACAAGACCCGAGAGGGCAATTCTTGTCGGTCTGAGAGATTCGAAAGGCAACGAAACTAACGATTCGTTGAAGGAACTCGGACTTCTTGTAGACACGGCCGGCGGTCTTGTCGCGGGTAGCTTGCTTCAGAAGCGCAAATCCGTCTCTCCGCGGACCTTTCTGGGCAAAGGAAAGGTTGACGAGCTTAAGGGCCTCATTAGGCAACACTCCGCTGACGTGGTTGTCTTTGATGAAGATCTATCACCGGGCCAGGTCAGGAATCTGGAAAAAGAGCTTGGAATCAAGGTTGTTGACAGAAGCGAGGTCATACTCCACATCTTCGCTCTGCGCGCCAGAACCCGCGAGGCACGCGTCCAGGTAGAGCTTGCCCAGTTGGAATACCAGCTTCCCAGATTGACGAGACTGTGGAAGCACCTTTCGCGCTTGGGTGGCGGGATAGGTACAAGAGGTCCGGGTGAGACACAGCTCGAGGTGGACAGAAGGCGCGTCCGCGAGCGAATAGCGACGCTCAAGAAACACCTTGCCGGTGTCGAGAAGGAGAGAAGGGTTCAGCGCAGAAAGAGAGAGGACATCTTCAAGGTTTCTATAGTAGGCTATACGAACGCCGGTAAAACTACTCTCTTCAAGGCTCTCACTGAGGCCCAGGCCTTTGTGGAAGACAGGTTGTTCGCGACTGTCGATGCGACGACAAGGAGACTCAGAGCGGAAAGGACCTCGCCGGTAGTCATAACAGATACCGTAGGCTTCATCAGAAAGCTGCCTCATCACCTCGTGACTTCGTTTCGAGCTACACTGGAGGAGGTAGTACAGGCTGACCTTCTCGTCCATGTAGTGGATTCAAGTTCTTCAAGCGCAAGCCATCAAATGGAAATCGTTGAGGAAGTGCTCACAGAGATGGGGGCGGGGGCAAAGCCTACGATTGTGGCTCTGAACAAAACCGACATAGCTGAGGAGGAAAGCCTTCAGGGTTTGAGATACAAGTGTCCTCTCGCTGTAGAGATATCTGCCCTTCGCAAACACAACGTCAGTTCGCTGGTTACTAGAATACTGCAGGCCGCTCGCAGCGAGAAGTCGCTGGCCACCGTTGAGATTCCTCTTACGGAGAAGAGACTGATATCTCAATTGCGAAGGTCATGTGAATTCGTGAAGGAAAGGATGCTGACGGACAAAGTCCGCATTCAGCTGTGGGCTGGACGCAGGGAGCTTGGTAAGCTAACAAGGCGAGGGTTTTCTGTGCGAACGAACTAGGAGCACGTGACAACAGCAGTATGCAAAAGCAGATTCGGGAGGCCGGGGGGACGGCTTTGACCGAACGGTCAGCATCAGGCGAGCCAGACCGACGCAGTGTGGTTTTCGACTCCGCTGAAGCAAAGACACCGCTGGTTCCGAGTCTCCAGGCTTTTTATGCGGTTCCCGTGCCCGTAGAACTGCACTCGGCGGACCGAGAAGCGCTGGATGGACATTTCGGACAGATCCCTATTAGTGCCGGCGCACCGCCGTAGATGAGAGTTCGGAAGTTACACTGGAAGTGTACTTCCTTGCCGTCTTTTGGTGTCAAAGTCAGCGTGGATATGATTTCCTCGTCTGTTCCTATCGATTTTCTTCTGAGCAGACATTCCATTACTTCCTGAGATTCGTTTGAGAGAATCTGAGTGAAATCCCTTCCGACGAGTTCTTCCCTTGAGTACGTCGAGAAATCGACGAATGCTCTGTTTGTAAAAACCACCTTGCGATCCTGAATAACAACGTAACCATCACTCATGTTCTCTAGAATGCTTCGATATCTCTCCTCGGACTGCCTCACCTGTTCAAACATTCTGGCGTTCTCTATGGCGATGGCGGCCTGAGCAGCTATGGCGGAAAGGATCCAGATGTCTTCTTCGTCATATAGATTGGCCTTTGTGTAACTCTGTACAGCCATCATTCCTATCGTCATTTGTCTGAATTTGAGGGGCACACCCAACCAGCTCAGCGCACGGGGCCCGACACCGATGTATCCAGCATCTGCCATCTGTTGCTCAGCTTGGCCGCTAAGGAGCACCGATTCGCCAAGATGAATTACGTATTCGGTGTAGCCTCTTCCCGCCTTTCGTGAAGTGCCGTCTTTTCTAACCAGTTCGTCGACGTAGATTGGAAAAGCGACTTCCTCCTTCGCCGGGTCATAGAGGGCTATGTAAAAGTTCCTGGCACGCATTAGCCTGCCGACCTGTGCGTGTACGACGGAGAGTACGTCCTTCAGACTGAGATGTGTGCTGATGGCCTGCCCGATCTCATAGAGTGCGACCATCTCGTCTGCCTTTCTCTTCAGTTCGGCTTGGCTCCTCTTGGTATCTGTGATGTCTCTGTTTACCATCACCAGTCCGGTTGGGGTATTGTCGTTGTCTGAGACGACGGAAATTGATGTTGATATGCTTATGGCGCGGCCGTCCTTGTGATGGTGGATAACGTCTCCGGCCCAGAAGCCCTGTGTCTCGAGAGCTCGTCTGAACTCCTGTTCCTGAGCCGGGCTTGTAAATTCATATCTAATAACATCATACAGCGAACGACAGATCGCCTCTTCGGCCTTCCAACCGTACAACCCCTCCGCCTTCTTGTTCAGAAAAAGTAGAGTCTCGTTCATGTCCGTAGAGACAATGGCGTCGTTGACGTTATGCAGCAGACTTGCCTGTGATTTCAACTGTCCCTGTACGTAGCGCTCCTTGGAGAGGTCTCGAAGGATTATCTGGACGCGTTTGGTGCTTCTAGATTCCATGAGAACAGCAAGAAGCTCTATTGGGATTCTGGCTGACTCTTGCTTACCAATGAACGCACTCGCTTGGAACTTATCTCCGTTCTTTAGGAGCTTCTCGCTGACGAGTCTCTTGTATTCTGACCTCCACTCCATCGGAAAAATATCTGAAGCCGCTGATCCTACCAGCTCATCCTTTTCCGTGTACAGCATGCGACACGCTTGCTCATTAGCGTCCAGCAGTACGTTAGTCGTCGGATCTGCGAACAGTATGCCATCGGGAGAATGAGCCAGAAAGGCATTGAGACTTTCCTCAGCCAAACGCAACCATTCTTGGAGCAATCTTTCCTCCTGGTTCCTGATCGCAAGCTCCGCTATCCCTATGAGTCCTCCTGCGTTGTCTGTAATCGGCAGGGCCACCAACTTGGCGTACCCACATCGCGTCGGCCATCCGCCTGAGGGGTTCTCTACTTCGGCTCGCTGCAAAAGAATCCCTCTCTTGCCTTCCTGGATTTCCTTCTCGCTTTCAAAGATGAGTTGCGCGGGGCAATTAACGCATATATTTTGGCACGCCGCGAAACTCTCGTGGCAGCGTCTTCCAACGGCCCCGCTGAATTGTTCTTTTAAACTGCCGCATACTCGCGTAATCTTCCAATCTCTGTCTATCAGAGCGAGTCCCACGTTTAGATTCTGAAGGATAAACTCCAGAAAATCGTCTGTTCCACTCAGAGGAGTAAAACATTTAGAGGTGTTGTTCTGGCGTCGCGTCACAAACGCGACGGCCCATGCCCTTCCGATAGAGTCTGGGAGGCATATCGCGGTCCACTCCTGAACAGTTTCGTAGCCGCCTTTTGTTAGAAGTAGAGACGTATGGGTCGCAGGTTGTTGGAGCCAAATCAGGCTTTCGATTATCTCCCTTTCCTTTGCTTGTTCTCTCTGCGGAATGAAGGTGGAGATGAAGTTGGTGCCGTTCACCTCTGACAAGGAATAGCCGGACAAAGCCTCCATCGCCTTGTTGAGAAAAACAACGTTTCCCTCACGATTCAGAAGTACAAGCGGGGCGGGCACGTCTTCCAACAGCTTGACGGCGGTGATGTCGTTCATTTCAAAAGAACTGACTTTGTCTACTTGTCTGTCTGTATCATTCATGGCGCAAGTGGGCTCACCTACCTTTGGGAATTGGGGGCTTTGGACAGGCCAGGCAGAGAGCTGCTGGGGCGCACCTGTTTCCCGACATAACAGGTGGTCTCACTTCTGCCACCCTCTCACGTTCGCTTCATCTGTGTGCATTCAGCGTCGAGACCTCGTAACAATGTGAACCCAAGGTGAAGTTCTCTTCACAGATGGGCTGCCGAACCACTCCCTGTTTGATATCGGCTTCCGGGACCGTTCACCTTAGTGCTAACTGGCTTTTTTTGAGTTCATTAGAGAGTTAGGGCACGTTGCAGGTCACAATCTTGTAACGCACAGGAACTGGATGATTGACGAACAACCCCCTAATATGTTGTGATAGAATCTGATGCGCGGTCTGGGAAGGGCATGCTCGACGGCGCTGCCAAACAAGCCGCTTCTCATCCCGCTCCTTTGCCCAGAGGGGTGGTCAATTGGGTCATTCGCGTGCCCTAACCTTAGCGCATAGAGGAGCTACCTGTTGTCCGCCGTATCCGGCGAATCGCGGCCTCTGTATTGGCGTCTTGGCGGGACGGAGACGGTGTACGATTGGCGCATTCTGTCGTTGCGTCGACTGCGGGTAGGCGGTATAATATTATGCTTGTGGTTGGAGGCCGAACAGTCACATCCAGAAAGGTAGAACATGAAAACTAACGACGTTGCAGCAATCATAGAGAAGCGCAAGGGAAGCCGTGGGAGTCTGATCTCAATTCTCGAAGACATCCAGGCCAAGCACGGTTATCTTCCGGCAGAGGCGTTGAAGGCAGTGGCTGAACGTACAGGTCGTTCGCTGGTGGATATATACGGAGTTGCGACCTTTTACAGGTCGTTTAGCCTCACGCCCAGGGGCAAGCATCTTGTTTCGGTTTGTCTGGGTACTGCCTGTCATGTGCGCGGTGCTACGATAGTTGCCGAAGAGTTCGAGCGCCAGCTTGACGTCGCTGTCGGTGGCACAACCTCGGACAGAGAGTTTACACTGGAAACCGTCAACTGTTTGGGGGCCTGTGCGCTGGGTCCCATCGTTGTTCTCGATGGCCACTACTTCTCGAATGTCTCTGTGGGAAGGGTCGGGCGAATCCTGGAGAAAGCCCGTGCGGGACTTGACAAGATCGAGGTTAAGGGAGATCGGCGGATATTTCCGGTTGAAGTAAGCTGCCCTCGGTGCAATCACACGCTGATGGACTCAGAACATTTGATTGACTCGTACCCCTCAATCCGCGTGATAGTCTCCTTCGGAGACAAGCATGGTCCTGTTGCCTTATCTTCCTTGTATGGCAGCTACAAAGTTGAATGTGAGTTTGACATTCCTGAGGACACAGTAGTCCATTTTTTCTGCCCACACTGCCACGCAGAGCTCATGGCCGCCGCAGATTGTGCTGAGTGCGGCGCTCCAATGGTGCCTATGATTGTTCGCGGCGGAGGCGTCGTTCAGATTTGTTCACGTCGTGGCTGCAAGGGACACATGCTGGATCTGGAGGGTCCGGGTCTTGAGTGAGCTTTGGCGCGCTTGGGGCCACGTGAAGAGAAATACGAACAGATTAGGGAGAGAAGATACTGATGGAACGGCTTAGGTCAATCGAAGACTTGGAAGCACTGCGCAAACGTCTGATTTCCGGTCGAGACCCCAGTATCCCTACTATTGTTATAACAGCGGGGACGTGCGGGCAGGCGAGTGGAGCCAATGACCTGATTCGAATAACTAAGAGAGAACTGCTTGAGAAAAGATTGACCGGGAAGATCCACTTGCGTATCACGGGCTGCCACGGATTCTGCGAAATGGAGCCCTCTGTGCTGGTTGAGCCGTACGGAAACTTCTATCCGAAACTCAGTATCGAGGGCATGAGCAAGGTTATTGAAGCGGTGGCGAAGGGAGAAGTCGCGAAGGACCTACTCTACGCAGACCCTGAAACTGGGGAGGCCGTAGAGAAGCGTAGTGATATCCCTTTCTATAAGAGCCAGGTCAGGACCATCCTTGATCGTCTCGAGCAGATCGACCCGATTCGCATCGCAGATTATATCGAGACCGGCGGATACTCGGCCCTGGCAAAGGTCCTTGCAAAGGGAAAGTCCGCGTGGGTTATAGAAGAGGTCAAGGCATCTGGGTTGCGGGGTCGCGGCGGAGCAGGTTTCCCCACTGGTGTAAAATGGAAGCTGCTGTCTAAGCAGCGCGACGGTAACGGCAAATTCCTTGTATGCAATGCTGACGAGGGTGACCCAGGTGCATACATGGACCGCAGCGTTCTGGAAGGCAATCCTCACAGCATCATCGAAGGCATGATAATAGGTGCCTACGGCACCGGCGCTACAGAAGGCGTAATTTACGTCCGCAACGAGTACCCACTCGCCATAAAGCATCTGATCATAGCCCTTCGTCAAGCCAGAGAACAGGGGCTTCTGGGTGAAGACATTCTGGGAACGGGGTTTTCCTTTGATATCAGATTGGTAAGGGGAGCGGGTGCGTTCGTCTGCGGTGAGGAAACTGCGCTGATGAGGTCCATCGAGGGAAAGATGGGAGAGCCGACGCAGCGTCCACCTTATCCTGTTCAGAAGGGAATAGACGGTAGGCCCACGGCGATTAACAACGTGGAAACGTGGGCGAACGTTCCGGTCATCATTGCTGGGGGTGCCAAGAAGTTTGCGAAGATTGGAACAGAAGGAAACTCTGGAACAAAGATTTTCAGTTTGGTTGGGAAAATCAGGAACACCGGGCTGGTCGAGGTGCCCATGGGCGCGACCATAGAGGAGATAATTTATAGCGTTGGCGGTGGTGCTGTAGGAGACAAAAAGATCAAGGCAGTTCAGACTGGAGGGCCTTCGGGTGGCTGCATACCGACCGCGCGCTTTGACCTTTCGATAGATTACGACAGTCTCACGCAGGCCGGATCGATCATGGGCTCTGGTGGCATGATCGTCATGGATGAGGGCACTTGCATGGTCGATGTCGCCAAGTATTTCATGAATTTCCTGAAGGACGAGTCCTGCGGCAAGTGCTTCACATGCCGGAAGGGCACGCAGCGAATGTATGAGATTCTTGACGACATTTCAAAAGGCCAGGGAACAAGCGAAAGTATCGACCTTCTCGAGGAACTTGCCAATGTGGTGAAGGACACGACAATGTGCGGGCTGGGACAGACTGCTGCCAATCCGGTGCTCTCTACTCTACGTTATTTCCGTGACGAGTACGTTGAGCACATCGAGAGCAAGAAGTGTCGAGCAGGCGTGTGCAAGGAGCTTATCACCTATTCGATAAACGACGACTGCACAGGCTGCATGGTCTGCGTAAAGGCCTGTCCCGAAGGCGCAATAACCGGGGAAAAGAAGAAGCTTCATGTCATAGATCAAGAAAAATGCATAAAATGTGGCGCTTGTAGGAGTGTTTGCAAGTTTGACGCAGTTGATGTGACTTAAGGTTCGATTCGAGAAAAGGGGACAGGGATAATGGTCACACTTTTCATCAATGACCTCCAGGTTTCGGTTGAAGATGGCACAACGCTGCTTGAAGCAGCCAAGTTCCTGGGGTTTCCCATACCGACGCTCTGCCATATGGAGGGACTCACTCCCTACGGTGCGTGTCGACTGTGTGTCGTGGAGATTGGGGAGGGGCCAAGGGCTAAGCTGGTGTCGTCGTGCACGTACCCGGCCGAGCAGGGGCTGAGGGTGCGAACCGCTTCGGCAAGAGTGGTGAAGGCACGGAAGATGGTTTTAGAACTTCTGTTGGCCACTTGTCCTCAATCCAAGATCATACAGGATCTTGCTGCCGCCCATGACTTGCGCCAGCAGCGATTCAAACAGGAATACGAGGACTGCATTCTCTGTGGATTGTGCACGCGGATGTGCGAAGAGCAGATGATGGCCAAGGCAATTGGTTTTCGCGGGCGAGGAGAGAATCGCAGTCTTGGAACCCCGTTCGACATCCGTTCAGAGGAATGTCGGCTTTGCGGAGGCTGCATGTACGTGTGCCCGGCCTGTCAACTGAGATGTACATACAATGAACCGGAACGAGCGGTCTGTGGCGGTTGCGCCAATCTGAGCCCGCCGTGTCTTGAGAAGGATCAGTTCGACGATATGATGTGCTACATGGATCCGTGTGTCGCCTGTGAACAAGAGGCGGAAGATAAAGGATAAGAGGAGGAGGATAAAACGATGTCGCTCTCGAGAATAAACGCTTCGGCGGCAACTCTTACCAAGAACAGAACAGAAGGTTCGGTAGTTCCTACTTCGGGCATGTGTGTGACCTGTGTGGACGGCTGCATCGGTATGTGCGAGATCGGCAAATCGGCCTACCGGGGTCACGAGGTTATCTATCCACAGCCCTTCGGCATAGTGACAGCTGCTTCCGACAAGATGTATCCAGTGGATTACTCGCATTTCAACATCATGGGTACAGCGGTCGGCGCACATGGTGTCGAGGCTGACGCCGACAAGGCCGTGTTCCCAGCCGTCAATATCGAAGCCAAGTTTGGCCATGATAAAGGCGTGAAGTTTCGCTATCCATGGATAATTCCAGGGATAGGTTCAACCAATATCGCCAAAAACAACTGGGAAGGTTTGGCTATCGGATCTGCGCTCGCAGGCACGGGTTTGACCATTGGCGAGAACGTTGTCGGCATGGACCCCCAGGCGACAATCAAGAATGGTCGCGTGGTTGACACGGTTGATCTCAAGAACAGGGTCAAACTTTTCAAGGACCACATGCGTGATGGCTACGGGGCGATCATCGTGCAAGCCAACGTAGAAGATACCCGCCTCTGTGTTCAGGAGTACGCGATAGAGAAGCTCGGCGTCGAATGTGTCGAGCTCAAGTGGGGCCAGGGTGCGAAGGATATCGGTGGTGAGGTCAAGATAATCAGCCTTAAGAAGGCCCAGATGTTGTATGAACGTGGCTACATTGTCCTGCCTGACCCCACCGATCCGAACGTCATCAAGGCGTTCGAGCGCGGGGCGTTCAAGGAGTTCGAGCGGCACTCTCGCCTCGGGATGGTCAGCGAGGAGGCGTTTGCACAGCGTGTCGAGGAACTGCGCAAGGCAGGTGCCAAGTACGTTTTCCTCAAGACAGGTGCCTATCGCCCGGCTGACTTGGCCAGAGCAGTGGCCTTTTCGTCCAAGTACAAGATCGATCTTCTGACAGTTGATGGAGCCGGCGGTGGTACCGGTATGAGTCCGTGGCGAATGATGAACGAGTGGGGTATACCTCCGGTGGAGTTGCATTCACTTCTGTATAAATACACCAAAGAGCTTGCAGACAGGAAGAAATACGTCCCCGCTCTGGCCGTTGCCAGCGGCGTGACTTTTGAGGATCAGATATTCAAAGGGCTTGCCCTGTGTGCGCCATTCGCAAAGCTGATAGGTATGGCACGTGCGCCTATTGCGGCCGCGATGGTCGGCAAGACTATTGGAAAAGCCATCGAGAACGGCCGTATTCCGGTCTACATCGAACGTTTCGGAAACACAATAGACGACATCTTCGTGACGGCAGGCTCTCTGCGGGCGGAACTGGGCGACGCCGAGTTCGAGAAAATTCCTACTGGGGCTCTTGGTCTGTATACCTACTACGAGCGGCTTGGGCAGGGACTTCGTCAGCTCATGGCCGGGAGCCGGAAGTTTACTCTCGAGCACATAACACGAGACGACATCGCGGCGCTGACCGAGGAGGCCGCAAAGATCAGCGGAATCCCGCACGTAATGGATGTTGACAAGTCCGAGGTCAAGAAGATCCTCAGTAGCTAGGTGATGTAGGGACAAGTTGTCTTTTTCGCCGTGGTGGTGCAGGACAATTATGGAGTAGAACAATTGAGGAGGAAGGCCGCCTCGCTTGTTAGCTGAGATGTAGTGCACCTCTGTTCGATGGCCCTCAGAGCCGTAGTCCCGGTACCGTTTGCCCATGTTACGACCCGGCCCTGGGATCCGTAAAGCCGCGGTAGTTCTGTATCCTGCATTGTGGACAACCACTTGATCCTCTTATTCCTGCGTTCCTTGCAACCGGGATTCTGCTGGACGCTGCCGCTACGTACGACAAGGGCCGATAGGTACTGTTCTGGCTGATCTTCACACAATTTTGTTCCTAGAAGGAGAATCAAGACATGGAGATGGAGATCGTTTTCCCGGGTGGGAAGATGGTGGACGCGGTTTACAAGGGTTTTACGATCAGGACTGACCAGCGGATAACGTCCGGCGGTGACGGTTCGGCGCCGGAACCCTTCGATTTGTTCTTGGCTTCCATCGGCACATGTTCGGGTCTATACGTTGTGGCTTTCTGTCAAGAACGTGGCATTCCCTTGGACAACGCAAAACTGATTCTGAAAACTGAGGTGAATAGGGAAACCAGAATGCTCAGCAAGATAATCATCGAGATTCAGCTTCCTCCGGAATTCCCTGAGAAGTATGAACGGGCGGTGATAAGAGCGGCGAAATTGTGTGCCGTGACAAAGCATCTTTTTGAACCGCCGGTGTTCGAAATATACACAACGACGGAGCAAGCACGAGCGTAGCATTTCACGATCAGGGGACGTGCGACGCTTGAAGAATCATTTGAGAGGAGTGAACGGAATGACAGATACTCTGAGAATATCGGAGAGAGTAAGGCGAATACAAGCATCTGCAATTCATGAGATGACACGATTGTCAAAGCAGGTGGAAGATGTGGCGTTTCTGTCTTGGGCCAAGCCGACCTCTGACACGCCTCTACACATCAAGGAAGCCGCCATTTCCGCGATAAAAGATGGGCTGGTGGGGGGATATTCCGAGACCTCGGGCCTTCCAGATCTGAGAGAGGAGATTGTAAAGAAGCTCAAGAGAGATAACAAAGTCGATGCAAACGTCTCTCAAATCTTGATCACAGTGGGGGCCATCGAGGGGCTGTCTGCTGCCGTAATGGCTTCGATAGATCCAGGTGATGAGGTCATCCTGCCGTCCCCAACCTATTCTACCCATATTCGTCAGGTCGTCATTGCCTCGGGAAAGCCTGTTCTAGTTCCTACGGTCGAGGAAGAAGGCTTCGTGTTGGATATCGAAGCCATCCGTCGAGCCATAACGCCCAGGACAAAGGCCATCATATACTGTTCTCCATCAAATCCCACAGGTACTGTCTTCCCGGAAAAACAACTACGCCAGTTGGCGGAGATCGCACTGGAGAATGACCTCATGGTCTTGACAGACGAAGCATACGAATACTTCACGTACGGTGGTCACAGGCACTTCAGCCTGGCGTCGATTCCTGAGATGAAGAGAAACGTGATCAGTTGCTACACGTTCACGAAAACCTACGCTATGACTGGCTGGAGGATCGGCTATCTGCACGCAAATGAAGAGCTGATTCCGCAAATCACAAAGGCCCATATTCCTTTTGCGATATGTGCGCCCGTCGTTTCCCAATACGCTGCGCTTGCCGCTCTTAAAGGCCCTCAGGATTGTGTGTCCGAATTCAAAGAACATTACCTGAAAGCACGGAACTTGATGTGTGATCGTCTCGACAGGCTCAGCTCGGTTTTTGAATATCAGAAACCGGCCGGGTCTTACCTCATGTTCCCCAAGATACTCCTTGAAGAAGGCAGTACTGACTCGGCGACTTTCTGCAAGAAACTGCTGAGAGAAGCGAGGGTATCGACAACCCCTGGAATAGCATTTGGCCCGACAGGCCAGGGACATCTGAGACTGTCTTTCTGCGTCTCCGAAGAGATGATAGACAAGGCCTTCGACAGAATGGAGGCCTATTTCAAATGATCAGAGAGACAGATTAACGAGGATACCTTACGATGCCGTCTTGTCATTTCTGCGGTGCTAAACTTGAGGGGCGAAAGCCCTCGAGGGAAGATGTTTGTCCCTCTTGTGGCAGAGACGTCAGAGTATGCCTCAATTGCACCTTCTACGACGCCGGTGCACACAACAAGTGTAGAGAGCCTCAGGCCGAATGGGTCGGCGACAAAGAGCGCTCAAACTTCTGCGATTACTTCCGATTCTCGGATCGCCCGGCAAGGGGCCCTGGCTCCAGAGAAGATTCGGCCAGGAGGAAGCTAGACGACCTCTTCCGCAAGAAAGACTGAGGGGCCTCGCAAAAACGCCCACAGACAATCGAACCGGCCTGCTGGATGCGGTCTCCGCTGTACCGGCGGG
>Ga0209636_10000839_pt1 | contig 30555 bp, 22 predicted proteins | sample DeeMarSWOR152_54_FD_187464 | JGI IMG/M metagenome (GOLD analysis project Ga0209636, IMG submission 187464) | Marine sediment microbial communities from White Oak River estuary, North Carolina - WOR-1-52-54 (SPAdes) (version 2) | ecosystem: Environmental > Aquatic > Marine > Intertidal zone >...
AACTGTCTCCAGTTTTTCCTCTGCATGGTCGAATTCGGCATGAATGTCCAGGAAGCCTGCGAAGCGGCTAACATCGTGAGCTATCAGATGCAGAGCTCGTTCGGAGAACACGTGGCAACCCCGGGAAGGCTCACTCTCAATGAGAGAGTTCCCGAGAAAGTTAGGGAACTTGTTGTAAATATGGGCTATGATATACGAGTCAGAAAGTACACCTCGGGGCCTATGAATGCGATTTTCTTTGATTGGAAGCACGGCACTTTCTGGGGAGGTTCCAGCAACTACGGAGAAGACTACGGCATCGCCTGGTAGGTTATCAGAATTGCTGATCTAAGTCCTAGAACTGAAAATCAGAGTTATTAAGGCAGCAGCGGAAATAGTTTATTTCAGCCTTCAACATAAAATTCGCACCGTTGTCGATGTGAATAATCACTTCGAGGGAAGCGCTCCACTCACTAGCGAGCATTTTTCAGAAGTTCTTCAACAGACAGAATAAGCTTTTCAAACGAAGCCGGGATTTACAAGTTATTTAAACTTAGGAATCAATGATAGACGAGTGAACTTCTAAGTGTTGGTTTCCGTACTATAAGATTGAGGAGGTCATGACCGATGAAGTTTACGTATATTAGAACAATCATGCTTCTCATTTTTCTTGCCGCAGGATTCATTGGATGCGAGGTGGCAGGTGAGCTAGTAGATGACACCCACACCATCGAATTAGGAAGGGCTGAGTTTGCAGATGTGAAACTGGATATGGGTGTTGGGGAGTTGAGTCTTAAGGGAGGAGCCAGGGAACTCATGGAGGCTGACTTCAGGTATAACATCGACCACTGGAAACCCGAAGTGAAATACAGGGTGACCGGTAACCGAGGAGTTCTGACTGTTAAGCAGGGGAAATCCAGACAAATGACTGTTGGCAGAAAGCGGAACGAGTGGGATATCAGTTTGAACGATGACGTCCCTATCCATCTGACAGTTGACTGCGGAGTCGGCCAGAGCAAGCTTGACTTAGCGGGATTGACTCTGAAATCCCTGGATATAGACATGGGAGTCGGAGAACTGATAGTCGACCTTTCCGGAGATTTGAAACAGAGTCTGGATATAGTCATTGACTGCGGTATCGGGAGCGCCACTATCTATTTGCCTGAGGAAATTGGTATTCGAGCCAAGATCGATCACGGAATCGGTTCGGTTAACGCCAGTGGCTTTAAAAAGAGAGGAGAGACCTACACCAACGATGCCTACGGTCAAACAGAAATTTCGATCGATATTGAAGTGGACTCGGGTATCGGCAGCTTAGATTTGAGGTTAAGATAGAAAGCGGTTTTATTTTTTGTGCATTACCTTCCCGCCAACAATGGTGTAAATCACTTCAGCGCTCAGGATTTCATCATCAGGAATGGTCATGATATCTCTGGAAAGGACTGTGATATCCGCCAGCTTTCCGCGTGTTAAAGAACCCAGGATATCTTCCTGGAAAGACGCATAGGCACAATTGAGCGTATACGAACGCAGCGCTTCTTCTCTCGTCATCCGTTGCTCTGGATAGAAAACGGTTCCATCCTTTGTTTTCCGCGTCACGGTGGCGTAGAAGCAAGCGATTGGATTGATATCCTCCACAGGGACATCGGTTCCGTTGCAGATGACTGCTCCTGTTTTCATCAGCTCCTGCCACACATAAGCGCCTTCTCTGGCTCGTTTTTCACCCAGCCGCTTTATCACATATGGTCCGTCAGAGGTGCAGTGGATTCCCTGCATCGATGCAATCACTCCCCACTGACCGAACCTCGGAATATCGTCCGGGTGAAGGTGCTGTGAGTGTTCGATACGCCAGCGAAGATCTTTTTTATTAGGATGGGCTTTGAAGGCTTCCTCGAAGATATTCAGAGTTTCCCTGTTAGTTCGATCTCCAATGGCATGCACACAGAATTGGAAATCATTCTCAATGGCCAGCCTGGAGGTCTCTTTCATGACATCAATCGGAGTGGTGTTCAGCCCCACACTGGAAGGAAGGTCTTCATACGGTTCCAGCAGCCAGGCTCCGTGAGGACCCAGGGCCCCGTCGAAAGAACGTTTGATAGCCCGGACGGTGAAGTGGTTATCTGCCATCCCGATGATTTTGTACTCCGGAAGCTTTTCCTGTAAAAGCTCATTGCTATCCCTTATCATGACCCAAAGTCGCATCCTGAGCTTGCCTTCTTCTGCCAATTTTTTTAAGAGATCAATTGTTTCGAATGAAGAGCCGGCATCATGAAAACTGGTTACACCTTTTGTAAGACATTCCTGCATAGCCAATTCAACTATCCGAATATGCTCAGCCTCGATTTCTTCAGGACTCCGTTTATCCAGATAATGGCTCGATGCCCGATCTAGTAGCCGTTGGGCCCTCTCCCGGAACATGCCGATGGGATTTCCATTTGAGTCTCTGACGATCTCTCCGCCAGGAGGATCCGGAGTCTCTTTTGTGATTTCGGCCAGCTCCATTGCTTTGGCGTTGGCAAAAGAGGCATGTCCACTGGCATGAGAGAGTAAGACGGGATTATCAGGGGAAACCTTGCTCAGAGTGTGATGAAACGGAAGGCCATCCACGTTCGGTTGAGGCGTTTTGTCCCACTTCTCTTGATGCCAGCCTCTTCCTTGAATCCATTCTCCGGGCTTCGCTTTTTGAGCCGCGGCTTTCACCAGTGCCACAACCTCATCCCAGTTTTTAACGTTCATCAGGTTCAACTGCAAGAGAGAACGTCCCAGGCTGGTGAAATGACCATGTGCATCTGTAAATCCGGGAATAGCCAGTTTCCCCTCAAGGTCGATCACCTGAGTCTCTTCTGTTATGTAGCGCTCGATTTTCTCATTACTTCCGACAGCTATGATGGCGCCATCTTTCGCCGCCAGAGCCTGGGCCTCAGGCATCTTTTTGTCGACAGTCACGATTTTCCCGTTGATCAGAGCGAGGTCCGCGGGGCCTTTCTGTGCGCAGCTGACTGCAAAGCCAATGATCAGAACACACAAGATAAATGAAAGTAACTTTGAAAATATTTTTTGATGCATGAGAGTTTCCCTCCTTTTTTTTAGAGTGGATTGTTTATTGGGGTTTAATTGATTTTTGAACAGAGTTTGGTTTGTGCACATCAATCTGCTGGCGAAGGCATCTTATTTATTTTGAGAAGGAAATTCAAGCCTTTTATTCTGTGGAGCCGAACCTGACATTAAGTAGTGCTGTATAACTTGAATTTTCAATCAGAAGAAGAGAAAATAGAAATATAATTTAATTTTGGAGGGAGTCATGAAAAAAATTTTCGCCTTATTCATTCTTTCCGGATTTTTACTCGCAGGAAATGCCTCTTCCCTTCAAGGCAACTCGATAACTATCACTATTCTGTATGACAATTACCCTTTCGGTGAAGGGCTGAAAACGGATTGGGGATTTTCCTGCATCATCAAGGGAACGGAGAAGACCATTTTGTTTGATACTGGAACGCGGAGTGATATTCTGTTTCACAATATCAAATCCCTCAATGTGAATCTCGAGAACGTTGAGCTTGTTCCCCTCTCCCATAATCATGGAGATCATACTGGAGGACTGTTTGCGTTTTTAGAAGAAAACAATAAGGTTACAGTTTACGTTCCGGTCTCATTTCCCGATAGCTTTAAACAAAGAGTGAAAGATTCAGGAGCAAAGATTGTATCAGTGGGTGAGCCTGTAGAGATTTGCAGAAATGTTCATCTGACAGGAGAAATAACCGGTCCAGTCAATGAACAGGCTCTGATACTCGACACGAATAAAGGCCTGGTTGTCATAACCGGATGTGCGCACCCAGGAATCGCGGGCATGGTCAAAAGGGCGAAAGAAGTGGTCAAAAAGGATGTCTACCTTGTTTTTGGAGGATTCCATCTTGGGGGCAAATCTGAAGCCGAGGTGAAAGAGATTATCAGACAGTTCAAGGAGTTGGGAGTCCAGAAGGTTGGCGCAACTCACTGCACAGGGGACTTAGCGATTGGATTATTCAAGCAGGCGTATGGTGAGAATTTTGTTCAGATGGGCGTGGGGAGAGTTATTCAAATAGAAGAGTAAGGCCGGAAAACCCAGGGAGAAGTCTGAAATGAGTAGGAAGAGAAATTTATGCTCTTCGATTATTCTGATCATCTTGCTGCTTGCTCATTTTTCTTTTTCTCAGGATGCTTTTTACCTGAGAACGATAACGGCAGGCGTTAACATCACAAAGGAAAATTGTCTTGAAGTCCTGGAAAAAACCAAAGCTTTTCTGGAGAGGGGAAAGGATATCCTCGAAAAGGAAGGATTCATACTTGAAGGCGTGAGAGTCGCCACGAATCCTTTTCCTTTTTACACCAAGGACCTTTCAGTCGAAGAAACACTTGAGCTCATAAAGCAGATAAGTGGCTTTTGCCAAAAAAACAGCATGGGACTCTCCATTGGACCAGGACTGATTGATGATACCTATGACCGGGAGATCGTCGATAAGATTTGTGCGATATTGCCCAACTCATCCGCCAATTTGAGCATTGTTATCGCCAGCCAAAAACACGGAATTCACTATAGAGCGGTGAGAACTGCGGCAGAGACCATCAAAAGGTTATCCCAGATAGAAACAATGGCTAATTTCAGCTTTGCGGCCACAGCCAATATCCCGTCTGAAACGCCATTTTTTCCGGGTGCCTTTCATAATAAAAAAACCAACAGCTTCTCTATCGGGACCGAGTCGGCCAAGCTGGTCATGAAAGTCTTTGCCGAGGCTACAGATTTCTCTGAGGCTAAGAGCAAGCTATTCGACAGCTTCGAGAGGGAATATAAATTGATCGAGAAGGCGGGATTGAGAATTCAGCAGGAGACGGGTTGGCAGTATGAAGGAGTGGATACTTCTCCAGCTCCGATGAGAGATATAAGCATCGGGCAAGCCATCGAGAGCCTGATTAAAGCGCCTTTCGGATCACCGGGCACGATCACTGCATGTTCGATCATAACAGGCGTGATTCAGGGAATCGATGTGAAAAGAGCGGGGTATTCCGGATTGATGCTTCCTGTCATGGAAGACACAGTCCTGGCTCAGAGAGCCGCAGAAGGAAGGTATGGACTCGATGAGCTATTGAGTTATTCGGCTGTGTGTGGGACAGGGCTGGATGTCATTCCCCTTCCTGGAGATATCACTGAGGAGAAGCTTGAAAAAATCCTTCTCGATGTGGCCAGCATCTCTTTGAAACTCGATAAGCCTCTCTCAGCTCGTTTGATTCCGGTAAAAGGAAAGAATGCTGGAGAGGACATTACCCTCGAATCCAGATTCCTGGTTCCCACGAAGATATTCAAAGTGAAGTAAGGTTTGCTTTTTGAGGTCAGAAGTGAGCTCAGATGGGGTCAGGGCTCAACATTCGACATACAAAAGGACACGTCTGTACATATCTGCGGGCTCAGAATGTCCAATGTCGAGCTCTGATCCCTCTTATTGACTCAATGAATATCTGATGACTTTCTATAATTTGTTCTTGAAATTGAGAGGAGATGCGTGGACCAATCCGATGAGTTATCCTCAAACGGACCTCCATTCATGACAATATCTATTGATTTCCGGGGTAAGTAATCGCTGCCTAAATTTCTTAGAACTTTTGACATTGGCTTTCTCCTGTGTAATAATTTTTCGCAATTGAATGAAAATCTTCCTTTCTAATGCATAAGAACCAGTGATGAAAAAGAAAACTGAAAAATTGAAATTAAAAGACGGGAGAGACTTGCTCGTTAAAATAAGCAGTGCTATGGCTCGTGCGATCTTTTCGTTTTTGATTCCCGGCGGGCTCATCATCCTCATCGCCTTCCTTGTGACGAGAGACCCGATAGTGGAAGCGGTGCCCGGTCTGGCGCGTATCTTTCCTTGGGTCATCTTGATTGCCGGGATCCTGTTTGCGTGGCGGTTCAACAGAAGCCAGCTCATTTTCGTCATCCTGGCTCTGGCTGTGGTCGACAGGTCATTGCTTCAGTTTGTTGCACAAGAAACAGCCCCAGCTGGCATAGGGGAGACTATTTATAATGCAATTGCCTTTCTCCTTCCCCTAAATCTCATCCTGTTTTCCGTGATGAAAGAACGAGGTATTTTAAGCCTTGATGTTCTGATGCGGTTGAGCCTGATTCCCATGCAGGTATTCGGAGTGGCTCTGATCAGCCAATACCCGAAATTAGGCTTTGCCGTTTACCTTAAGCACACCTTTTTTAGCTGGCCTATACTCAATAAAATCCCGATGCCTCAGCCAGCGCTTATCGCATTCGTTTTTGCCGGATTTCTCATTCTGAATCGATACATGCGAGATCGTGGAGTCATCGAATGTGGCTTTTTCTGGGTGTTAATTTCCAGTTTTCTCGCTTTAATCTCTGGCGATGTCGGCCAGGTTTCCACGATTTATTTATCAACAGGGAGTCTTGTATTGATTATCGCTGTGATCGAAACCTCATTTGGAAGGGCATACCGTGATGAGTTGACCGGGCTCCCGGCTCGTAGAGCACTGAACGAAGCCCTCTATCAGATAGGAGGCAAATTTACTGGGGCAATGATCGATATCGATCATTTTAAAAAATTCAACGACCGCTACGGTCATCATGTTGGAGACCAGGTTTTGCGTATGATTGCCTCCAAACTTGATAATCCTGGCGGTGGAGGAAGGGCCTTTCGCTATGGAGGCGAAGAGTTCGCGATGATTTTTCCGGGAAAGAATTTGGATGAAACCATTCCTCATTTGAATCAGCTCAGGAAGGAAGTCGCAGATTCAGGCTTTTTCCTGCGGGGATCTGACCGCCGTTCCAAAGAGCAAAAAAGCGCGAAAGGAGACAAGAAATCCCGAGGGAGAACCAGAGTGACTATCAGTATAGGCGTTGCGGAGCGCAATGAGCAGAATTCCAACGCTCATCAGGTCATCAAGGCTGCTGATAAGGCTCTCTACCGCGCCAAGAATAAAGGTCGAAACCGAGTCAGCAGCTAGAAAAAAAAGGGGAAAGGCCCCTTTTTCAAAAGAAGAGAGACAGCCCCAATACTTCCGTAATATAATGACTAAGAGGGACAGTTCCTTGAAAAAGGGGCCTGTCCCCTTTTTTTTGTATTTTTTTGTACAAAAGAAAAAGTTATTGACTTCGATTGACAGTCCAGATAAATTTACTTTCTGAGTTGGATGCGACTCGGGTTGACTCATGCTCTCTACAAATTTCTTTTATTCAAGAAATCATTCATTTGAGACCAATACGTTATTTCTAATCTGACTCTGATTGGATAATGAAGTGGATGATTTTCACTTGCCGCAAGATTTTCTTTCATTTATCCAATTTCATTTTTTCGCCGAATTTTAACTAAGGAGGATTAAATGAAAAAAACGACAGTACAGTTGATAATTTTTTGTTTGTTCCTATTCAGTCTGGGGTTGGGGATATCATTCAGTGGGCAGCAAAACTATAAGCTGTTAACGAAAGAGACCTACATGGAAATGGAGTCAGTCGGGAGCCCGAACATATCGCCTGACGGAAAGCAGATCCTTTTCACACGGGGATGGGTAGATAAAATGAATGACCGTACCAGAAGCAATCTCTGGATTGTGGATGTAGGGGGTCAAAGAGTTCGCGAGCTCACGCATGGAGACTGGAGGGATTCTTCTCCTGTCTGGTCACCTGATGGAACAAAGATCGCATTTCTGTCTGATAGAGACGGGACCACGCAGATTCATGTGATGTGGCTGGACACACGCGAAGTGGCCCAGCTGACTCATCTTGAACGCTCTCCTGGAAGTCTGACGTGGTCCCCTGGAGGAAAGCAGCTTGCCTTCACGATTTTTGTCCCGGATACGAAGCCTCTTTTATCTGTGAAGCTTCCCCAGAAACCAAGAGGAGCGAAATGGGCCGAACCCGCTGTGATCGTTGACCGTCTATCCTGGGCGAGGGACGGCCGGGGATACCAGCCTGAGGGATTCACACATATCTTTGTGATCGATGCTGAGCTGGGAGGTACGCCGCGTCAGGTCACGTCGGGTGATTATTCTCACAGCGGTCCCGAGTGGTCTGCTGACGGGAAGAAAATATTTTTTAGCGCTATCCGCAAACCAGATGCAGAATATCTGCGCGGTGATTCTGAGATCTATTCAGTTGACCTCACTACGCTTGAAATCAAGGCACTTACAGACAGAGAAGGTCCTGACCGCGGCGCTCGCGTTTCGCCGGATGGAAGATGGATCGCCTACACAGGATTCAATGACAAAAATTTCACAAGCCATCTGTCCAGCTTGTATCTCATGGACGATACCGGATCTAGAAAGCGAGTTCTTGCCGTGAACCTTCCCAATTCACCGTCAAGCGTTATCTGGGCTCCGGACAGCTCCGGACTCTATTACCTCATGGGGGAAAAGGGAGAATCCAACCTTTACTTCGTCTCTCTCAATCGAAAGTTTCAAAAGATCACCGAGGGTGTCCATTATTTGTCCGGATTTTCGATGGCAGAAAACGGGCAGGTGGCCACCACTCTTTCGACTTTTACCAAACCGGGCTGCCTGGTGACATTCAACCTGCAGAACCCAAGGAACATCAGAGAGCTTGTGGATGTCAACGAGGATGTCCTGGCGAACGTGAAGCTTGGAGATGTTGAAGAATTGTGGTTCAAGTCTCCTGATGGGCTGGACCTGCAGGGCTGGCTTGTCAAGCCAGCCGAGTTCACACCGGGTGAGAAATATCCGATGATCTTGTACATCCACGGTGGACCATGGGCCATGTATACAGTAAGCTTCAGTTGGCCCTGGCAGAATTTTGCTGCAAACGGTTATGCTGTCCTGTACATGAATCCTAGAGGAAGCACGGGATACGGACAGGATTTTGTGAATGGAATTCAGTTTTCCTACCCTGGGAAGGATTATGATGACCTGATGGCTGGCGTGGATGCAGCGATTGCCAAAGGATTCATCGACGAGAGAAACCTGTTTGTTTGCGGAGGGAGTGGCGGTGGAGTCCTGACGGCCTGGATCGTGGGACATACAAACCGCTTCAGGGCTGCCGTATCGATGCGGCCGGTGATCAACTGGCATTCCTTTGTGGGAACGACCGATGGTTCCGGCTGGTACCGCCAGTTTCAGAAATATCCTTGGGAAGACCCGATGGAGTATGCCGTTCGTTCGCCTCTTCATTATGTGGGGAATGTGACCACCCCGACCATGGTCATGACAGGAGAGGCCGATTTAAGGACTCCCATGGGACAGAGCGAGGAATATTACAGAGCGTTGAAGATGCTCAAAAAGGATACATTGCTGGTGCGGATGCCTGAGGAATACCACGGATGGAGGCGCCCCTCGCACAGGATTCTCCAGCAGCTTTATCTCATGGCCTGGTTTGAGAAATACCGTGTGAAATCCTGATTCGTAAATAGACAGGACGAGTAAGAGAACGCGAAACCTGTCTGATATTTGGCCTGAAGCAATACCCCCAAAAAAGTAAATATATATTCACTTTTTCAAGGAAACCAGGTATTTTACAGCCCTGCTGTGCAATAATAAAAGTTTCAAGTTGAAAAAAATTATCTAAGTATTTACAGTGCGATAAGTAACCTGTTTAATAGAAAAGGTGGTTTGAGATGAAAATGCTAGATCAGCTCAACACGAGGCTGGCCCGCACGTTCATAAAAGATTTTGATGATACTGACAACCAGAAAGTACGTGTCCAGCACGGCCTTCTGGCCGGCAGCGTCTCGCGAAAAAATCGTACTCGTGGCAGATATCGATGTCAGTGAGGATATTCCTGAACCCGAATTTGAAAAGATTGCGAAGGATTTGGAAGCGAGTTGCAAGGAAGAAATCCCGAATATCGAGTACTGCCAGTTTTATATAACTCCCAAGTATGCCTATTGAGTTCTGATGAATGAATCATCATTTTGGATTCTTTATGCGATTTCAGTCCTATGAGCCTGATGAGATTTGATTTTTCTTTATCAATACAGGAGGAACAATGAGAGGAATGAAAGAGCTAAGAAAAGGTTTTTTAATTTTCTTTGCGCTTTTTATTTTTGTGATTTCCGTCCAGCCGTCCGATGTGGGTCCCTCGAATGGCTACCTGGTTATTGTCGGGGGGACCATGCGGGATCCGGCTATTTTCGGCCGTTTTATCGAGCTTGCTGGCGGACCGGACGCTCCAATCGTCATTATTCCCACAGCCGGTGCGGGAGAGAACTATGATCAATACTGGCGTGGATTGAGGATATATAGAGAGGCTGGAGCGAGAAATCTGAACGTTGTGCATACAAGGGACCGTGTTGTGGCTGATTCCGAGGAATTTGTCCGTCCGATTCAGGAAGCCCGCGGCGTCTTTTTTGCAGGGGGCCGTCAGTGGCGCTTAGCTGATTCCTATCTCAACACCCGGACTCATAAAGAACTTCTGGCCTTACTGGACCGAGGAGGTGTGATCGGCGGCTCTTCCGCAGGAGCCACGATTCAAGGGTCATTTTTAGTCCGAGGAGATACAAAAGGGAACACGACTATGGTCGGTGATCATGTTGAAGGATTAGGTTTTTTGAAGAATGTGGGGATCGATCAACATCTTTTAAAACGGAACCGCCAGTTTGACATGATCGAAGTCGTTGAAAAATACCCGGAATTACTGGGAATCGGGATTGATGAAGATACGGCTATAGTGGTCCAGGGAGATAGGTTCGAAGTGATTGGCCAGGGCTATGTGGCCATTTATGATCAGAATAAGCTTATCCCGCCCAGCGGACAGTTCTATTTTCTGGCTCCGGGTGACCGCTTTGATCTTAAAAAGCGAGAAGCTTTGAGGCCTTCGCAGACGATGAGGCCGCTCGAACGTGTGAAAACAGGTAAATGGCCTAAGAAGAAAAAATGACGAATAATGGATTGTGAATTAACTTGATTAAATATCTAATATTCAGCAATCTATTGCGTTGACCAGCAGAGTGAACAATCAGATTTTAAGAGCTTTTTTCAATTAATGGCTAAGATAAAAAAAGAAACATTCTTGTGTTTAAAAAAATGTTGGGAACCGAGGATAGTGAAACACAATTTATTTTATAAGAAGCTTTTAATGAGATGAGAAAAGAGGAGTGCAGGATGTTTAGAAAATTTCCAAAGAATGCGTGGATCGCTTGGTTGGTATTATTCGGCCTCTGGTTCGTTTCGCATTTTTATTCATGCAAGCCGCCGGAGCCTCCATCCATTCCCACACCAGTCGAAGTGACGGCCGGAGAAAAAGTCAAACATGGCCCATTCCAGGCTGCCATCAGCCGTTTCGAAGCCAAGCTGGCACAGGATGTGGCTGAGGATAGCATGGGCAGTATATCCGCAGGAGTGGTTGTTGGGAATGATGTAATCTGGGCCAACGGTTTTGGCTGGGCTGATATCGAGAAGCAGATACCCGCAGATGCAGAAACTGTATATCGGACAGGCTCAATCTCAAAGTCTTTTACTGCTGTACTCATGATGAAGATGGTGGAGAAGGGATATTTCGAACTCGATGATCCCGTCGAAAGGTATTTCCCAGAAATTAAAAATCTGGCTGATAAGCCGGAAAATGCTGAGCCCATTACATTCAGACATCTAGCCAGCCACACATCCGGTCTTATCCGTGAGCCAAAGTTGAAAGGCGCGGCTTCAGGCCCCATTAGTCAGTGGGAAGAAAAAATCTTAGCTTCGATTCCCAAGACATCCTACCAATCAATGCCTGGCGAGAAATTTTCCTATTCGAATATAGGATTTGGGATGCTGGGATTGGCTATTTCACGGGCTGCGGGAAAGCCCTTCATGGACCTGATTCAGGAGCATGTTTTCGATCCTCTTGGCATGGCAAACAGTTTTTTTGTTCTAACAGATGAGTATGTCCCCCATCTTTCAATGGGCTATATGCAAAGAAGGGATGGAACAGTGGATGCCGGGTTTCCTGCAAAAGAGCATGCCGGCCGGGGCTACAAGGTTCCAAACGGCGGCGTTTATTCCACTGTCGGAGACCTGTCGAAGTTTGTGGCGGCTATGACAGGCACATCATCCGAAAAAATATTCTCTGAAGAGACACGTCAAGAAATTCTCAAGAGGCAGACTCCTGAGGGAGGAAGTGGCTATGGCCTGGGTTTTTTCAGGCAGAAGGATGAGGATGGGTACATATCGATCGGACACGGAGGTTCGGTGGCCGGTTATAACGCAAGCATGGTATTCGACCTTGAGTCGAAAATTGGAGTTGTCATTTTTCGGAATTATAACCGCGGGAAGACCGATCTTGGCCGCTCCATAAGGAATTTATTGAAGGAGCTTGTGAAATCAAAGATTTCTTTGTAGAGCCTGAAGAATTTTCCCTCTATGAGTAAAGATTTTTAAGAAGAATAAGACTGAGGTGAAAATCAGAACATTGTGTTGAGAAAAGTTGATTGAATGAGGAGTAGTCAATGAAACATCGCGGCAAAACGTACTGGCGGAGAAAACGAAATAAGCTTTTAAAAAAGCATGTTTTTGCTAAAGGAAAGGTGTTAGACGTGGGAAGTGGGTGGAGGGTGCATTACAAGAATGCAGTTCGACTCGATATAAATCCAGATTATAATCCGGATGTAGTTGCGGACATCCAAAAGGGAACTGATTTTTCGGATAACCACTTCGATACTGTTTTAATGTTTGATGTGCTTGAACATCTTGAATATCCACATAAGGCCGTTGAAGAAATGAAAAGAGTACTCAAGCCTGGTGGGACGATTTATATCACAGTGCCCTTCTGTTTTCCTCGGCATGGAGTGGAATATTACAGGTTCAGTGATTTAGCGCTCCGAAAAATGCTCGATGGCTTCGAAGTCCAGATTATCCCAGTCAAAAAGAGTAGATTCTGGAACCTTGTCTGGAATTATTACATGCATGATATAATCGTGGAGGGTTATTTTGTAAAGGCGAAGAAAGTATAAATCCTCTTCTTTTCTGATTATTGAATATAGAAAATAAATTTTTCAACAAGATCACGAATGGGTTTCATTATAAGCAGAGTTGCTGATATGAAGAAAATTGCGATGAAGGTAATGACTATTTCAAGAATTCGAGCGATAATTTTAGATTCAATCTTTTTAAAAATAACATCAAACTGATTTTAATTTTATTATAAAGTCAATCATATGAAATTTTCTCATTGAATTTGACTCTTTATATACGAGTTGTTATTCTTTTTCAGCAGAGTGAATGGGATCAATGAGTATAAAATGCCCTCAATGTCAATTTGAAAATCTCGAGGATAGCCATTTCTGTAGCAAATGTGCAACACTTCTTCTTTCGCCCGAAGAGATTTCTGCTTCTCCAACAAAAACTCTTGAGACGCCTATATCCGGACTTACCAGAATGAGCACTTTTGCTCAGAGGTATGAAGTCATAGAAGAACTGGATAAAGGGGGGATGGGGAAGATTTACAGAGTATTCGACAATAAGATTGAACAGGAAATCGCCTTGAAGCTTTTAAGGCCTGAGATTGCAGCAGATAGTGATACTATCACACGATTTAAAAATGAGCTGAAATTGGCCCGAAATATTGCGCACAGGAATGTCTGTCGTATGTTTGACCTCGGAGTAGAAGGAAACTCATACTACATTACAATGGAATACATCCCAGGTGAGAATCTGAAAAGCTCGATTAGAAGAATGGAAAGGTTGACTGTTAAAAAAGCCATTTCCATAGCCAAGCAGGTTTGTGAAGGATTATCTGAAGCACACAGGTTAGGCGTTGTCCATCGTGATTTGAAGCCCGGAAACATCATGATAGACAGCGAAGGAAACGCACGTATTTTGGATTTTGGAATAGCCCGTTCTCTCAGGTCCAAAGGAATGACTGGTGAAGGAACGATGATCGGGACACCGGAATACATGTCTCCCGAGCAGGTGGATGGAAAAGAAGCAGATCATCGTTCGGATATTTATTCGCTGGGTGTAATCCTTTATGAGATGGTAACAGGAAGAGTTCCGTTTAAAGGAGATACTCCCATCAGTGTGGCTGTGAAGCATAAATTGGAAATTCCTTCAGAGCCAATAAATGATAATCCGCAAATTCCGGAAGACCTTAATCGCATGATTATGAAATGTCTGGATAAAGATAAAGAAAATAGGTATCAAAGCGTTGATGAACTTTTTTCTGAATTAGTAAAGATTGAAAAAGGCATTCCAATTTCAGAAATTATTAAGCCAAAGAAAAAGCGAAAACTCGAGAAACGAGATGGTATCCAGCGGAAAAAGACTTTGATTCGGAGGGTTGTGATCGGCAGTGTTTTTATTGTTCTTTTAATGGTTATTCTCCTCTGGCTTGGACAAAATTATATAGGGCCATTTGGGATTCAAAAAACTATAAATTCAATGGCTGTGCTCCCATTAAAAAATCTTACAGGGAAAACGGAGTTGGATTCTTTTGCTGATAGGATGACCGAGGCGCTGATTAATGAGCTGGCAAAGACCGGGACATTTCGTCGTATTCCACCAAGTACATCAGTGATGCAGTATAAAGCCGCGCCTAAACAGATAACAGAAATATCCAAGGAATTGGATGTGCAAGCAGTCATAGAATGGACAATGATTTTAGATAAGAACCGACTTCTAATCAGGTTGAAGTTAATAGAAGGAAAAAGAGAACAGACTGTGTGGGATAACATTTATACACGTGATATGCAGGAAAGCTTATCAATGGGTGTAGTAAGGCCACCTACCGAGATTAATGAACTTGCCGACACTATTGTTAAGGATATAATTGCTGAAATAACGGATAAGGATATGTCTTCTTAGAGTTGATCCTCGGTCTGTGAGTGCTCTACAGAACCCGCGGTTCAAGGAAATGCTGAAGAAAGTGGGGTTGGAAGAGTAGACTGACTTTGGTCGGATAGATAAATTGACACCTCTTTTTTTCTGTGTTATTAAATCATTTTCAATGCTAGTTTTTTCATTCCTGCATTTAATTCCTCATTAAGGAGCATATCATGAAACGAACTAGTCTATCTTTGTTTTTGGGATTTTTGGCCTTTGTCATGATGGTTGCTTATTCTGGCGCAGCCGAAAAGCAGCTCATCGGAGCGCGCTATCCGGCCATCTCTCCGGATGGAAGGCAGATCGCCTTTTCTTACATGGGCGACCTCTGGCTGGTGTCGTCCCAAGGCGGGAAAGCGAATCGCTTGACCGACCATGTGGCGTATGACAGGGAGCCGATCTGGTCATCGGATGGACAATGGCTGGCCTTCACTTCGAACCGAAGTGGGAACAACGACGTGTACATTATGAACTCACAGGGAGGAATTCCCCGCCAGCTCACTTTTCACAGCAGCAATGACACAGCCACTGATTTTACTCCGGATGGAAAGTGGGTAGTCTTTACATCGAGCCGCTCATCTTCATCCAGTATCTTCAAAATCAGCATAAACGGAGGCAATGCACTGCCTCTGCTGGACACCTACTGGAGCTGGCCGCATAAAGCGAGAATCAGCCCTGATGGAAAAACCGTTCTGTTTTCTCTGGGAATGGAGAATAGCTACGTGTGGCGGAGGGGTTACCGCGGGAGTAACACAGCAAAAATCTGGACGAAGGAGGTCCCAGAGAAAGAGGCGAAAGCTGTTTTCGGAGATGAGAGCAACTGTTTCTGGCCGGAGTGGAGTGAAGACGGAAAACATGTCTATTTCATCAGCGACAGACAGTTCAACAACAAGAATATCTGGAGCGTTGCCCCAGATGGTTCCGGTTTGAAGCCCATCACAACTTTCCGCCAGGAAGATGTCAAATGGTTATCTGTGGCAGGTCGTGCACCTCTGGCTGCGTACGAGCGGGAGTTCGGTATCTGGATCACAGACCTCAACACCGGAGATTCTCGACGTGTCCCGATTGAAGCTCCTTCAGAAACCAAGGAGAACCGCTTCTTTTTTGTGAATAATGCTTCTATCAGTGAGTACAGGCTGTCTCCTGACGGGAAAAAAATCGCCGCTGTGGTGCGGGGGGATATTTTTGTGCTTTCTACCGAAGGTGAGTATGCCCGGAACATCACCAACACGCCCTGGCGGGAAAGAGACGTCGACTGGGACAAAGAGAGCAAAAATCTTGTCTATGTCTCAGATGTAGATGCTAATCCTGATCTCTACATGATCTCTGCTCTCGGCAATTCAAATCCCAAGCGTTTGACAAAGAGCGAGGAAGATGAGCTTTCACCTCGCTTTTCTCCGGATGGAAAATGGATCGCGTACTATAGGGGAAAGCGTCAGGTTCGGTTGATGCAACCGGACGGGAAAGAAGACCGCTTGCTCATCGAAGACGATTTTGGTGGCCAGTTCGCGGAGAGTTTCTCTTGGTCTCCCGACTCGTGTTTTATTGCTGTAGTGCCTACTAAAAACGCGAACTCAGATATATTTGCGGTTGATGTGCAGTCAGGGGAGAAATTTCCGTTAACGAATACCGCGTATGATGAAAGTGATCCCCACTGGTCTTCGAATGGAAAATTCATGCTGTTCTCATCCAATCGTTTCGGGCACAGCTTTCCTGAGTTCACAGGAAAATGGGATATCTACCAGGTCCATTTAGAACCGAAGAAGCCAGATTTCAAAGAGGATGAGTTTGAGAAGCTGTTTAAAACCGAGGATAAAGAAAAGAAGGAGAAACCTGAGAAAAAAGAGGATGAAAAGGAGAAGGTTAAAGTCCAGTTTAACCTCAAAGATATCGACCGTCAGACCGAGACAGTCACCAACACGCTGGGCAATGACAATTTGTTTATTCTCTCACCGAAAGACAATGAAACCGTTTATTTTCGGTCCAATATTGACGGCAAAAATCATCTCTGGAAAACGAGTTTAAAAGAAAAAGAGAGGGGAGAATATGAACCCTTTATGCCTCAAATTCAGTATCCCGCTTCGCTCCAGTTTGATGAGGGAGGAAAATACCTTTACTATTTGAGCCGGGGAAGAATCGGACAGATCGATGTGAACAGCAAGAAGAATAAGTCGATCTCCTTTAGTAGTAAAATCCGCGTCGATAAGATTGCTGACTATGAGCAGGCACTCGGAGAGCTTTACTACACTCTCCAACATTACTACTACGATTCTGAGCATCACAAAGTGGATTGGAAAGGGCTTTACGAACATTACAGGCCTGTGCTCCAGCAGGTTCGGGAAGACCAGGATTTTTATGACTATGCCAATGAGATGATCGGGCATTTGAACTCCTCACATACCGGAATCAGTGGTCCGAGCCAGATAAGAACCGAAGAGCCAAGCGCTCATGTTGGAGCCGTCTTTAAGTTCACGGACAAGGAAGTCACCCTGGAACGAATCATCAAGAATGGACCCCTTTATGATCAGAAGGGGAGCGTAGCTGTTGGAGATGAGCTCGTCGCCATAAACGGAAAAACCATCGATACAAAGATGAACATATGGAAATATTTCAACGGCATGCTCGAGAAACGAGTGACGCTCACCTTCAAGAGTCAAAAATTAAAAAAGAATATTGATGTCTCAATGAAACCCATATCTTCTGGAGCTGAAAACCGGCTGCTTTTGGAAGAGTGGATCGAGAGCCGGCGGGAGATTGTCAAGCAGAAGACTGGCGACAATGTGGCCTATATTTACATGCGGGCTATGGGACGGGGAGACCTGAACCGGTTTCTTAAGGAACTGGAACAGGATGCTGTTCCCCGGAAAGGCCTAATCCTGGATTTGAGGTTCAATTTTGGAGGCAATGTGCATGACCGAGTCCTCCAGGCCCTGACCAAGCCAGTCTATTCCAAGTGGCGCATCCGGGGATTATCCGAAACCCCCCAATCGACATTCGGAGTGACTGATAAGCCGGTCGTTCTTTTGATCAACGAGATCACTCTCAGTGATGGTGAGATGACTTCCAACGGTTTCAAGGCTCTGAAGAGAGGCCCGATAATCGGGAATACCACTTATGGGTGGTTGATTTTCACGACAGGCGTTGGCCTGATGAACGGCGGTTATTTCCGCCTTCCGTTCTGGGGCTGTTACACGCTGGATGGAAAGGACCTGGAGACAAGCGGTGGCGTGAAACCGGATATCTTTGTCATCAATGACCTGAACCATGACCTCCAGAATCAGGACCCACAGCTGGACAAAGCCATCGAGAAGGCGTTAGAGTTGATAAAATAGTGCAGGCTAAAAACAGAATTTAGATAACTAGCCTGGATTATTCACGAGCCGAGGTTGCTGTAGATGCGAGGCGCTTGGGGTCAGGCTTTATTGGAGCCGAGTGCGTTGAAAAGTATAACAAATGAATCTGTCGAGGCCAGCCCCCTAAGTTTAAACAGTGAAGATAAGCCGGCTCTCTTTTTTTTTGCTCACGTTTGCATAATGGTCAAAGAAATTGAGCACGTCAGTCAGATTTTTGCCTGCCTCCATTTTTCCGATGGCTTTCGCTTCAATTCTCTGGATGTTTTCAGCGGTATCCAGAATTTCTGTCACTTCTTTTTCGTCCATAACGATAACTCCGTCATTATCGCCAAAAACTACATCTCCCGGTGAGACAGAAACCCCGCCACAGTTGACTTGAATCTGCGTTTTGAAGATTTTGGAGGATGTTCCGGCTTGAGGCGTGATGTATCTAGAAAATACTGGGAAATTGATTTTCTGTATTCCTTCAACATCACGGCATGCGCCGTCCACGACAATCCCCCCAAGCTTCTTCTTTTTTGACTCGATGGCGAACATTTCCCCAGCCAAAGCGATTTTTTCTCCTTCTCCATCGATCACGATCACCTCTCCTTCCTGAGCATCGTGCAGCGCTTTGATGACAGTCAAAAAGTCGGCTTTGCAGTGCACGGTGTGCGCTCTTCCGATCATTTTGACACCCCTGGTGATCGGGCGTATATCCGGGTCCATGATTCGCAGTTTTTTTCCACAATCACAAAGACAGGCCGTATCCAATTTGGTTAATCTGTCTCTTATAGTTTTAAAATCCATGATGACCTCCCCGGTTATTATAAATAATTATAGTTCATTTTCTTTATCGTGGAACCTTCTTGATTCCAAAAAGATATCATTACTTTCTCCCCAAAAAATTTACCATTGAAAAGTGATCCGCCTTCTGCATGGCGGGTATAAATCATATTTTTTCCCCTGCAATAAAGTCAAGAGATTAATCTTATTCGATCTTTTTTATTCGTCTTTATAGCTTATTTACTGTGCCGTGGAGATGTTTAATTCACGGAGGTAGTCCTCAAAGTTGTATCTCGGCCGGTATCCGAGTTGCTTTTCAGCCTTTTGGATGACATAAACTCGATCGATACTCTTGGGCAGTTTCCAGTTTCGCTGGGCAAATTGCCTGTCAAGCGAGGGAAAGTGACGCAGCAACACACGGGACGCATCATGAAAAAGTTCATGAGTCTCATTTTCCGAGAATGGAGAATGGGCTGAGATGTTAAAGACATCGTACCGCTTTGATTTAGCATTCATGGCCAGAATATGTGCTTCAGCCGCATCCTTCACATCTACTCCCCGGTACAGCCTGTAGATAGCCATAAGATATTCGGATTCTGGAAAGAATCTGGAAACGCGCAAGCTGGTACAAGGCAGTCCGCATTTCTCAGAGAAAGACCTGCAAAGGTCTTCTGCGGCAATCTTAGTCTCATCATAGATATCCCGAGGCTGAGGGATGAGGTCTTCTGTCACCCAGACCGCTTTATCAGAAGGGCTCAGGGCATGGCCGTAGAGAGAGGTCGTGCTGGTGTAGACGAAACGAAGGACTTTGTTTTTTATCGAGGCTTCAAGGAGGTGGCGCGTGCCATCGATGTTTGTTTTCACGAATGCTTCAGCGGGATACTCTTTCAGATGAGGGGCATGGAGCGAGGATGTGTGGATGACGGCATCGATGTCTTGAGTTGCAGAAAATATGAAATCTTTGTTAGTGATGTCTCCTTCACGTGTTGTGTATTTCCCAGGAACAAGATCGATTCCAACAACAGTATGGTCTGATGAAAGCATAGAGGCGATGACTGAGCCGATTTGGCCAGACGTCCCTGTCACGAGTATCCGCATTTTATTGCCTATAAATACAAGCAGAAATTATATTTTATATTCATACAATTTACTTCAGTCTCCCAGACTTGAGATCTCTAAATTCGAGCAGGAGGAAAGATAAAGTTTATTAGCTTAACGACTACATATTTTATATTTTAAATGATAATTTTCCAAGAGTTGGAATTATGTATCATTCAGTCAAGACTTAGATATTTAAAGTCATCATTCAAAAGTTTATAATAGTGTGAAGAAAGAATTCAGATGAAACTCCTGAAAATTGGGATTTCCGGTGTCCGGGGAATTGTGGGAGAGACGATTGTCCCGGAACTGGTCATGGATTTTGCCTGCGCTTTCGGCACTTATCTCGATTCGAAAAAGGTTCTGGTCGGTAGAGATACAAGAATTTCAGGCCCTATGCTCCATGAAGCCACTCTTGCAGCCTTGGTTTCTACAGGCTGCACGGTCCTGGATCTAGGGATTTGTCCCACGCCTATCATCCAGTACATGGTTAAGAATCTTAAAGCCAAGGGAGCCGTGTCGATTACAGCCGGGCACAATGACCTGAAATGGAACGCGTTGACCTTTATCAATCAAGACGGGACTTATCTGAACATGTTTCAGGGGGAAGAAGTCCTGGATATCTACCATTTGGGGAAATTCACCAAAGTTTCTGTTGACCGATTGGGCCAGATAGAGTCGATCGATAATTATCTGAATGTTTATTTTAAAGAATTGAAGAAGTTTGTGAATGCCGAGACCATAAAAAAAGCCAAATTTAAAGCGGTTATTGACCCTTGTAATGGAGCCGGAGCCAAAATAATCGATTCCTTCAGTCAGCAACTGGGATTTGAGCTCATACCCGTAAACAATGAGCCGAATGGATACTTTCCGCATGATCCTGAGCCCAGGCCTAGAAATGCTCAAGAAGTGGCTTCGGTCATGAAAGTCGTGAATGCTGATGTAGGATTTCTGTTAAACAGCGATGCCAGCCGGGTATCTCTTGTTGCTGAAAACGGAGAAACTTTATCGGAAGAATTCACTCTTCCTCTGATCGCCAATTATTATCTAGATAAAGATCCAGGAACAGTCATCACCAATCATTCGTCTTCACGGATGATCGAGGAAGTCGCTCGGGGTAAGAACTGCCAAGTGGTGAAGGTCAAGGTCGGTCAATCTTATTCCATCCAATCCTTGATCAACGAGGATGGGGTCCTAGCCGGGGAGGGGAGCGGAGGAATCGCTATTCCGAAATTTCAGTCCGCCTTCGACGATTTTTTAACCATGGGCTTGATATTGGAAATCATGGCCGTGAGGAATAAGAAAATTTCGGAATTGATCGAGGAGCTTCCTCGTTATCATATAGTCAAAGAGAAGATATACTGCCCCCCCACAAAGATCCATTCTGTCGTGAATCAAGCAAAAAAGCTCTATGCCGGACGCTCTATTGATACTTCAGATGGCATTAAGATTGAAGACAAAGACGGCTGGGTCCATGTTAGGGCCTCAGCCACAGAGCCGATGATTCGAGTCATTGCTGAGGATAGATCCAAAGAGAAAGCCAAAGAAAGGATTGAAGAGGTGCTGAATTTTATTTCAGTGCTGGTCAAATGAGAAAAGTGACGTCTTTAAGAATTAGTGTTTCAGGGGTTCGTGGAGTGGTGGGAGAGAGTCTGACTCCTCAACTCGCGTCGAAATTTGCCCAGGCTTTTGGGACCTACCTGGGGAGAGGAAGCGTCATTGTTGGCCAGGATTCGAGAATATCGGGAACCATGGTGAAAAAGGCTGTTCTTTCCGGGCTCTTGTCTGTGGGCTGCCAACCTGTCGAGATCGGCATCTGTCCGATTCCTTCTATCCAGGTTTTGACAAAGCAATCCAAGGCGATTGGATCCATAGCTGTGACAGCCAGTCATAATCCAAAAGAATGGAACGGTCTGAAGTTTGTCAACAACGAAGGGCTCTTTTTAAACTATCATCAGGTGGATGAATTTCTGGATATCTATCATCAAGGGGAATTTTCACTAGCTGATGTGGATAAATACAAAACTCCCGAATTCAAAAAGGATCCCACTGAGCCTCACATGAAGAAGCTGATGTCATATTTCAATGTGGGTTTGATCAGTCAAAAGAAGTATAAAGTGGCGATCGACTGCACCAACGGAGCCGGAGCTGTGCTGGCTCCCCGTTATCTAGAAGAGCTGGGTTGCGAGCCTGTCCTCCTCAACTGCGTGCCTGACGGATCATTCGCGCATCACCCCGAGCCTCTTCCAGAAAACATAGCCGGCCTCTGTCGGTCAGTGGTTGAGAAAGGAGCGGATGTGGGTTTTGTCCAGGATGCTGACGCGGACAGGCTAGCCGTTGTCAACGAGAAAGGAGAGCCGCTTGGAGAGGAGTTGACTTTGGCCCTCGCTACAAAGTATATCTTAGGTCAGAACGCCGGTCCGGTCGTTATCAATCTTTCCACTTCCCGGGCCATTGATGATATCGCTGAAGAGTTCAATGTTCCAGTCATCCGCACAAAAATCGGAGAGATAAACGTGGTGGAGCAAATTCTCTCTCTGGAGAAAAAACCAGCCATCGGAGGCGAAGGAAACGGAGGCGTGATCCTTCAAGATATTCATCCTTGTCGAGACAGTTTTACAGCCATGGGATTGATTTTAGAGTATATGGCCAAGTCAGGAAAAACGATTTCAGAGCTTCAGGAGGGTATTCCTCGTTATCATATGATCAAAGAGAAAATCCAGGGAACTCAGGAGAAAGCTTACAGGATAATCAGGCAGTTGAGGAAGAAATACTCGGACAAAGGAGAAATCTCTCTTTTGGACGGCTTGAGAATTTCGTTCAAGGACTACTGGGTCCATATAAGGCCTTCAAACACAGAGCTGATAATCAGGTTGATTATCGAAGCCAAAAGCAGAGGTACAGCAGAGAAGATGGTCGAATTTTGGAGAAAAGAGATGTCGGAGATTGTGAAATGGAAGTGATCATCACATCCGGTTACGATGAGATATGCGAGAAAGCCGCGCGCATCATCCAACAGGAATGGCAGAAAAAGAACAACCTTGTCCTGGGCCTTGCAACAGGGGAAACACCTTTGGGTGTGTACAAGAAAATCATAGAAATGAATCAGAGAAAGGAGATTGATTTTTCGAGTAGTATTGCCTTTAGCCTGGATGAGTATCTGGGATTGGAAGAAGACCATCCTCAAAGTTTTGCTTTTTACATGAAGGAGAATTTCTTCAAACATATCAACATCAAGATGGAAAACATTTTCCGTCTGGAAGGAAAGCCACCTGATATCGAAACTCACTGCCAGGAGTATGAAGAAAAGATTAAGAGTTATGGGGGGATCGACATTCAAATACTGGGGATTGGCCGGAATGGCCACATCGGATTTAATGAGCCGGGTTCGTCTTTATCTTCGCGAACCCGAGTGAAAACTCTAGCAGAAGAAACTATCAGAGATAATGCCCGTTTCTTTACGGATGAACAAGAAGTTCCGAGATTCTGTTTGACGATGGGCATCGGAACAGTGATGGAAGCCAAGATAATTATTCTTCTGGCATCTGGAAAAGGGAAAAGTGATGCGATAAAAAGTTGCGTGGAAGGCGCGGTCACGGCTTCAGTTCCGGCTTCAGCACTTCAGCTTCATCCCCGGGTGAAAATCCTTGTCGATGAGGAAGCTGGTTCTCTACTGACCAACAAAGAATACTTTAGATGGGTTTTCAAGAATAAAGAAAGGGTAAAGGATTACCTGGAATAAAATGTCAGGATTCAAGCTCATAAAGAGTTGTGATATTTATACTCCCCTGAGAGTGATAAAAAACGGCTCCATCCTTATTCAAGGGGAAAAAATTGCTAAGGTCGGACAGATTGATGACTCAAAAATCCCCCCAGGAACAAAAATTCTCGATTTTAGCCAGAGGCTCGCTGTTCCCGGCTTCATAGATATTCATCTTCATGGGGGAGGAGGAGTTGATTTTCTGGATTCTTCCCCGGATTCGATCAGCAAGGCTTTAAAGGCCCATTTGAAAAACGGGACAACTTCTCTCCTGCCGTCCATAATGACGACATCCCATAAGCACGCCCTGGATACGATCAGAACCTTTATCGATGTTAAAAGATCCATTCCGGACATTCCGGATATCATCGGACTGAATCTGGAGGGTCCGTATATCTCGATGGAAAAGAGCGGTGCCCATAGGACTCAGTATATCCGGAAGCCCTCCTTGACCGAAGTCCAAGAATACATCAAAGCATCTGAGGGAAATATAAAGATCATGACTGTGGCCCCTGAAATCGAAGGAGCGAGTGATATCATCCACTTCTTGAGTAAACAGAATATCATCCCTTCAGCGGGCCACACGAACGCCAATTATGAACAAATTCAGCAGGCCGTCAATTTAGGAGTCAGGCTTGCGACTCATTTATTCAATGCGATGAGAGGGATCGCTCATCGGGAACCAGGGGCAGCCGGGGCCCTTCTTTTAAATGATGATGTTTATACAGAAGCAGTCGCAGACGGAATCCATCTTCATCCATCAATCCTGGATTTAATCGCAAGAGTCAAGCCTATCGAGAAAATCATCCTGGTCACTGATGCCTCGAAGTATTATGGAATCAGTCAGGGCGCTTCTTTTACACGAGATGGAAAGCTCTTCGGGAGTACGACAGCGCTGAGTTTAGCTCTGAAAAACATGATTCAATTTTCAAGCATGCCGTTTGAGAAAGTACTGAGGATGATGACGATTAATCCGGCTAAGCTATTGAGGGTTGAGAGCCAAAAAGGAATTCTAAAAAGAGGGAGTGATGCGGATATAGTCATCATGGATGAGGAAATGAATCTTATTGATGTTTTTTTTAGAGGGAAAAGGTTCACCCCTTCCTGAAATATTCCATCCGCTGTTAAAATAAAGGAAAGCTGGAAGAATAATTCTGTAAAGAATGCAAAGGAATCTTTATTCGCAGAGCCTTGCGTTCCTCTCCTGAGTATTACAAGATAGGGAGACGAGCTTGAGACAATTCGTTTGACAGGAGGTTAGAATGGCACAGTTAACCTGCCTGTACTATTTATTTTGTCTTGTGTCTGATCAGGAGCAGGCGCCATAGGCCCACTCCGAAGATGATCGAGATCAGTCCGAATAGAATCCCTCCCTTGACAGCCGCGGTCGTCTCGTTTTCTCCCGGTGCTTAATTGTAAACTCTTCATCGCGCCACCAAGCACGTGTAACAGGCTACTTTTTTGAAAAAAAGTTGCCTGGCCTCTTTTTTACTTTTTTTATTTCTTGTACGGTGCGTAGTCAAGACCACGTTCTGATCCTCATTTTTATGAAAATTTCAGAGAGAAGAGGAAAAGGAAATTTTGAGGAAGGATTTCCTTTTATGTCCTTCTCTAATCAAGGGGCTATCTTAAACTTAATGGTTTGGAGGTCTCGGCTGATTTGTTACTCTTTGCAGTCGTTGACAGGGTCATTTTTGATGTGATATTCTTATTTGAGAATGTCAGGGGGTGGGTATTGAGAAAAACAGTTAGGGATTTGGAGCAAGTCCCAAAAGGAATGTCAGTGAAATTCAAAGTGGGACTTTTTTCAATTATCATATTTCTCTTATTTATAAGCTGTAATATAAATGGAAATAATGGAGATATTGAACTTGTTCCTATCGGTTCTGTAGAAATTACAGAAAGAATAAACTTTGGTCAAACTGTTTTTTTTACAATGTGCTGCTGGACACCTACCCCCGGCTATAAATTTCATCATACTGAAATCAGTAATTCGGGGTTCGATATTTATGTTAAAGTGTATGCTGAAAGACTGAAGGGTATCTGGATCCAAATTTTTGTTTCATTCACCACATCGGTTCGATTTAAACCTGATTCCCGAGGAAATTATACATTTCATTTTTATCAAGGATATCCTTCAGAATATCTGATTAAAATAGTGGATGTTCAATAGAGAATTTAATCCTGCCAAGAATGAATGTTGTGATCCTGCCTTCCCAATAATCCCCTTCCCCCCCAGCCCGGGTTCTTTTCCTGGATTTCCCTGATCCTTTAGTTCGGGAATAATTCTTTATTAAGCCGCTATAAGGCGTGCTTTGGATTTCTCCCCTATATCGGAGAATAAGAAAGAGGATTAAAGGGCTAAAATATCCTATTTTTGATTGATTCTCATTCGAAAAACCCGATTTTGTATGAAAATGAAGAAATCTCCTTAAAGAACTTCTTTGTGGATAGGTAATTAGCCTGAACTATTCATAAAATCTGCCGACACCGTAGTCAGAACATCTGTAATGGAAAATTATTTATCTTATGTCGGCATCTTTTCCCCTTCGGGCGAGCCGATCTCACCGCATCTACTTTGTTACAGCGCAAGAGCGGTGGACGGCCACAGCATCTTGCGCTGTGCCTCGTATCTACGGCAACCTCGACTCGTGAATAATCCAGGTTAGGTAACACTTTTGGTGATGATAATGAAAACAAAGTTGGTATTGTGAGCGAAGCGTGGCAATCTGCTAGAGTAAAATGAAGTCATAGTAGAAATACGCTCTCTTTGTACGAGATTGCCACGTTCCCTTCGGTCGCCCGCAATGACATTTTTATATTCAGTATCATTAATAAAAGTGTTACCTAATTACTGAGCATAAACAACAGGCTACTTTTTTGAAAAAAAGTTGCTTGTCCCCTTTTTTTCTTCAAGTGATTTGAATATAGTAGTTATGTCGGTTCAATGCATCAGAAAAAGGATGAGATTTTTTGACAAGCAGGAGGGAATCGCGATGAACATAAAGAAAAAAGCGGTGGAGCTTTTATCCTTAGAGGGAAGAGTGGCGGTGATCACTGGAGGTGCCTCCGGGATCGGACTGGGCACAGCAGTCCGTCTAGCCGAGGTGGGTGCCAGTGTGGCCTTGCTTGATATAGACAAGCCCAGTGGAAAAAAGGCAGCTAAAGAAATAAGGAAGCTTGGAGGCGATGCAGAGTTTTATTCTTGTGATGTCACTTCTTATTCCGAATGTGAGGAGACAGCCAGAGCCGTGTTTGAGGAATTCGGCAGGATTGATATTCTGTTCAACAATGCCGGAGTGATTAAGCGGAAGAACACGCTTGAACTGAACGAAGAAGAATGGGACCTTGTATTGAGTGTTGACCTGAAGGCGATCTACTTGCTGTCCCATCATGTTATTCCCTATATGATCGAGAATGGGGGAGGAAGCATAATTAACACAGGCTCAGGATGGGGCCTGAAAGGTGGTCCCAATGCAGTGGCCTATTGCGCGGCCATGGGTGGAACAGTCAACCTGTCTCGAGCGATGGCCATTGACCACGGGAAGCATGGCATTCGGGTGAACTGCGTCTGCCCGGGAGATACCGAAACACCACTTTTGTACGAAGAAGCGGAACAATTAGGGGAAGATGAGGAGGAATTCATAAGGAAGGCTTCAGACCGTCCGCTTGAGCGAGTCGGCGTACCCGAGGATATCGCCAATGCTGTTCTTTATTTTGCGAGCGATATGTCCAGCTGGGTTACCGGTGCCATCCTGGTTGTTGACGGAGGAGGACTGGCTTAGGCCAATGAAGACAATATTTAAAATCGAGATTGATAATATTTTGACTTTGTAAATAGGTAACCTTGTTCAAAGAAGATGTGATTAATGTCATTGCGAGCGAAGCGTGGCAATCTCATAAAAAGAGATCCATAATTATTTTTCATACGAGATTGCCGCACTGCGTTCGCAATGACAATCTTCTTATGAGATTGTCACATTCCCGTCGGTCACTCGCAAAAATATCGATAAGGTTGAGATTGCCGCACTGCGTTCGCAATGACACATCCAGAGGTTGTCACGCTCTTTTCGGTCACATGCAAATTGATCTGTTGTGTTATTGAATGACATGTTTAAATAAAGAAATGAAATTTAATCAGGGAGATTGTCCATGAAAAAAGAGGAAAAACCGGCTCATCCCTACATTCCCAATTCCGCTCCGAAAATCAAAGCGAAAATGCTTGAAGAGATTGGAGCGAAGAATGTCGAGGAATTGTATGGGGATATTCCTGAGAGTCTGAGGTTTAAAGGAAAGCTGAACCTTCCGGAAGCCATTCCGTCCGAATATGCCTTGAAACGGCATGTGGAAGGGATTCTTGCTAAGAATCGGAGCTGTCAAGAGAATATCAGTTTTTTGGGCGCGGGATGCTGGCCGCATTATGTTCCGGCCGTTTGCGATGAGATCAGTCAGCGGTCGGAATTTTTAACCGCTTATGCAGGAGAGCCCTATGAAGACCACGGAAGATTCCAGGCACTTTTTGAGTATGAAAGCTTGATGGGAGAACTTCTCGACCTGGATGTAGTCAATGTGCCGACGTATGACTGGTCCCAGGCGGCAAGCACATCTATCCGGATGGCAGGGAGGATCACGGGACGCAAGGAAATACTCATCTCGGATACTGTTTCACCTGACAGGCTTCTGGCGATTCGAAACTACTGCCGGCCTGTGGTCAGCATCCAGATGGTGGGGCATGATCCCGGGACCGGCTTGATGGACCTTGATGATTTGCGGTCGAAGATATGCTCTGCGACAGCTGGAATATATTTTGAAAATCCATCTTTCCTGGGCTTTATCGAGCATCAAGGAAAAGTCATATCCGATATAGCTCACGAGAATGGAGCCTTGAGCATAGTGGGAGTCGACCCCATCTCTTTGGGTGTCATGGCTCCTCCCAGTCATTACAGAGCAGATATCGTTTGTGGCGACATCCAGGGGCTCGGCAATCACATGAGCTTTGGCGGAGGCCATGGGGGATTCATTGCCACCCGGGATGAAGAAAAGTTCGTGATGGAATACCCCTCGCGTCTGTTTGGGATCACGAAGACCTCTGTCGAAGGTGAATACGGGTTTGGAGATGTGGCGTATGACCGGACATCCTTCGGAGTGAGGGAGGAGGGCAAGGAGTTTGTTGGAACCCATTCGGCATTGTGTGGAATCACCGCCGGTGTTTATCTCTCCTTGATGGGTCCCAAAGGATTACAGGAGTTAGGGCAAACTATCATGCAGAGGTCGCAGTACGCCATGAAGAAGCTTGCAGAGATAAAAGGGATTAGGGCTCCTTTGTTCACATCGCCTCACTTCAAGGAGTTCGTTGTCAGTTTCAAGGAGGCCGGGAAAACAGTTGAAGAGATCAATCAGTTTTTACTCGAGCGCAACATTTTTGGCGGCGTAGACCTCTCCCCGGACTTCCCGGAGCTTGAAAGCTGCGCGCTCTACTGTGTGACTGAAGTCCACACCAAGGAAGATATCGATCGCCTTGTCCGAGCGCTGAGCGAATGTGTGGAATGAGGAGGGAATGAGATGATAAAAGAAAAAGAACCAAAAGTCAGGAATTTTCATCAAGCCAAATGGGATGAACCCGTTATTTTTGAACTGGATACAGAAGGAGAAAGGGGGATCCTGATCCCTGAGGTTGAAAAAGAGATCGAGGGGAGTGTGGGCGATGGAGTTTCCGTACTGCCGGAAAGTATGAGGAGAGATAAACCTCCTGCCCTTCCTGAGATCGGGCAGATGAGAGTGCTGAAGCATTACCTCCGCCTGTCCCAGCATTGTTTGGGAGCGGATTTAAACGTGGATTTGGGGCAGGGGACATGCACGATGAAGTACAGCCCGAAGATCAACGAGGAGTTTGTGCGCTCTCCGGAGTCCGCTGCGCTCCATCCCTTACAGGATGAGAGCACGGTCCAGGGCGCACTGGAAATCATCTATAAACTGGATACATTTTTGAGGGAAATATCAGGGTTGGACAGGTTCTCTTTCCAGCCCGGAGGGGGATCTCATGCAATATTGGCCATGGCGTCCATCATCCATGCCTATCATGACTTGAAGGGAGAAGCCGGCCAGAGAGATGAGGTCATCACGACTATTTTTTCGCATCCTTCAGATGCGGCGGCTGCGGCAGTGAAAGGATACAAGATAATCACTCTCTACCAGAATGAAGACGGGCTTCCGGAGGTGGAGGCCTTGAAAAAGGCAGTTTCCGAGCGGACAGCCGGTTTGCTGATCACTAATCCCGAGGATACGGGGATATTCAACCCCAGAATAGAGGAATTCACGAAGATCGTTCATGAGGCGGGGGGATTGTGTGGGTATGACCAGGCCAACGCCAATGGCATACTGGGTATCACCAGGGCGCGCGAGGCTGATTTCGACCTCTGCTTCTTCAACCTGCACAAAACGTTCTCCTCTCCCCATGGCTGCGGGGGGCCTGCCACCGGCGCGCTAGGAGTCACAGAGCAGTTAAAAGACTTCCTGCCTGTTCCGGTCGTCGATTATGATGGAAAGAAATACTTTCTGGATTATGATCTTCCCCATACGATCGGAAAGGTAAGAAGCTTTTATGGAGTTTTCCCGGCTGTTCTCAGAGCTTATGCCTGGATAATGAATTTAGGAACCGAAGGGCTCAAGGAAGCCGCCCATATCGCTGTCTTGAACAATAATTACATCCTGAAGAAGGTCAAAGAGATAAGGGGAGCTTCGGCCCCCTATGCCAAAGGAAGGCACCGTATCGAGCAGGTGAGGTACAGTTGGGAGAAACTGACA
>Ga0209636_10000840_pt1 | contig 30544 bp, 36 predicted proteins | sample DeeMarSWOR152_54_FD_187464 | JGI IMG/M metagenome (GOLD analysis project Ga0209636, IMG submission 187464) | Marine sediment microbial communities from White Oak River estuary, North Carolina - WOR-1-52-54 (SPAdes) (version 2) | ecosystem: Environmental > Aquatic > Marine > Intertidal zone >...
CCCATGACCGTATACGAACCTAACGGGATGACCAATTAAAATCAATATCCCGTAGGAGGGAAAGAAGATATGGATAGAAAACTCGCAAAAACAACACTACTAGTAGTTGGAATCAGTCTGTTACTCGCACTAGTTGGCAATTTTCCCCGCTGCTCAGCACAAAACAGTTGGTCAGATGACTTCTCAGATGGCAACTACACTGGCTGGACCGTCGAAGAGGGCACCTTCAATGCCTCGAACTACATCCTTGAAGCCTCTGGAGATCCTGGCGGGATAGTCGACTGGCACAAGGTTCGTCATAGTAGTCAGGTCGCATACGGGAACTGGAGTCTTGACATGTATATCAACGGCTCCGAAGATACTCTGTTTTACATCAGTTTCATCGCGGACTCACTCTTCGACTGGGGACCAAGCCTCTATGTACCCCGGAATGGATACGCACTATTTTTCGATACTGAGGGACCCACAAGAATGACACTTGAACTATGGACCAGTGAAGATTTTGATGAAATCGGTATTTGGCAGCCATCCGCTTTTAACGGCTGGCAGAATATCACAATCACACGTGATTTCACGGGAGCCTTCACAGTGTCTGTTAACGGAACCTCCCGGATTTCTGTAACTGACAACGATCACACAACGTCAGCACAGTTTGGCTGGATGAGTGACCCATGGAGCGCCATCGACAATGTTATTGTCAACGAACTAGATGGTTACAATAATAATAATCACTACATCCCCATTGAATTGCTTCTTCTCGTTGGTGGTGTTGCTATTATTATCGTGATAGTCATTATTGCAGTGATTTATCTTCGACGTAGAGGCTAACTCAGAACCAAGATGTACCAAACCATGAATACCTAAGTGTCAGTTCAAAGGGAGGTGGTGCCTCCCAATTTTTTCTTTTTTCAGTGAAAGCCAAGAGCTTGAGATACTTGCGACTTTATTGATATATTCTTGGTTTGACCTGAAGGGCCTCCTCGCTACTTGGATGAATAAGGTGTGTGTTACTATCTTCGGCGTTTCCAGAAAACGCTGATCAATACTGCTCCAATTACAATTCCAAGACTTGCAGGGAGTATCATTATTACTGGATTAAGTGGTGGAGGTAGACTGGGTGTTGAGGGGATGATGAAATTTTCCACAATCATGTGATGTTGAATTGCATTGCTATCTCCAGTTATGACGACAACTAAGTCATGATTTGGAACAACCCAAATGAATTGACCTAGCCAGCCACGGGCAGCATACGCACCTACATGCGGGTACACCCACCACTGATACCCATACCCAGCAGATCCTGGAGTAGGATGGAACGTGTATTGACAAGATGTCGATGTGACTAGCCATGAATGGGGCACGATGATTTGACCATCCCAAACGCCTCCCCGCAAACACAGATAACCAATTTTTGCGATGTCCCTGGGTCGCAGATACAAATCGGAACCCCCCATCGCGGCACCTTGCGGGTCACCAGGCCACCACCAATAAGTAATGCCTAACGGGGAGAAGAGGAATTCGTCCGCAAAGACAGTAGTATTCTGCCCTGCGGCTTCAGACACGATGGCAGAGAGAAGGTGGGATCCCCCAGTATTGTATACCCATGTTTCACCCGGTGCATACTCCATTGGGCGATCGAGCACCCATTTCACCCAATCAGGACTACTCACAAGGGCGCCATATTCATTTTCTTCCCAAGGGAGTCCTGATGTCATTGTAAGTAAATGTTCAATTGTAATCGCCTCCTTACGGGAATCCATGTTCTCGAAAGTGCGATCTGGGAAATAATCCAATACGAATTCATCTACACCACCAATGTGGCCCTGGGCAATGGCTATTCCTACTAAAAGTGAGGTTACGCTTTTGGTACAGGAGTGGATTTCATTGGCTACATCACTGTTTTCGGGCTGACCAAAATAATTCTCATAGACTAGATATCCGCCATGAACGATTAACAGTGAGATGATGTCTTCGCTCCACGAACTGTCATTGATATACGCTTCCATTTCCTCTAACAGAGTTACATTCATATCATGGGATTCGGGAGTTGCCGTCTGCCAATCTATGGTTGGCCAATACTCAGGAGATACTGCCTGTATTCTATCGTGCATGAAGGGACTCGTAACCAGAATCGAGAAGATCAAAACAGCTGCGTGTAGCATCATACGGGTTTGTTTCATTAACATCCTCGAAATTAGAATGTCTAGTATTCTGTGTTTTATCTTTAGGGAATACGGCAGGGGTCAAGAAAATCCATTCCAACTCCAAGATTATTAAGCCAAAAACGCTGTCACGTTTTGAAACAAGTGCCTTTGAAATTTATCTTAAAGTGCTATAAACGAAGCCAATTCCTAGTGATGAAGAGGAAACAGCTATACTTCTCCAAATCGTAAATTTACTTGATGCCATCGGTTCGTATTGCACTCGCGGAATACTTAGACACAATTCGCAAGTATGCATACGAAATTGCCAATGTCAAAAGTGGCATCTTCCCAAGGGATGATCCCCAATTTTTTTTACAACAACCGAACGTCTGGTTTCAGAAAGAAGCCGATTGGGTTGAAGTACTTAACAAAGGAATAGAAATTATCCGCCAGTATGTAGATGTAGTGAACCGTTGGATAACCCACATTAGAGGCTTTGTTAACAACCTTCATCTAACTGGAACTGAATATCGACAAATTGTTGAAAACCAAGGCGGAATGATTGAATTCCTACAAACCAAAACATATGATGAAGAATATCTATATTGGGTACTCGAAGACACCTCCGAAGAAGTAGAACGACTTGCCATTGCCTCCCGTGAACTCTTAGAGCAAGCCCCGACTTTGGTCACACTTACAAATCAGATTCAAGGAACATTCATGAAAAATGTGAAACAGATCACTCAAACCTGGACAACTCAAAATCTCTCTGAATTGTACTCAAAATTAATTACACTCCTTGAAGCGTCCACCGCAAGCAAGAATCTACCTGAAACCATCAAACATCTGGGAACCTACGGTGACATTATTATCACGGTCTTAGCGTCAACCCCCTTATTCGCTGATGATAATAGTGCTGACCTCACTTCCCTTGAGCTATTTCAAGAAGTGACAACTAATATTCAAAAACTAGTTCAGAGTACACAGGATTTCCGGGAATTCGTCCGGTTACGGAGCATTGCCTACCAACGGTTTCTTGAGCACATAAAAGCTCTCATACAAGCTTTCCTTTTATCACCAAAAGATGTTAATCCTTGGATAATCCAATTCGTCAAAGATGCATCAAAACCAGCACTAAAACTGCTTCCCAAAGAAATCCCGACAGATACTCTCCCACTCGCTTTCCTCCAAGCTGAGGATGCCCAAAATGATTGGGTGGCGATTAGCACCAAACTGAAGCCGTTACGACAAAGTGCGTTTAAACTCAACGAGGTACTCCAATCACCAGCTATTGCACAATTCCTTACAGCTGATCAACAACGCCGAGAAATCACTAATAAGTGGCTTCCCAAGATGCTTGTAAAATATCAATCCCTTCGTGAAGCGGTCTAAACCTGACAGTCAATTTGTTCCCTTTCCATTTTGGGGACAGGATTGTCCACAATGTGTCGGTTTTCTCTCGTTTTCTGACCGGTTTACAACCCGTGGAGTACCCGTCGATTGAAATGCCACTAAAACTACTCCTTCATGTGGTTTCACTCTTATCGTACGCAATTGGAGGGGTGACCCACAAGGAGCTGCCATGGCGATGAGGTATTCGGATTTGATTAAAGAGTATCGACGACTCGTTGCAATCCAACCAGACCAGCTCATCTCACAGGAAGAACCAGAAAGAGTCGTCAACCTTTATGAAAACGATCGAATCCGAATCTTACTCTTACGTACCCCCGAAGCCCCGGACACTGTAAAACTGGAAATTGAAATTGCATTACCGGATCGCATCTGGGGATTAGACGCCAACTATTTCTCCGATGCCATCACAACTCCGGACCAACCCTCCATCTGTACGTCCCTACAAGAAATGGTTTTGCTCTTCCAGTATCTCCTAAAACTCCAAAAAGCCGGTTTCACACTAGATTTCTACGGTGAAGAAGGTCTCTTCATTGCTTGCTACTACATCGATAAGACGCCTTCAAAAACGCTCTATTTAGCATTTCAGCCCCCACAAATCAAAGCGAATTAAGCTTCATTCAACTTTTTTAATGAAGGTTACTTGGGCCAAGTGGTTTGGGGGCCTTCCGCCAGAAGCACCTGATACTTGCTGGTTTGAATTAACCTAACCTTTGATGACTCTATGAACAGACTCGTTTCAATAACGGAACGGGTCCTTTCTTTCCTTTTTTGGGAGGAAAGATTGATTTTGACCAAAGGAATCTGATAACATTCTTGCTTTACGATCATGAAAACGGTTAATTTATCTTAAGCTACTTATGGTCAACAGTAGAATTCTCATGTCGAAATCCAAGAATCTAATCACAGTGACTTTGGAATCGACGATGGTGGGACCCTTATGGGCACGTGCTAAGTATAGTCAATTATATCCCGAAATCTTGTCAGATGCCCAGGCTGTGAAGTTATTCGAGAAAGTGAAAACTCGACATTGGGAAGCTGAAGCAGAATTTACTAAAATGGAAGAGTTGATTGACGAGTTTTACGGGCTCACCTTTTTGATTCGGGCAAGCACTATCGACGAGACTATCAAGGAATTTCTTTCACGACACCCAGAAGCGACAATAGTCAACATTGGTTGTGGGCTAGATACTACTTTCTCACGCATTGATAATGGTCAGATAAGATGGTATGACTTAGATCTACCTGATGTCGTCCAATATCGCCGACAGTGGCTTCCAGAAACCCCAAGAAATCTCACAATCGGTAAATCGGTGTTTGATTATTCTTGGTTTGAGGATGTGCAATTCAGGCCTCGGAAGGGAATTTTCTGTTTTGCTGGGGGGTTGTTTCATTACTTCTCCGAATCAAAGGTTGCTGCCCTCTTTCAGGCGATGGCGAGAACGTTTCCTAGCGGTGAACTCTTCTTTGATATGCCATCTAACCTTGGTTTACGAATACTGAAACGCAGGTTCAAATCTTATGACATTGAGGGCATTGACATCAAATTTGGGTTAGGCAATGCACGGAAACAAATTCCCTCATGGACAAAGCGTGCGAAGGTGCTGGACTGGTTTCCCATGTTTTCCAGGGTGCCTTGGAATCCAAGGTGGAAATGGAAGACTCGTATGATGATGCGCCTAAGCGACTGGCTCAAAGTCGTTACATTTGTCCATATAAAATTCCAGATAGAACAATAAACGTTGAAGCAATAAAGTATCTGATTTTTCGCATTCTTTAAGATGTATTATGTCAAGGGTATTTGTTAATGATTTTTGAGCTCAAAAAGAAGGAATATACGAAGATTCGACCTTTATTCAGAGAATTAGACTATCAGCTTACTATAGCTGCCGTTATCGAAGGATCAAGTCCAGGACGAATCTTTGTCGACAATCCCCAAAGACCCAATAGCGCCTTTATCTGCTCAGTGGAAGGCTACTATCTAGCTGGAGATCCCCACAACGATGGCTTCAACCAGGGTCTTTGTGATTACATCCTCAACACGATACTTGCCGGAGATACCATTCGTGAAAACGATAATGACCTGGTCTTATGCATTCATCCTGAGGAATGGCTAACTAAGTTCGACGTTATTTTCCCTACTCGGCCACCTCTACAATTGCCCCGATTATATTATACTTGTACTGAAGTCAAAGTAGATTGGCAAAATAAGATACCTACTGGATTTTCCATTCATCAACTGGACCCAAAGTTACTTGAACAAAAAAACATGGAAATCCCTGACCATATTCCCAGCTGGATGCGAATCAATTGGGGATCTATTGATGCCTTCTGGAGACAGGGTTTTGGCTTCTGCACGGTGTTCAATAATGAACTAGTCTCGTGGAGTCTCACTGATTGCGTCAGTGGAAACTTTTGTGAGATTGGCATACGGACAAAACCCGAATATCGCCGCCGTGGACTCGCCACACTCACCGCGGCTGCAACTGTCGACTATGCCCTCAAACACGGCTACTCTCAAGTTGGCTGGCACACTAACATCGAAAACTACGGTTCCATCGGCGTTGCAGAAAACGTAGGATTTACAAAAACACGTGACTACATCTGGTACTATTGTATGATAGATGAAGCCACTCATCTAGCTGAAACAGGTCTTCGAAGCTTTATCCAGGGCTATTTCGCCCTAGCGCTTGATGACTATGAACAAGCCTTCGCCAAAGGACGCGTTTCATATTGGTACTATCATCAAGCCGCTCAAGCAGCTGCAACATTACGGGAAAAGCAAAAAGCCCTCAACCTCCTCAACCAAGCTATAACTGAGGGGTGGCGAAATCTTGAATACACCCAAGAATGCTCTGAGTTCGACTTTCTACATGACACCAAGGATTGGCAAAAAATCATCAAACGAATGAAACCTAGATGATTGTTTACCTATACAGATTGGGTGTGATTTAGTCGTTGCAATTGTGGTACGATTACTCGAATGATCACAACTATTAGGAGAATTCACACGGATTGTGGAAAACTTCTTCAGATAGACAATGACATGTAATTCAAAGGCGATAGTATTTGTCACGTTTTTCTTGGATTCTCCCCTCATTTACCAATTCATCTAGGTGTAATTGAATCATTATCGCTTCCCAGTATCGCAAAAGAGTTTCCTGGTAGGGAAACTTACGGTAGATTGGAGCATGTTCTACCAACTGATCTACAGTTTTCGGTGAATCCAAAAGGTCCAAGATTGACTGGTTTCTTTCATCGAGACGTTGGGCATATCGGTTCCATTCAGATTGAATGTTCACGGTGATAATACCGCGATGTGAAGAGACCACCATATTCGTGGGTAACGCTTTCAATCGTTCAATGGATTGGCGAAATTCGGTAAGGCTCGATTCTTGATGGCCATACCAAGGGAAGGAGGTTAAGTCATAATCAAAGGCAAACAGAATTTGTTGCGGTTCATAGTAGAAGCAGTAATGATCCATTGTATGACCTGGGGTGAAAATTGGAGTCAATACAATTTCGCCTATCTGGAAGGGTGTGTCTTCAGTGTAACTATGTGTGGGTGGACAGTTCTGGAAGCTCATTACAGTTCGGGCGAATTGCTGCCATATAGAAGCTAATTCTCTTCCAACAAAGCGGTGTGAGAGCGCAACGATATTTCCGCTCGTGTTGAAAGTTTCTTTGGGAACGAAAATTGGTTGACCTTTGAACACCCAGTTTCCAGCCGAATGGTCTGGATGTGTATGCGAGTTGATTATGTAGTTGATGTCAAACTCATTTTTGATTTGCTTCAGTAGCGGAATACCACAGCCTGTGTCAATTAATACGGTTTCTTCTGCCTGTACGAGGATGGAGTGGGCGCGAGGAAAGCGCCCCTTGTTCTCACCATGCAGAAGAGAAATCTGATCTGTGAGAGGTTCTAATCGCTCGCTTGTCATTCGCCGTCGCTCTTTGTGTGGGACTTATTGTCAATTAAGTTGTTGGATGGATTGATATACTCATTATGGTTTTGCGCATTTTAGGGGTTCTAGCTCAGGAAGGAGTAATAAGTTATTCAAGTAAAATCTTGAACAATCACCTAACAACAAAGGACATTGGAGCTACAGACATTTCCCTTTCAAGGCAGTGAGGTAATTAATGGGGAGTTTTTATCCCCTATTGAGAATAATAAAAAAGTCGCCGCGAGTTCCGAGGAGACTATAAATGCCTGTCTTGAGGCGGGGGGGGGACAGCCTCTTGGGTAGTGCCCGTCGATGATGCAGGAACCGAACAGAAAACCATTGGGTTTTCATAAGTTTTGGAGAACGGTGAATGAAGGCGCAGGCCATTTCAGGTACTCAATTTCCAGTAGATCCAGTCATAGGGCAATTTATACAGTATATGATCCTCGCTTGGGTTATCATTCTCTTCGTTGGTAACCTTATGACTGCGTCATTCATCGCCATGGGTGTTATCTATTGGTTAACTGGGTGGAATCCTTCCCGAGGTAAGCAGATGGTGGTTGGGGGAATCGTTCTCTTCATTGCTATGCAATGGATAGCCTTCACGACACCGTTGTTGCCTTTTCTGTTTTAGCAACATGAATGCAAGGAAACGCTAGATGGCTGTGGAACAACTACAAAGCGAGGTAGTGCACCAATTGTTTAGTCATGTTCACGAGATCATCAATTCGAACCCATTCATCGGGTTTGTGTGCGGAGGTGTTATCGAGGGTGGCGGCTCCGATTCCGAGAATTTTGTCAATTCCGCATGCTTGCGTGATGAAGCCCATGTCTGTTGATACTGCCGCACCGCCAACGATGAATTCACTGTCTTGAAAACCATGCACGGCTTGTAATGCTTTTTGCATCTTTTTTGCGTAGGGACTTGTGATATCGGCTTTGAACGGAGGTGTAGAATGGATTGTTGTGATCTCAACATCGAGGGCTTTGCTCTTAGTCTTGCCACGTTCAATGGCGGCTTCGATTTCTTGAACTACTTGTTCATACGACTCTTCCGGGATGTAGCGTCGGTTGATGACGACTTCACATTCAGCCGGAACAATGTTGCTTTTAGTCCCACCGTGAATGATGTCAATGTTAAACATAGGCGTCACTTTGTCTGATGGGGCTCCAAGGCTTCGGAGTAGGGGAATCACAGGTATAGAAGATTCCCGTTTCTCAACCTCTTCTTTGAGAGCATACAGTTCGTTCAGTATGGGTATCATTGCCTCTATCGCATTGATTCCTAGAAAATTGATGCCTGAGTGGCAGCCACGTCCTTTTGTGCGAATCTTCACATCGATGTTCCCAGCAACGCCGGCGATGAGAAAGGGCATTTGGGCCCCTAGTTCCGTGTTGATGACATGTCCTTGGACATATCCTTTCTTGGCTAGGTGGTAGATGCCCGGGTAGACACCAATTTCTTCATCCGTACACAGGGTGCAGATGATGTTAAAATGGGGTTGAAGTTCCAACTCGTGGAGAATTTCTAGCGCAACCACCATACTGGCGATGCCACATTTCATATCAATTGCGCCGCGTCCATAGAGTTTCCCATTTTCTATGGTGGGATTGAAGGGGTCTTTTGTCCATGGTTCTTCGATGGGAACTACATCCATGTGAGCATAGATGGTGACAGGTTCTTTTTGCCCGTAATCGCGGCACGCTACGAGATTCAGACGGGGTCCTTCTAGTGGGTAGGGAATTTTTTCGATTTCATCTGTGGGAATAAATACCTGTTCGGTACTGTAACCGAAGCTTCGGAAAATAGGTTCCAGATATTGTACGATTTCTTCGTAATTGTTTCCTGGGGGTACTACTGTTGGAATGCGGATGAGCTCTTCGAGTAACGAGACAAGACGGTCACGTTTTGCCTCAACAGCGTTGAAAATCTCTTTTTGGCTTTGTCGTGGAGTTGGCGGTGGTTCCTTATTCGGTTTTACTTCTTCTTGAGTAGAGATTGTGGATTTCACGCTAGCCAGTGTGCAAAAAGGAACAAAAACCCCAAAGAAAACGATCCAAAAAGGACAAAAAGCAAGGATTCAGGATAAGTTTCTCGAAAATAATCGCTGTGTTACGCGTTCCCTCCGAAACCCCTTTACATAGTCTTCGAAAGAAAGTTTTTGATGAATGCCATTCGTCAGGCCTTTGCGAGTCACTCAGAAACAGTACGAGATTATTTCGTTGCGTTAATTGAAGTGGATTCTGGAATTTACAATATCAATCAACTAAAAGTGATACTAGAAGAACCCGACTCAACCGTTCGCATGGAAACCGAATGGCTCCAATCCCTCCTCGAAGCCATCCATATCATCCAGAAGTATATTCGCCTAGTTGAACGATGGGTCGAACATACAATGGGGCTTGCTAAGAACCTTGGCGCTACTCAGAGCGAACTGATTCAACTTGAGCGCCTTGAACTTCGGGCCTCAGAGATGGTTCAGTCAAAAGACTTTGATCAAAAATACCTGCGTTGGGTTCTTGAGGATGCAGCACAGGAACTAGATCGCCTTATTGTCACAGCTCATGAACTCCTTCATGAGGCTTCACGTTTAATCGAATTGACGGAAAAATTTCAAGGCCCCTTCTTTTTTGGCACACAACAAATTGCTAAGAATTGGGAGGAACATTCTCGGCATGAGTTTCTTATACCGCTTTCTACGATTCTCCAAGAGCTTGACACAACCGGAGACCCATCATTCACCCTTCAGCAATTTGGTCAGTATCTTGACACGATACTCCAAGTCGTTAATGCTATGCCAGTATTAGTCGTTGACTCCTCGGCAATTTCTACCTATTCCCCCCAAGCTCTTCAATCCAACCTCGGATTGATTCAACAACTCATTGACGGAGCAGAGCACCTCCAACAATTCATTCAAATCCGCTCACAGGTATTTTCTGTGTTGGTGAATGAACAAATCGCTCTGTGGAATGCCATACTTCCTTCGGATACTCCTGTTGCTCAGGTCTTGATTACCCTAGGTTTGAACCCGTCACAAGAAACAGACAATCTCCTCCCTAATCCCATCCCCACAGACACATTGCCATTGGCGCTAAAACAGGCCGAGGAAGCTCTCACCATCTGGGATATTTCCATTGAAGCCTCAATGCCGTATCTCAACAAGGCATTAGTTCTCAACCAAATTCTCCAATCGCCAGCAATCGCAAAATTCCTGCAAGCCGACCAACAACGAATGCAATTGTATCATGAATGGCGCCCCCGAATTACTGCAACTTTTGAAAGTCTTCGCAATTCAATTGGAACCTAACAATCATTTTTTCTTGCGTTTCCGTGAAGGTTGTATTGTTTCCTGCATTTCCGAAAAGTCGCAACCCACAACCTCAATGTTGTCTAAATTTCCTTCTCCCAATCCACGGTTCATGGCTTCTTGAATTATGGGCATTTTCTCTGGTTTCATACCCATTAACGCAGCACCTACCGCATCAACTGCCACTGCATCCCGCCCAACGAGAAACACATTAGCTGGAATTCGTGTCTTCTGACCTGACCCTGGTCCAGGATAGGCAAAAGTTCCATCCAATATTGCCAAGTCAATACCGCCCAGTACCTCAAACAAATCGAGTAATACTAGATCCAATTTCTTGTGGAACCGAGCTTTCTTTTTCATCGGGGGTAACCCAAAGAGGTTCTTGATAACAGATCCTTTCTCATAAAATCGCAAGGTGTGAGTGCTTACCAGGACTCGTGATTCGAATAAGAGGTGCGACAATGCCATTTCCTCGCCTGCGATAGTCACCGTCCGCGTGTCTGAATCTTCAGAGAGATTGTAGGGTACAACCCGGTCAGAATAGAGTTCTCTCCAAATCTGTAATCGCTCAGTACCAGTACCACGATAATTATCGGATTCAATGAACCATAGCTTTGGAGCTTTTGAAAAACTCTCTACGATTGCTCGAGCAATAGGTATCGTCGTATATTGTTCTTGTTTTGGCGCAAAGACACCTACTTTCACCAATACTTCCCGGTCCGGTGTATTAAGATCAGGAATGCCCCCAATTAGGTCCACTGCCTGAGCAAAGGAAGACGAAACATCACTACCCAAGCCCATAAGCGCAACTTTTACCAACTATATCTACACCTAACAATACACTAGTTTCGTGTCTAAGATTTCATAATTGACTAAAAGTCTATTCACTACATAACATGCTCTCAGAAAAACCTAGGGGTGCTTTCATGGCTGACAATTGTGGATTTTATTGGCTTGAAAAGGGGACACTTGCTGGCTCAGCATACCCTGGCGCCTGTCTTGATTGGTTATATCATCATCAGGGAATTCGAGCCATTATCTCTCTTGAACGATTACAGCCACAGGATCTTGAAACAGCTAAACAATTAGGGTTTCAGCTTGTGACCGTTCCCATTCCCGATTTTACTCCCGGCTCCTTAGCTCAACGTGAACAAGTTCTGACGGCTATTGACACATTTCAAAAAATCGGACTACCAACTCTGGTTCATTGCCAAGGCGGGCTAGGACGAACAGGAATGACACTAGCTCTCTACCTTGTTCTTTATAACGGCATTAATCCTCAGGAGGCAATTTCTAGGATACGGACGATTTGTCCAGGATCCATTGAAGAGGGGACGGGGCAGGAAGAAGTCATACGTTCTGCAATTACTGAATGAAAACGATTCGTGTCAACGTGACAAGCTAGAGATCTACCTTTTTGACTGGTTTCCGTTTTAAGAACTGACCGTGGCCACTTTCGCCCACGAACTTTCCGTCACTCACTACGACTTTCCCTCGCGAAATTGTGGTTTTTGGATACCCTGTGAGTTGCCAGCCTTCAAAGGGGCTCCAATCACAATTGGTCTGGAGATCCTCTGCGTGAAGAGTGACCTTCTTGTTCGGGTCAAAAACTACAAGGTCTGCATCACTGCCAACTGCAATTGTGCCTTTCTTCGGGTACATGCCGAAGAGCATGGCGGGATTCGTACTTGCTAAACCTATAAGATGATTGATTGAGAAACGTTGTTTGCCGACTCCTTCGGTGTACATGAGTGGGAACATCGTTTCAACGCCTGGCAGTCCAAAGGGAATCTTTCGGAAATCACCTTTCCACATGGCTTTCTGTTTTGTATCAAATGTACAGGTATCAGTGGCGATCACTTGGATGTCACCGTTAACCAATCCTTGCCAGAGCTGTGTGTTATCTTCTTTTTTCTTGATTTGTGGGCATGTTGCATAGAGGTGCCCGTTTTCTCCCTTGAATACTGAATCATCAAGTAACAAGTACTGGGGACAGGTTTCAGCATAAACGTCGACACCCCGCTCTTTTGCATCATGGACGTATTGTGCACTTTCACCAGCGGACATGTGGACAATATACAGGCGCCCCCCTGTCACTTCAGCCCATTTGATGGCACGTTGCACGGCTTCAGATTCAGTGTAACCAGGTCTGGATAATGTGTGGGCATAAGCACCCCATTTTTCCTTCTCCTGAGCATATCGCTCTATGAGCATCTCCAAGACATCCATGCTTTCTGCATGGACGCCAATCATACCACTGTACTTCTTGGTCTCTTCCAGGGCTTGAAAGAGCATGCCATCGTCAGCCATCCAGCCTTCATTCTTGTAGATCATGAACATTTTGAAAGTTGGAATTCCATAGTCGATGACTTGTTTGATTTCAGCTTGGGTTGCTTCATTCCAATCCGTGATGGCGGCATGGAGCCCATAATCAATACAGACCTTTTCGTCGGCTTCTTGTCGACGAGCCTTTACAGCGTCCATAATGGAGTGACCCTTTTGTTGAATGGCAAAATCTATGACGGTTGTAACTCCACCCATTGCAGCGGCTTTTGTACCATTTTCGAAATCATCTGCAGATATAGTGCCACTAAATGGTAGCTGGAGATGAACGTGTACGTCAATAGCCCCCGGAAACACATACATCCCCTTGGCATCAATAACCTGTGTCCCAGAATCCGGTTTGAGGTCTTTGGAGATTACTGCAATTTTCTCACCAGTTATTCCAATATCTGCTTGAACGGTTTCAGTAGCAGTGACAATTATCCCATTTTTCACAATTATATCCAGCTTCATTACGTGTCACATCTCCACGGTTTCAACGATTTTACGACCTTTATGAGTTTGGGAAATGCCTAAATCACGACAAACCAATGTCTACTCTAATTATTTGTTCTGGTGAGAACGATGCGAAAAGTTCGGATTGGACTAGTGCAAACCCGCTGGGAAGGCAAAGTTACCGATGAAAAGACCATTCGAACCAATGTAGAGAAAATGATTCAAAAACACGAAGCATATACTGAAACGGCTGCCAAAGAGGGTGCTCACTTTCTCTGTTTCCAAGAACTCTTTTTTGGTCCATATTTTTGTGCAGAACAGAAAGCTCGTTGGTATAAATTTGCCGAACCGATTCCTGGCCCCATTAGTAATCGAATGAGCCACTTAGCGAAAAAGCATAACATCATTCTCATTGTCCCCATGTATGAGGAAGAAATGAAAGGCGTCTACTACAATACGGCTATCGTCATCGATCAAAATGGACAGATTCTAGGGAAATATCGAAAAACTCACATTCCACATCTCGGTCCTGGATTTTGGGAGAAGTTCTATTTCCGGCCCGGGAATCTGGGATATCCGGTCTTCGAGACCATGTACGGCAAGATTGGTGTGTATATCTGTTATGATCGTCACTTTCCAGAAGGAGCACGTGCTTTGGGATTAAATGGGGCAGAGATTGTCTTCAATCCCTCAGCAACCGTCGCAGGATTATCGGATCATCTGTGGACAATAGAACAACCTGCTCATGCCATTGCCAATGGATATTTCATCGCTGCCATCAATCGGGTTGGTGAAGGTCCATGGAAGACGGGAACCTTCTATGGAAGCTCATATGTCGCAAACCCTCGCGGTGAAATTGTCAAACAAGCTTCTGCTGACAAAGATGAACTTCTACTCATCGATATTGACTTGGACATGATCGAAGAAGTTCGAAACACTTGGCAGTTCTTCCGCGATCGTCGTCCCGACTTGTACAAGAACCTATGTGAGACTTGACTCAATAGGGCTAGAGGTTCTTTTCGACGATCGTGAACGCCTTATCAAGAATCTGATAGGCTTGGTCCATTTGCTCTTTCGTAAGTTCCAAAGGAGGCTGTATGCGGATGGCATTCCCATCGATTCCTCCTTTGCCGATGAGTAACCCCTCGTTCTTACAAAGTTCCATGACTTGAAGCATTTCTTGCGTCGCGGGCTCCTTTGTCGTTTGGTTTCGTACCAATTCGATGCCCAGCATCATTCCCTGCCCACGGACCTCCCCAACAATTTTGTGCTCTTCTTTGAGGGCTTTTAAAAGCTTTTTCAGGTAGGTTCCATGTTCCATGGCTCGTTGGAGGTAATTACCTTCTTGGATGATATCTAACACCGCGATTGCTGCGGCGCAAGAAAGCGGGTTCCCACCAAATGTAGCAAAACTATCCGTGGTGGTGTACTTTTCAGCGTACTTTGGATGCGTTAGGAATCCACCGATTGGAACGCCACTCCCAAAGCCCTTTGCCATTGTAATAATATCTGGTATGACACCCGTATGTTGGATTCCCCACCATTTGTCGCCTGTTCGTCCAAACCCGGTTTGCACCTCATCACTGATGTAAAGTCCCCCAAATTCTTTGACGATTTCATGGGTAATCTGGAAAAATTCAGGAGGCGGTTGAATAATGCCACCAACGCCTTGGATTGGTTCGACAATAAATGCGGCAATGGCCTTATTAGTTTGGGTTCGAATGATTTCACGTAGGTATCGGGCACATTGCACATCGCACTCAGGATATTCCTTTCCAAAGGGACATCGGTAACAATACCCGTAGGGTTGAAAACGAACCCCCGGGGGATGCGCTTCTGGTACAGTACGCCATCCGGCACTTGATAATTCTCGTGCAAGGGCTGTACGACCGTGATAAGCGTGTGTGCATGCAATGATATAGGGGTTATTCGTGAATTTTCGCGCCATAAACAGAGCGGATTCATTTGCTTCCGAACCGCTGTTCACGATAAACGATTGAGTGAGATCTGGTGGAGCAACTTCTGCGAGGCGTTTAGATAATACTGCGTAAGGCACTGTAGCATACAGGGAGCTGGTATAGACGAGCCTTTCAATCTGCCATTGTAAGGTTGCCACAAATTTTGGATGTGTATAACCGGTTATTGTTGTGCAAATTCCTGCAAAAAGATCGATGAATTTCCTTCCTGTGGAATCCTCTAAGGTTGCTCCTTCTCCATGGACCAAGAGTAACGGGTTCTCGTAGTAATGGGTCACTCCGGGAATTACGAATTCCTTTTCTAAATCGAGAATGGCTTTAGCTGAATAGGCTTTCCGAAGATCTTCTGGAACGAGTTTTTCATCCATAATTAACAACACCTACGAATGGTATTATGAATATACATGTGCCTAAAGGCTTTATCTGGAAAGGGCTCCTTTTAGAAATGAATGGAGGTTAAAGTTCCCATGGCTGAAAATCCCTTAGCGATAGATTTTACCGGCATTCCTTTTGAAAATCCTTTTATGCTCTCGTCTGCACCCCCAACACTCGATGCTAAACGCGTCATTCGTGCTGCTAAGCTTGGGTGGGGAGGCGCTGTTCTCAAAACCGTAATGGAGGAACCCACTGTCGATCCACGCACACGCTTGGGTGCAATACGTGTACATGGAAAGCCGATCGGGATGAATAACATTGAACTCCTCTCTCGTCACCCCCTCAAAACTTGGACCGATTCCTGGATACCTGAAATAAAGGAAAAAACACCCAAGGACTTCGTTATTGTTGCTAGCATCATGTCGGGTCCCGAACCTGAAGGTTGGACCACAATGGCAGAAACCCTTTCACGAACAGGTGTGAATGCATTGGAACTGAATGTCTCCTGCCCTCATGGTTCACCAGAAAAACATATGGGTGCTTTCATAGGACAAAATCCTGACCTAGTTCAGAAAGTCACGAAGGCAGCCAAAAAAGGCACAGACCTTCCAATCTTTGTGAAATTAACACCAAATGTTACTGACATTGTGCCTATCGCCAAGGCGGCCGTTCAAGGTGGAGCAAATGCTTTGTCAGCGATAAACACGGTTGAATCGCTCATTGGAATTGACATTGAAACGGCTACTCCTTTACCCTTTGCCTACGATGCAGAACTTTCAAATCCCCAAAGCACCTATGGAGGCTTCTGTGGGCCTGCTGTTCGCCCCATTGGTTTACGGTTTGTATCACAAATAGCCAAAGCCCTTCCAAATATTCCCATTTCTGGAATGGGAGGCATTGAACGCTGGGAAAACGCAGTTGAATACCTGATGGTGGGTGCTAGTACTCTACAAATTTGTACCGCGGTGATGTGGTACGGATTCAAAATCATTCAAAACCTCAAAAAGGGATTAATCCAATTCATTGCTCGAAAGAAGTATGGAACCCTCAGCAAAATAGTAGGCAATGCCCTACCTAACATCACCTCCTGGACAGCATTACCAAAGCTATCTCCAGTCGTTGCACGAATCATACACAAAAAATGTAATTTGGGCAAAGAGTGTTTAGTTGCCTGCGCTGACGCCGGTTATCAAGCGATTCGAATGAAAGGAAAGCAACTAGTTGTCGATCCAGAGAAATGTGACGGCTGTGGACTCTGCGCCGTTGTGTGCAGAGCGAATGCTATTGAATTCATTAAAAAGCCATAAGAACACTTCATCCCTTCACGAACCTCTCAGATAGTTAGGTTCCTGTTGATTTGAAAAAGGTGAGCGTATGTCCCTCGGAACAGTTGATGTTGTCCTCAAGTTCGCCATTGACCTTGAAGGGATGGCGGCAGCATTCTACGAAACGGCTACTACTATCACACAAAGTCAAGAATTGAAAAGTCTCTTTGAAGCCCTCTTACTTCAAGGGCAAAGTCAAATTCAAACACTAATCCAACTCCGACGACTGATCCCTTCTCCCGTTATCAAAGAAGCCGTTTCAAACATTGAAAGCAGTCGCTATAGACCTATAACCGAATGCCCACCTTCTTGTCCTGATACTCAACTTATCGAATTAGCAACGAATATGGAAGCAAAAATTCTGGACTTCTATGAAATGGCTAGTGACCAACTCGGATTCATTGAAGAAGTGCCAGGTGTTTTCGACCATCTAGCTGAAGATCATAGATTGAATCAAAAGAGGCTGCAGACTGGAAGCTAACAATGAACTAGCCAGGATGGAACACATCAACACCAACATTCCAAAGAACAATGAAATTACTCTTTTTTCCAATTTTTACACTCTTCATGGAGTGGTTTCCAATGTGAGTAACAATGAAAAGCATAGAATTCACAGTTAGGAAGATTTTAGATACTGGTGACGGTCATGTGTAAAATCTGCACCATGCATGGCGGTGGCAAGAAATGGTTTGAAGTCAAACGCCATGTCGAAGTAAAATATGCGAAAGAAATGGGGTTTGAGCCCTGGGAAAAGGACCATTGGCATTACGTCCACCAACAATATGCCCAACTCGCTGCACAAGCCGGGGACGCCATGGCTGATCCGGCTCTTGCGGAAAATATTCGAAAATTACTAACAGACATGATTTTCCAAATCCATCCTCTCACGAAAGATGTTACCTTCACGTTTCCCCAGGGACATGGAGCTCAAGTCCTGACCCGACAAGAACTTGAAGGCGTAATCAAACTCTCTGGTGAACCCTACCTCGTTGAATGCCTCTGCCGCAAGATGATTAATAATGCCAGTGATCGCTGCTGCATTCCCCTCGGGCTACATGGTGAAACCGCTGAAATGTTCCCTTCCAAAAATGAAAAAGTGGAACGCATAAGCGTCGATGAAGCAATAGCCCTGACACGCCAATTCAACAAAGACGGACGAGTACACACCCTCGCTGGCACACCATTACCAATGGCAATGGCAGTATGCAATTGTGAACTTCCCTTTTGCATTGCCTTACGTCCACGCGTAGATATGGGCTTCAAATACATCATTCGAAGTCATTGGGTGGCAAAAGTCGATGTCGATAAATGTTCCGGGTGCCAGGAGTGTCTATCACGATGCCAATTCGGGGCAATTCAATTCCAAAATTCAACCGAACGGGCAATAATAGACATGTGGAAGTGCTATGGCTGTGGATTATGCGCTGAAACGTGTCCTGAGAAAGCGATTGAACTACTTGATCGCGAATCATTACCTGCGTTGAAGGATTGGTGGTAACAATGAAAAATCACTATAATATCGAATGGCGCAAAGAGAAGTGTATCAATGCCTTCGACTGTGGAAAATGTCTTGAAGTCTGCCCTGAAGCCGTGTTTGCCATCTATGCACCAAACCGTGAAGAAGGAATTCCCCCCACCGAGTATATCATCTCTCCTGCCATGCAGTACTTCTGCAACGGATGTGGGGCGTGCCTTGATGTGTGTCCAAAGGATGCGATCAAACTAACTCCAAAAGTAAAAGCAGAATAACAAAAGTAGTTCCATTATTTTCAAAAGAATACGCGCTAACAAAACCATTAGAGTTTGAGTTCTTCGATTTTTGCAATAACTTCATCGACGTGACCACTGACCTTCACTTTTGGCCAGATATGCCGAAGAATACCCTCACGATCAATGAGAAAGGTTACACGATTTGCGATGCCAATTGCAGCGCGTTTAACGCCATAAAGCTCTACAATCGTTTTGTCAGCATCAGCGATGAGCGGATAATCCAACTCATGTTTCGCTTTGAAGCCTGCCTGACGTTTAATACTATCAGTGCTCACGCCAACCACCTTCACGCCCATGCCAACAAGCCGAATCTTGTTATCCCGAAACGAACAGACTTCTTTCGTACATCCAGGAGTATAAGCCCTAGGATAGAAGAATAAAACGACAATGTTTCCTCGCAAGTCACTCAACTGCAACTCAGTATTTTCATCGGTAATTCCTGTAAAGTCAGGGGCAGGCTGCCCAATCTCTGGCAATGTCATGAAATAACACCTTACAAAGGACGAAGATTCGACCCATTATTATTTGTGACGCAATTCCCACTCGAATCTAAATTGCTTTAAACTGAGCCTTATTCGCTCCACACAATGGACAGGTCCAATCTTCTGGCAGGTCTTCGAAGGGCGTACCCGGAGGTATCCCATTGTCAGGGTCGCCCAATTCGGGATTATAAATCCATCCACACACTTCGCATTGATATTCCTGAACCTTTGATATTTTTTCAGGGGGTTCCGCCTTCGGAGCAGGCGGCATGTAAGTTGCAGCCCTTTTCGAGGTTCTCCCCCGTTTGACTTGGTGATAATACGAGTAAGTGAGCGGAGTGCCTTCTCGGAGGCGTTGCCCCCGCATCACTTCACCAATGAACACCGTATGTGTGCCTACATCAACTTGGTCAATAACCTTCGCTTCCAAAAACCCCAATGAATGTTCCGTGATAACTGGACAGTCATCGGTTCCGAGTTCATACTGAATATCACGGAGTTTGTCCACATCTCGTCCAGTTTGGAAACCTAATCGCCCGATGAACTTCATTGGTGTATTTTCATCAAGAATCGAGATGGAAAAAATTCCACTCTTAGTTATGTAATCGTGTGTCAGGTTTTCTTTGTTGACACTAACAGCAATGCGAGGCGGAGTAGCTGCAACTTGTGCCACGGCGTTGACAATACACCCGTTAATCTTTTTTCCAGATTTTGACGAAACGACATACATCCCATAACTTAGAAGATGAAACACTCGCGGGTCTAATTTATCCGTCATAATAACCCTAGCTCCTGTATTCTCATCACCAAATTGTTGGAGAATCATCTAATTTTCTGGTTCAATCAAGTAATTACAGTCTTTGATGAGAAAGGTAAACTGCTTAATCATGTGCAAGGCCTGATTGTAGCTCATTTTCCGTTGGAATGGTGCAGGATCTAACTGCTCATCCAAGCTCCCTCGCAGTTCATCCATCCGCGCTTTTATAAAATCAACGCTACGAGGTTTACAATTGTTTGCTAAAAATTTCATATCAGTCATTAAGGTCACCAGAGCTTGCCTATGGACTAGAGCTAAGACCCTAAATCTTTGTCTCAACACTGGATTATCCGCAGGTATCAGGGAGAGGCTATTTAATTATTCCCCGCTTCTCAGGGGCGGATATACTAGACTTTTAATGTGTAGCCCGGAGCCTTTTTATATCAAAAATGGTTTGGAAGAGAACGCAGTGCGGACAATCTGAATTACTTTCTCTGGTGGCTACCCTTCCATTGCGGCAGACCCTGAAGAAAGATTTCGTTTTGGAAGCCTGAATACCGAGGCAACGTGGTACCAACAATGAGTTATGATAGAGAGCCTGTTGAGGCTACAGTCGCAGAACTGCGACCTTTTATGAAAAGTCTGAATATCACCATAAAAATCACTGAAAAAGGTGAAGAGCGCGAAGTTACTTCACGACGCGATGGTGAAACCCACCGAGTCGTTGACGCAATTGCTGGTGACGCGACGGGAACCGTCCTAATTTCTCTCTGGGATGACATGATAGAGACTGTGGAAGTGGACAAGACTTACCGGTTAGAGAAAGGCTACACCAGCCTTTTCCAAGGCCATCTCCGATTAAACATCGGTCGTTACGGTGAAATCAGCGAAGCCGAAACACCCCTTAAAGACGTCGATACCGAAAACGACATGTCTGCAACTAAACACGAACAACCCCGCTATCGCCGTCGAAGTTATGGTGGGGGACGCGGCGGCGGCGGATATCGACGTGACCGCGGATATCGAGGCGATCGCGATCGAGATAGGCGCCGATACTAATTCACAACCAAAACTTCTACTTTTCCTTCACGTCAATAGTACTTGGCGTGAAGGGATTCTTTCTTTCCTACTTTAATGCAATTTAGTAACGACCTTCATTTGTCGAAATAGTAAAGAAATTAGATTAAATGGTGAGGAATTCCGACTAGATAATATAACTCCAAGCCATATTGCTATCTTTTTGTCCTTTTTCTCGAATCACAGCTCTTAATTTTTTTAGTGCATGATTCCAAGCCTTCTCAAAATATTTCCGGGCTTTCTCCCATGCTGCAGACCTCCTCCAACCAGAGTGAACCAAGTGAACTTCTGTGAATTGTTCTGAGCTCTCAGAACAATCCACAAAAATAACTACAACGTGAGTTAGCGGGTCTGCTTTATTCATAAACCCTTGGAATTCTGTTGGACCTTTCCATTCGAATGCAATTAATCTGTTTGGCTCGATGGCTGTCACCTTACAGCCAATAGTGCTGTTACTCTTTTTGTCATTAGGATTCCAAAATAGTTCATACTTGCCTCCAACCCTCGGTTCAATCTCAGCAAGATTTGGCAGCCAAGTGGGAAGTAAATTGTTGTCAGTGAACATTTCAAATGCCTGTTGGGTGTCACATTTCACACGAGTAGAACAGTGAATGACCTTATCCATATTTTTCACCTTGAAAAGGTATTATTACTTTATGTTATAATATTACTAATAGTAACAACATTTAAATGGTTTGTAACCAAAGAGAAACAAGATGACAAATGGAAGCTCTCAAACAATGTCCTGTTGAAGTGACGTTACGGTGTATAGGACGAAAATGGACTTTTCACATCATTCGAGACTTATTCCAAGGGGAAACTAGGTTTTCTGGCATTTTAAGAGCAAATCCAAAACTAAGCACGAAAACCCTTTCCCTTAGACTCAGAGAGCTTGAAAAAGTTGGGCTCATTGAAAAAACCATTAAACAAAAAACACCGCTGTTAATCGAATATCACCTGACAGAAAAGGGAAGAGCATTAGGTGCAGTGATCCGAGAGTTGGCGATTTTTTCAATTAGGCACAATTCATCTGAAGTCTTTGAAGAGATTCCGGAATCTTTCGAAGAAACAATAAATGAAGCAAAACGGCGTTTTTCCTTACAAAGATAAGTATTATTCTTTGGAATGTTTTGATCTGTTTCTCTTTCTTGATATCTGGATTTTCTCAAGAAGCATCTGTGGTTGGGTGACGACCACATAGAGTTCGAATCCTGGTTCCTTTATGCGTGTGTCAACCTTTTGAAATCCCAAGTGCTGGAGGTAGAATTTGAGAGCTCGGGAGTCAATTGAACTCACGGTGGTTCTGATTACTGGTAGGTTATGGTTTTGTCCATGCTCCGCTAGATGTCGTAATAGGCGCGTACCAGTGCCCTTATGCGGTGGAATTGCACAAATAAAACGGATAAAGAGTTCGTCGGGTTCGTGATAAAAATCTACGAGGCCAACAATAGATGTGCTCTCAAGAGCTAGCCAAATATGTCGGTTTTTCTTCTGCTCCAGGAGAAAAATCCTCAGATGTAACCGCATGCCTTCCGTGAGTTCATCCAGAGGTTCTGTTGACCCTGGAGGCTTCTCCATCAGAAGGCCCTGAGCATAAATGGAAGCAGTTTCGTCCAAGTGTTTTTTCGAGAACGCAACAATCTGCCAGGATTTCGATGGAGTAATTTGAAGACACCCCAATGAATACCTATCTTAGAAATGTATGTTCCATAACCTCTAAAACAGCATTCCATTAATGTGTACTTAAGTCGTGTCTTCATGAGCAAAAACCTCCTTTAACCTTGTTTATAACACCAGTGCGAAATAGTGATTGCCATGCCAATTGACCGAAGCTTCAAGACTTCATGGAAAAAAACAGGAACCCATGAAGGGCATGCAGTGTGGACTTCTTCTCAGGCTCAATTGGGTATACACGGAACCCGTGTTGCAGTTGACTTTGATGAATGCACAGGCTGCCTTAAATGCATCACCGTTTGCCCCGAAGACGTGTTTGCCCAATGGGAAGCGAAGCCAAATCAGGTAAAAGCTGACCCAAAGAATGAAAGTGCATGTCTTGAGTGTCTAGCTTGCGAACTTATTTGTCCCGTGGATGCCATTCTCATTACGCGGGACGCTGATGGGCATGACACCTTAACCGCTTTATTAGAGTAGTGATATATCCCTTCCCATGTTTGATGTTTTATTGACCGAGAGTGAGCGGAAAATCCGTGATGAAGTTCGGATTTTTGTCCGGGATCAAGTCGATCCGGATTTAATTATCCGCATGGATGGCAATGAACAGGAATACCCCTATGACTTTGTCAAAGCCGTAACGAAAGCCAATCTAATCGGGCTCCGGTTTCCTAAGAAGTATAACGGGCGTGGGCTCAATTGGGTTTCTGAAATGCTTGCTATCGAGGAGGTAGGGATTCTGGGTATTGCCCTAGGTTGTGCCTATTCATTACCAAGTATTGTTTGTGAAGCTATTGATAAGTTTGGCACCGAGGATCAAAAACGAAACTACATAGCTCCAACACTTCGCGGTGAGAAAATCTGCGCTGAAGGGCTCACTGAACCAAGGGGCGGATCAGATTTCTTTGGCACCATCACCTCCGCAGTACCTCGGGGTGATCATTTTTTGATTAACGGCGAAAAACGCTTCGTCGCAGGGGGAATAGGGGCTGATTATTTCCTGATTTACGCTAGAACTAATCCTCAAGCTGCAGCACACGAATCTCTAAGTGCCTTTCTCGTCGATCGCGATATGGGCGTTGAAGTCGATGAGCATTATAGCCTAATGGGCTGTCGTGGCATGGGCGCTGCACGAATCATATTAAAGGATGTAGAAGTGCCTAATCAGAACTTAATCGGTCAACTTCATGGGGCTACTCCCATCTTTAACGCGATGATGGTGCCCGAACGATTAACATCTGCTGCAGGTGCCATTGGATTAGGTCGAGCCGCTCTTGAGATTGCCATCCGCTACGCTGCACGTCGTGAAGCCTTTGGTAAAACCATCAGCCGTTTTGAGGGTATCAGCTTCAAAATAGCAAATTGTGCCACCGCACTGGATGCTGCACGTGGACTAGTTTATCGCGCTGCTCGCCTTGCTGATAACAATACGCCAAGCCGAAAAGCCGTTTCACAAGCTAAACTCTTCGCCACAGAGGCCTGCTATCAAACAGTTTCCGAGTCCATGCAAATCCTCGGAGGAATAGGTTACACCGATGTATATCCCATTGAGCGACTCTTCCGCGATGCCCGACTAGCAACCATCTGGACAGGTAGCAGTGAAATTATGCGTCTCACCATCCAAAGTGACATCTTTAAGGAAGTGCTTAAGGAAGAACGAGGAACAAAACGCGACGTTGAATTAGATACCTCTGGTGCCGGTAAAACTGCTGAAAAAGTTTACAGGGAAGATCCAGCTAGGTACCATCCGAAGAAGGATTAAACTTCATTCTGAGCTGAATAGTATACTTCATTCAGATGCTGTCGTACAGTTATTGCATTAACTCGACGAAGTTGGGAGATTAGGGGCAAGAGGGAACTAATAGAGGTATCAAGTGATTGAGCTAGGTCCTTCAGTCGGCAAGGTCGACGTTGAAGCATTGTCAAAATATCGTTGCGAATTGATTGATGGGATTTCCAGGAGGCTGAATGTGTTCGGGCATCATGAATACCATAAACCCATATTCTTCCCTTATCTATAGAACTACTAAGCTCTAAAGCAAAATCCTTCAATTCGGACTGGCTAATCGGTTGAACCTGTTCCTCGGCGGGGGGACGCCAAGGAGTATAAAGCTGAAAGATATCGACAACTGGTGCCAGTTCAACTAATTCCCTCACTAACGTCTCTCGAGCTTTGCCACTAATATTTGAAATTCCAGATGATAATTTGAGTAACATTACCTCGAGAGCTATCGTAACATTAGTCTTCGTTCTAAGTCCATGAATGGCTTTGACCAGTTGGTCATGTCGAAAGGGGGCTAGAGGACGATTAATTGCTCGATGGGTTTTATCGTCTCCTGCATCAAATTTCACTGTCACAATATCAAATTCACTCAGATTCTTCATGACCCTTGGATGATCTAATAACGACCCATTACTCAACAAAACAATGGGTAGCTCAGGAAGACACTTACGAACCTGTCTAACCATTAATCCTAAATGCAAATTAAGAGTGGGTTCACCCGACCCGGAAAAAGTCACCACATCAAGACTCTCAATCGAAATCTGGCGTAAATATTCATCAAGCTGGTTGAATAGTTGCTTTTCATCGGGTAATGTTTCTTGCGCTGCATCCGCAGAAAGTACAGGATTTCTTGTGGGGCCTAATTGACAGTAAACACAATTGAATGTACATCGCTTTGGAGGAGGAACTGGATCAATACCTAGAGACCTTCCATAACGCCATGACATTACTGGACCGTACACCATGCTCATATCATAATTCGCCAGCTATCAGATTCTCTAAGTTTAGCTCGATTTTTTCACAGCATCCTTTTGGTCAGAAGCCTTCGGGGTAATAAGGATGGGTTTAAGCTCTGTTAATGCAGTTGCCACTTTTCTACGACCTTCAGTGACCAGACGCCAGACCGTACCTCGAGATACGCCCATCTTTTCTCCCGTTTGTTCTTGGTCCAAGCCTTCACCATCAACTAACCTCAAAGCTTCCAGTTCTGAGTAATTCAACTCTATTGGAGGTTTACTCCATATCTGCGCTGGACCCGGCTTACTCGGTGTAAAAACAGTGGGAACAGGTGTATGACCTAACATAATGGGTTTTGGGCGGCGTCCGCGACCACCCCAACCTCTTCGATGCCTCATGGTTGTTCAGAAAAGATTGCTAGTTCGATGCATTTATATATTTCTGTGCATAAACACAAAATAGATTTGTGCATAAACACAAAATGAGGTGATAAAATAAATGTGGCAACGCGGAAACCGAGGACGCGGACGTGGTCGAAACCAAGGACCTTGGCCAGGAAACGGACCTTTCTCTCATCTACCACCATGGCAACGGCCTGGGTGGCTCTATGGCCCTGGAAGTTGTTGGTACCTATATCAGCAAAACACGGGCACTCCTTCTGATCAAGTTCCCCCATTCCCTGAGCAATTCGCTCCCAGAATCAATTATTGCTCAAATTGTAATGCTCCAATCATTCCTAATTCGAACTACTGTTCTCAGTGCGGAAAAAAAGTTGGTAAATAAATGCATGGCGCTCAACAGTTAGGTTGGGAATTTGGAGGTTCTACGCTTCTTGAAATGCATCTAGCTGTTGCTCAACTTTTTTCCAAATAGCTTTCAAACCCTTTGAGAGCATGTTAGAGGGAGCATATTCAACTATTGGACGCCCTGCAACAACAGCCTTGTACATTATGGGGTCGTAATTTAACTCTCCTACCACTGGAATCCCTTTTTGATGGCAATACTCTTCTATTTCCTGGGCTTTTTGGATATTCAAATCGGCTTTATTAGTAAGAACCATCACTGGCATGTTGAAGTGCTGAAACAACTCGAGAACACGTTGTAAATCATGAATTGCTGGAACTGTAGGCTCAGTAACAACTAATCCTGCTGAGGCACCAGTGATGGCTGATATAGCCGCGCAGGCTATTCCTGGTGGGCCATCAATTAAGATGAGTTTCCTCCCATGTTTCTTCGCTAGATTAGAGGCAAGCTCACGAACGCGAGTAACTAGTTTACCAGAATTGCTCTCTCCAGCAAGTAACAGTGCATGAGCCATGGGGCCATAATTAGTCTCAGAGGCATAGATGTATCCTGATAGGCGTTCATGCATTTCAATCGCGTCTGCAGGACAACTAATGAAACAGACACCACAACCTTCACACATTATTGGATCAACTTGGAAACTTGGTGAAATCGCATCAAACTTACATGCAACTTCGCAAGCACCACATCCTGTACACAATTCAGGATTAATCACTGCAACTTTAGCCTCAATGAATTCCTCAGTTGATTGAATTTCAGGTCCCAAAAGTAAATGTAAATTGGGTGCATCAACATCACAATCAGCAATGAGGGGATTGGGTGCTAGTGCTGCCAATGCCGCAGTTATCGTTGTTTTTCCTGTACCGCCTTTCCCACTAACTATAACTAGCTCTTTCATCGCCCATACCTCTCTTGAATCATTTGAAAAAGTGTTTCAAACTGAGATTTCCATTCAGGCATTTTAGTGACAAACGGAATACCTTCTGCAAAGAGTTCGGCTATTTTCCGACTATGGGGGATTTCTAACAAAATAGGAATTTGCTCACTTTTACAATAGGAATATACTTGTCTATCCCCAATACCAGAGCGGTTCACTACAACTCCAATGGGTATCTTAAGTTGACGGATTGTATCTACTGCTAGCTGCAGATCATGTAAACCAAACGGTGTCGGTTCAGTAACCAAAACACAGTAATCTGAACCATGAACCGATTCTACCATAGGACAAGAAACGCCAGGAGGGCAATCAATAATTACAGTAACTTCATTATTAGGGCTGGCTTGCTCTTTCACTGCTTTGATTACAGGAACTGCTAAGGGTTCCCCAATATTGAGGTTTCCATAAACAACTTCCACACCGTGATTCGCCACTCCTCTATGTGTTACTCCGAGCTGTCGTTTACCTTCTTTGATGGCCTGATTAGGACAACTCAAAATACATCCGCCACAACCATAGCAAAGCTCAGGAAAGAAATTGATACCTTTTTTTCCAACAAAGATGGCATGGTTTGGGCAAAAATTCACACAGTTCTTTGATTGATTGCATTTTTGCTCATCAATTTCGGGAACTAACGTATATACGGGTTTCACTTGCTCATTCTTCATGGAAAGAAGAGTGTGCACATTTGGTTCATCCACATCACAATCAAGCAGTTGGATTTGTCCCGGTAAAGAAAGGGCAAGGTTCACAGCAAGCGAAGTTTTTCCGGTCCCTCCTTTCCCACTGGCAATCGAAATTATCACACTACACACCTAAGAACAAATTCAGAGCACTTCTATCTCCTACTTATGTCGTGCATCTCGACAGCCTTCGGTGAGCTCATTAAGCTCATTCTGAGCAAATGCGGAAAGGACCTCGCCAAGTGTCTCTGATGTAGCCTGCATCACCGCAACACCTACAGCTTGAAAACGGCGCATTGCCCTTGGACCCATCCCGAAGGTGATAACAACATTTGGTTTAAATTGCAAAATGATATCTGGTGGGCGACCTCCTCCACCGAAGTGTTCACTACGATTAGGTTGAAATGATAAATTCTCTATCCTACCATCGGCTTGCATCTCTGCTACTGCAAAGAATGGGGCTCGACCAAAATGGGGTGATAATTTTGCGGCTTCTCCTGTTTCATCTAATACAGGAACAACGATACGTTCAACCATTTACAAAATCTCCCTTAAGATTATTTGAAGATCACTAACTTCCCCGGCCTCTTCCTTGACCTCTTCCTCGACCTCTACCACCACCCATACCCATATGGGCAGGGGCTGTCGGAGAAGACACTGATTGTAATGAACCAGCTTTGAATTGATTAACTGCATCACTGACTGAACCAGATATTCCTACGTACACTGTAACTCCTCCAGCGTTCAAGGCATTATAGGCATTAGGTCCTACATGTCCTGTCAATACAACATTAGCTCCTCGATCAACGATAAATTGAGAAGCTTGAATGCCTGCTCCACCACTAGCCATCGAGCCAGGGTTGGGAATGGCTTCAAACTTCATAGTATCGGGATCGATGAAAATGAAATTAGCACACCGGCCAAATCGAGGGTCAATGGGGGCTTCAAGAGTCGGTCCTTGTGCAGTTACACATATTTTCACGTTTCTTCATCTCCTTCAATTTCTGATGGTGCCAATCGACGCAGATAATGACTTTCGCATCTGGGGCAGTGTTTAGGCCTTCCTGTTCCAAAGGGTTCATCCCATCTATGCTGACAAGTGAAACACCAAAACTGGCGCTTTGATGGTAGTTGGTAGGGTCCGCCTTCAATACGTAGGGCTTTTCCATTTACGAGCGCTTCGGCAATCTTTGTATGGGCTGATTTCAGAATTCGATGAAGCGTAGGTTGAGATACCTTGAGTCGCTGGGCAGCATCCTTCTGTGGCATTCCTTCAAGGTCTTTAACCCGAATTGCTTCGAATTCATCTACGTTGAGTACTACTTCTCCAATGGTACCGATGGGAATTCCTCTGGGTTTGTAATAGGTAATATTCGGTTCTGCGCGAACAAACCTGCGTTTATATGGACGTGGCACGTTATGAATATATATTCATAACCTACTTAAATCTTATCCATTTCGAAACAACCAGCATCAAATAAGAACACCAACCACCCTACATTTCACAACTAGCCTACCTTTTGAGAGGTTTACCATTTTGACAATTTCAGGTGGCGAAATACTGGCCAAATGTCTGGCTAACGAGCAAGTCCAATACATCTTTGGAATCATCGGCGACCAATGGAATTCTTTCTTCGATGTCCTTGCCCGTAAAGGTGACCAACTTGGGATCGAATTCATCACTACGCGACACGAAGCTGCCGCGGCTCACATGGCCGATGCTTATACCCGAACAACGGGCAAACCAGGTATTTGTCTTGGAACAGTGGGTCCCGGTGCTGCCAATCTTGTGGGCGGCGTCTATGCGGCTCATGCTGACAGTGTGCCAATTGTGGTTCTCACGGCTCAGAATCAGACGTGGCGTATTTATCCGGATTCGGGGATGACCCAAGGTCTTGACCAAATCAATCTCTTCAAATCCATCGTTAAGTGGAATGCAGTTGCTTGGAAGATTGAGCGTATTCCTCATCTGGTTCAGCAAGCGTTCCGCATTGCGCTATCTGGGCGCCCTGGTCCTGTCCATCTAGATTTCCCCTCTGACATTCTCTATGGAACAGTCGAAACAGAACCTGCCTTACTAAGTCCAAATCGCTATCGCGTTACAATTCCACCAACAGCCGATCCGCAACTCATTGGAAAAGCAGCACAAATGCTACTTGATGCAGAATTTCCACTGCTTCATGCAGGGTTAGGTGTGTTGTGGGCTAATGCATCCGAGGAGTTAGTCCAACTCGCTGAGCATTTATCCGCCGCAGTCACAGTGAGTCCTGCAGCCCGTGGAGCGATTCCTGAGGATCATCCTCTGTTCTTCGAGCCAGGACTGCAAACAGGTGCCTTTGCACAAAAGTACGCGGATCTCGTTC
>Ga0209636_10000841_pt1 | contig 30503 bp, 21 predicted proteins | sample DeeMarSWOR152_54_FD_187464 | JGI IMG/M metagenome (GOLD analysis project Ga0209636, IMG submission 187464) | Marine sediment microbial communities from White Oak River estuary, North Carolina - WOR-1-52-54 (SPAdes) (version 2) | ecosystem: Environmental > Aquatic > Marine > Intertidal zone >...
GACCACCTCCAGCACAAAATAGACCAGGTCATTTTCCGGCAGCCAGTCCTGCACGGATGGTGGAAAAAGATATTGTTGATTGGGATTCCAAGGTCGATATGACTTACTCATCCTTGAGCCTCCAAAAATCATAATCCTTTATCAATGCCTGAGGGCATTATAATATCACTTAAAGCACATGCAAGCATTACTCGGACAGACTCCTAGGTTCGCTTATCACACAACCGGTTTGGCGCATGCTCATCTGGCTCCTCTCGAAAAGAGCCGGCGTACTTACTGAACAACCATCACGCACGGAATCATATGGACAACCACATTAACAACTAAGCCAAATAGGAAAGAGGGTCATTAGTCAGCCCATTGGACGAGAATCAATACAGCCAAGCACCTTTTTTCGAAAAAATGCGTCCGAGCACAGAAAAATCTTTTTTGAAATTTCATGCCTACAATCTATAATAAGTTTTACAAACCCGATTGTGAGCGGAATAATAATCCAAAATTATGTTGATCGCACCTGTGCTGATTCTGTTGCCACCACAGGATCTTCGCAGGCGCATAGAGAAAGGTGATTCCAATGAAAAATGGTGAATTAACGAAAAAACAAAGACGATTCTGCGAAGAGTTTCTACTAGATTTAAACGCAACACGAGCAGCGAAAAGGGCAGGATACTCCGAAAGATCGGCCTATTCGATAGGTGAAGAGAATCTGAGAAAACCTGAAATTCAAAAATATATTCGCCGGTCAGTGGAGCAAAGAAGCATAAGGACCCGGATCAGTTGTGATCGAGTTTTGGAAGAGTTGGCAAAAATAGCGTTTGCACAAGATGGTGTTGCGACTAGAAATAAACTAAAGGCCTTGAACATGCTGGCTAAGCACTTAGGCTTGTTTGAAATGCAGCGTCATGAATATCCGGAGTTCCCACCCGACCCGGAAGAAAAACTGAAGGCATATCTCGAAGCTATTTCCGAAAAAGAGAGTCCAGCTCTCGCGGTTTTTCGCCTTCTACCACCAATACCTCAAGAGAAAGTTCGTAAAGCGCTGATAGAGAAACTGGAACAGGAGAAGCATGCCGAGCCAGGCAAGGCAACCGCAAGTGGTTTTGAAGAGTATTATGATTATGATTATGATGATGGTAAGCTTGAAGTGTCCGACCTTACTTTGGTCACGATTATGAAAGAGGTGCTGGGTGAAGACCGCATTATGCACTGTGTGACAGTAGACCTGGAAAACTTGTTGTCAGGATGGTAAAAGGATCAGTCCGCCTGCCAGGCTCCGACTCAACCTTCAAGCGTCAGTTGACAGAACAAAGCAGCGCGTACCATTGGCTCAATATACAAGGGGCGTGGTAATCAGCGTGTAAAATAGCTACGGGTCGGCAGTGAATTGATAATGCTTAGCTCACTCAGATAACCCGATTGATAGTTCGTTTTAACATTTACCGTTTGTAATGTTACGTGCTTTGCGATTTCTTGTGTCTCGCAGTCTCAGCATTACCATCACCACGGCCAATCCAACATATGGCATGAGAAATCCGACAATATTACCTTCGCCGGTAGCAGAGATAGAACAACCTCCGCCGCCAGAGCCAGTGACAGTAGCGGCAGGATCATCATCGTCGGGTAAAATATCTCCAAACAAAAGGTAAAATGCTGTAAAGTGCGTAGTCTTGAAACTCATAACATGTAAAGTCGGAGATATTACGATGTCCTGAATGTCTGTTACCCCCTTTTGACTAAGCAACCCAGTCAACGAATCATACCAGTGTACCGAAGCTGTGCTATTGGACACTAAGGGTCTGTATGGTATTGCGATCGTAACCGGCTGACTAAACTTTATTCCACTGGGCCCAAAATCATAAGCAGCCAAACAATCGGTAGCAAAATCCAGCGGGTTCTCTATTCTTGAGATTGTAATCCTTATGTCACAAAAATATGCACCCGCTGGCACTATGACGGAAACATCGTCCAGGCCAGTTATGTTTGCTGGATTGGTCCCTACTATTGCACCTGAGGAAATAGGAACATCTTGAGATATCAATGGGATGGACTCCACAAAAATGCTTCCAGCATAATAGTAGTTATCACCAGAACAGCTTCTGTCATCGATCCATACTAAATAGGGATATCCATATCCATCTATACCTATTGCGGGGCCCCTTTGGTTCGCATTTGTTCCATCGTCACCCACAAACACATTTGTTCCGTAACTTGAGCTAATTTCAGCAAAGAAAAGGTCTGTATCCATGCTGCTGCTACTGAGCCACCTCTCATCCTGCCAGCAGGCAAAAACGCCCAGGTTGTTACCTGTACCTGTAACAGCAATCACCGGTTCTAACTGGTCTGCGCCAGAGCTATCGTCAATAATACTGCTGCCTGACAAAGGACTTGGTGGCAGCCCGCCAGTCGTTTTGGCATAGAAAATGTCATCGTCCCCAGGTGTATCATCAATCCAAAGCAGATGCAAAATAGAACCTGCAGCTTCAGTAGCGATTGCAGGGCTTGATTGACTACCCGCTTTGCTTACTACCGCCACATTGGTCCAGGGACCATCATTGGAGGCTGCTCCGTAGATGTCATAGGAGCCATTTCTGGTATCTGTCCACACCAAATAAATAGTATTGTCAGAATCTGCCGCAATAGCCGGGTCGATCTGGTCGGAACTATTAGAGGTTATCTGTGAAATCGTTTTTGTCACAAAGCCGTCGCTCGAGGTAGCTACATAAATATCCTGATTGCCTCCTTGGTCATCCTGCCAGACAACGTGTGCATAATTCTGACCATCAATAACTATAGCAGGATTGACTTGATTATCATTCGAATCAGTAACTCTTGTTTCGGCCGACCAGTTTATTCCATCAACCGAGGTTGATATGTAGATGTCCCAATTTCCTCGCCTATTATCCTGCCACACAACATATAGGGTGTCATCACTGCCTAAGGCGATAGCGGGATTACACTGATCAGCAGCATTGTCAGTTAGCTGAACGCCGCTGCCAAAATTTTCCACCCCGGCCGCAAGCTCACTTATATAAATATCCCTACTGCCTGTCGTCCCTGCATCCCAGGCTACCCAAATATTCCCATTGCTGTCCTGTACCGTTACAGGCCGACCTTTACCTAGACTATCTAAGCCAGAATCGACCTTCATGTTTTCACCGAATGAATGCACCTCGGTACTGAAGGAATAGGAATGTTCGGGTATTATTGCATTGCTCGGGCTAGCGAGGTCTGCAGCATTTACCGTAACAGTTACTGCCTGGTCGTAATCAAACATTTCGTTTGATTGGTAGATGAATGTATAATCAGCCTTCGTACCCGTCCTGTAGCAATCACCATATTGGCTATTATAGTGAGCCGTATTATCTGTGTATACGATATTGTTATTGACCTCAATCGTTACCAAGTTGGCATCAACACCTTCGCCAGCATCTGTAATATGTAAAATGATCAGACTATTTAAGGGTACTTGTACCATGTCAGCCTGGGGTGAAAGATTACTAACTGTTGGGGCTGTGACATCCAGCTCGTCAATAGCAAAAGTAGCAGCAATGGTATGATTGGCCGTAACATTTGTGAAACTATAGCTGGTCACGGCACTAACCGAGCTGCCGTCCACGAATACATCGGTGATATGATAACCTGCGTTGGGGGTAATCGTGTATATCTGTGTATCGCCCCAATTAACTACCGTGGTTCCGCTCGGACTAAGCTGTCCCCCATTACTGGCGCTAGCTATAATTGTGTAGGTATTAATAGCAAAAGTGGCAACAATCGTACGATTGGCCGTAACGTTTGTGAAACTATAGCTGCTAACAGTACCAACCGAGCTGCCATCAACGGCGACATCGGCGATGTGGTATCCTGCGTTGGGCGTAATGGTATATGTCTGTGCGCCGCCCGAATTAACCTGCGTAGTCCCATTCGGACTAATTGTGCCGCCGCTGCTGGCACTGGCTGTAATCGTATAGGTATTAATAGCAAAAGTAGCAGCAATTGTATGATTGGCCGTAACGTTTGTGAAAGTATAGCCACCCACAGCACCCACCGAGCTGCCGTCTACTACAACATCGGAGATGTAGTATTCCGCATTTGCGGTGATAGTGTATGTCTGTGAGCCACCTGAACTAACCTGCGTCGTACTGCTGGGACTGATCTGCCCCCCAGCGCCCGCACTGGCTGTAATGCTGTAAGTACTTGATCCAGAGGGTGTGAAAGTATTGTCTTGGCTGATAGATTCATTTCCTGATGAGTCTTTTGATCTTACGCGGTAATGATATAGAGTTTCCGATGCTAAACCAGTAAGCAACACTGAGTGAGAAGTAACAAGGGTGGTATCGAGGTCCGTAATGCTTCCATAACTGGTATCTAAACCGTATTCTACCTGACTGGTGGAGTTCTCATCGGTGTTCCAGGTAATGGTTGCTCCTGAGGAGCTAATATTGGTTGCTTGAATATTGAATAGGGCTGGAGGAGCACTGTTATAAAGCTCTAACACTTCACCTGCAGTCAAAGAGCGGTTGTAGACGCGTACTTCATCAACTATACCTTTAACAGCTCTGAAAACACTGCTTATTTGACCCATAGGGCAAGAAATTGAGCCAGAGATTGTATCGGTTAGCGTGCCGTTGACATAGAGCCTTGTCTCTGTTGAAGTTCCTACAAAAACTAAATGGATCCAAGCCGCTATGGGAGCTTCGTAGTCAAAAGTGTAATCGGCGACACCGTAGGCTGTCAAGCCGACCTTATTCGTATTAGGATACTGCTCTAGTTTTAAGGAATAATTAGATGAGTCGAGCAGAGCAGCGTTACTATTCAAAGAGTCTTCTCTCTCCACCCACAACGATACTGTCCAAGGACTAGCAATATCTTGAGCTCCTATCTCAACGTAGTTATATGTGCCATTAAAGCTCAAGGCTCCCCCCAACTTACCAGAAGTCCAAGTGGGTTCGTTTATTAAGGTTCCGTGGTGACCTGAGCCTGACGAATCGAAGGCTGTGCTGCCAGTTGCCTCGTCAAACTTCCAGTAGCCAACCAATCCACTGGTGTACTCGTAGTCTTCGGAAACTGGGACTACTATAGGATTGCCAGCGATATCCCGCACCGCTTCCACTGTCAAGGTGTAGCTACCTTCTGTGTGGGATGAGGTGGTCAAGGTAACCGTGATGAGGTCCCCGGCCAGAGAAGCAGCAATGACCGATATGCCACTTGTAATATCATAATTGCTTGTATTTTCTGCCGATGCAGCTTCCAAGGATTCGCTAAAGACGATTGCGACAGTCATCTGAGAGACACTGACTGAAACAATAGAGGGGGGAGTAGTATCCATGAAGGTTGTAGCTTGGGCAGTATTACTCTGTCCTGATTCTAATCCTTGCCCGTTTACTGCTGAAACCTCATAGGAGTACGTTGTCCCACCATCGAGACGTATGTTTGAGTACGACGTAGAAACTGAGGTGTCAATCTGGCTGTCGGCCCTGTATATCTTATAGTAGCTTATCCCAGATTCAGGGTCGCTAGATGCATGCCAGGATAAATCTATCTGAGACTCACTTACTGCTTGCGCTGTCAGATTCTGCGGAATAGAAGGAGCTGTGGTGTCCGGGTTAATAGGCTGGTATTCATAGCAACCAGCATCTGGTGCTGCATCTCGCGGATTGCCAAGAAGATCAGCGGCTGGAGCACAGGCTGGGTCTGCAAAGCCAATAGCGTCAGAACCAGAAGCAAGCTGATAAGCGTCATTCAGATTCTGTTTGTGCGAGGCACCAACATTATAAGTGTCTATATACCCGGGATGTGTATAACTATACTGGTCAAAAGCATCTCCTCCGACAAAGAATTTTCCCGAACCTTCAAAATAATCATCATCAACGTTATAGACAATTATGCTGTTATTTCCTCTTGGAGTTGTTAGCCAAGTAGTACCATCCAGCACGGCGTAAAAAATATTGTTATTTTCATTGAAGCTGCCGAGTTCTCCAGAAAAACTAACGTAGCCCACAAAAACATTGTTATATACGTTTAGGTTAGTAACGCCTCCGGCACCTCTTGGTTTGAATATTGCGGCGTGATACTTATATACACCAGTTGCATCTTCGGAACTTCTCCACCCAATAAGGGTGTTATTTCTGATTGTGATATTGCTCTTTAACATGCTAAAGCGACTGTTGGTAACGCCTTGTGCATCATAAACAAGATTGTTCTCAATGAGCATATCCTCATAACCATCATCAGGAGTATCCCTGTACTTATCATCATAGAAATTAATGCCTCCTGAACCACCATAGTCGTGTATTATGTTGCCGCGAACCGTTAGGCGGTTCACACGTACAGCAAGCCCTGAACCATGAGAATCTATAGCTTTTCGCCTGTCATGCATATGGTTGTTTTCAACTATTATTTCACCATTATTGTCAGAACTCTGAAGAGTAATAAAGCTTGAAGCTGTCAAATGGATATGATTATTCCTGATTACTATGCCATCGCGAATGTCGTGAAGGGTAAGAATTCCGTGATAACCGCCCTCAATATTGCAGCCATCAATTACAATATCATATACTCCATTGTTCTTACCATCTATCCAAATTCCTTTTTGTGCACTTAATGTTGGTGGCCATGGCCTAGTTATATTGGAGTCTATAATCCTGATATGGGAAGAATCTATTATGAAGATGACCGCATTACGACTATTGTCTGATACAATAAAATCAATGTTTTTAAATGTCAGGTATCGGTCTTCAGACCCAGTAATATCAGTCCAACTAAATACAGGTGCTGCCCCCGCTTCGGCCTCATAGCTGATACCATCATCCCAACTCGCCCGGTTCAACCCTGAGCTGTTGATATAGACCTCTCCATAATTGCCACTGCGAAGATAAACAGTGCTACCGTTGACGGCTGATGACTCAGCTTTGGCTATAGTTCTCCATGGAGCATCGCTGGTGCCCGGATTGCTGTCATCGCCGTTGTCGGCATCCACATAATAAGTTGCTGCACTTGCGGTGTTAGCTGCAGCGACAAGGTAAAATAGGCCAGCAATCAGCAAAAAGAATATGAAAGACGCTCTGGATGGTTTGTGCCCTCGTCTTTGTGCTGAGCTAAATGTCCTTACTGTGTTTACCATAACGTTCACCCCCCCAAAATACATTATCCTGTATCTTCCTATTATAAACAGTAAGAAGAAATTCCGGTAAGGGCAAACAGTACCTTTCGTCAAAGCTGAATTTGCACACGGATGAGATTTATTATAGGACAAATGAAATTCTCGTAAAGACTAAACAAAAGGTAAAAATGTAGCTTTTACACATTTTTTGTGCTTAATATCCCAGAAAGCGATTTCTCATGCCGCAAAAATACTCGGTTTTTTTGACGTAATTCTCGGATTTACGCCTCATCCAGAGCCTTAACAAGCCCGATCTTTCGGCCATTGTCGTAGTTTATCCGTATATTCTTCAGCTCTTTTTTTGTGTCCCTCTTCCCATTCTCAAGTTATGCCATAGGGACTTCCCCGATATGAACAAGAGTAGCTCAACTGATAGTAAAAACGGAAACCGCCCTAATTTACAGTAGCTGAACTGCCGTTATTATCGGGTGGAAGATTAACCGTACGGAAAATAACGAGGGTTTGTAGTAGCGAGTGCAAGCAGGCACCTTTAACTCGCTGGCAGTTGCCACGGTTGTCAGAGCTGGTCAAAAAATTTACGGATTTTTTTATTTTTTTGTGAATTTCAGCCTTGACAAGAACATAGGGAATGTACTATATGTGTATATTACAGGTGGAGTCCTCAAGGAAGAGGTTCAATCAAATTTCCACAAGAGCAAAGTGTGCATTGTTGCGTAAGAAGGATATGTTTTTAGCTTTGTAATACTGCTTTGGGGTTATACTCTTAGATGTACTTGAATAGATGTAACTACTTGGTGAAACTGCCTAAAGCGCTTCGTTTGAACTATGTAGCACTAGGTAAAACACCAGCATGGTTCGTTTGGGTTTTAGCTGTTTCGCTCTTGATATCCGCTGGCATAACTTACCGTGTTCTGGCCTCTCACTTTAAGCTCATTACCGATACTCCCATTAGGCTGCCTGTCCCCCTGAGTGCTTTCCCTGCGCAAATCGGCAATTGGGCCGGCAGGGACCTACCCATTGCTACTACAACTAAGGAATATATGGAGGAGCACTTTGCAGATGATTTTCTGAGCCGACGATATATTAACTCAGCAACTAAGGCCTGGGCGGATGTTTATATCGTATATTGCTCGTCCCGACCTGGGGGTATACTGGGCCACCGACCTCAGGTGTGCTATCCCGGATATGGCTGGATCAATGACAGTACTGAGCCATCGCAATTTATCTCGCGAGCTGGCCAGCAAATACATTGTTTGATACATCGATTCCACAAGCCAGCCTCAACGAACGAACAGATAGTAGTCCTGAACTTCTACATCCTGAACGGCCAAATTACCACTGACGAAAACGACTTCAGCGGGCCTCTTAGTCGCAGACCTAATATTGCCGGCGATCCAGCTCGATATGTGGCACAGGTTCAGATAAGCTCGGTGCTCGAGAATTCGATTAGAGCCGCAGCTTTGGATATGACAAAGCTGATAACAGACTTTCTCCCCGACGAAAATGGCAGAGTCCGGGCAGTTGAATATAACAACGTCATACGTAATGCTTTGAAATAGATAACCCAATGCCGGTGAGAGCTGGCACAATGGGTAGTAGTATAAGTTGTGTTGTTAAAGGAGGTTACATTAACTTTTTCAATACGACCGACGGGGGCGGAGTATAGGAAGACCTAATGTTTGAAAAAAAGGTCTCTTTTCTATGGACGGGACAGTAGATATCGCTAGGAGGAAGAATGCAAGGTTGTGCGAGGAGCGGGAGATAATCCGTGACTTCTTCGATACTGAATATCTGAAGGCTGATTTGAAGGAACGGTCGGTCCGCGGTGGCGCCGTTACCATAGTAGCACAGGCGGCGAGTTTTTTTCTGCATATGGGCTCAACGGTAGTCCTCGCCCGCCTACTCACACCTCAGGACTTCGGCCTGATAGCCATGGTTGCCGCTGTGACTAATTTTGCCATGATGTTCAAGGATATAGGACTATCCATGGCCACTGTTCAGAAACCGGATATTAATCACACTCAGGTCAGCACACTCTTTTGGATTAACGTTGCCACGGGCATGGTTATCGCGGCTTGCTTGGTGGCCCTCGCGCCAGCGGTGGCTTCGTTCTACGGTAATGCGCGACTGACGCCGGTGACGATGGCTTTGGCCGGGACTTTTGTTTTCGGCGGCCTGACTGTACAACACCAAGCTTTGCTCAGCCGACACATGCGGTTCTTCAGTTTGAGTCTCATCAGTATCATAGCGATGGCAATAGGTGTCGCCGCTGCGATTGTTGCCGGGATTCTGGGGGCTGGTTATTGGTCGTTGGTCATCATGTACCTTGTTATTGCTGCAGGGACAGCCCTAGGAACGTGGATCGCCGTACCGTGGCGACCATGCTTGCCGCGAAACCGTACTGGGGTGCGCGAGATGCTGGGCTTTGGGGGCAATGTCACTGCATTTAATTTTGTCAACTATTTTGCCCGCAACATGGATAATATCCTTATAGGTAAATTCTGTGGGGCAGGAGCCCTCGGATTATATAGTAAGGCTTATGGACTGTTAATGTTGCCGATAAGCCAGATACGTAGGCCGCTAACTTCTGTAGCGGTCCCGGCCCTCAGCCGCATCCAAGACGACCCAAAAAGGTACACAAGTTACTATAGCAAGCTCGTTCTGGTGCTGTCATTTGTTAGTATGCCACTGACGGTCTTTTTGGCGGTATGCTCAAGAAGCATTATTCACCTCCTGTTGGGTGACCAGTGGTTGGAAGCAAGTGGTATTTTTCAGATACTGGCGATAACTGCTTTTATTCAGCCCACATGGAGCACGGTCGGACTGGTTTTGCTCTCGCTGGGTCAATCCCGTAGGTATTTAAGGTTTGGGTTAATTAACAGTTTAGGTGTGGTAACGTCTTTTGCAGTGGGCATCCGCTGGGGAGCGATGGGCGTTGCTGCGGCATATGCAGTGGCCAATTACCTTATCTTATTTCCTTCGCTGTGGTATTGTTACCGGGGGACACCCATCTCGATTAGGACGTTTTTAAGGGCCATTATTCGGCCAGTAATCGCCAGCGTTGTCACTGTATCGGTTATTGTGGTGGCTCGTCGATTGTTGGTGAGTCAGCACGACATAACGGTTGTCAGCGTGTGCTTGGGTATCGGCATTTCAGCATATTTGCTGGTATGGTCTTTGATGCCGGGAGGATTTCAACTATTGCGGGAGTTCGCACGATATGTTCCGTTGATATTTGCAAAAAAGCCAAGAGATTCAGAGATTGGGTGATGAAGCTGCGATGTTTGTTACTCGCAATCACAGGGCTTGATCTTGCAAAGGTAGTCTACAAGGTAAAGCATACCAGAGGAAAACGGTGAGAATAGCTTTATTGGCCTATCGTAAACTCAAGCGAAAGACTAAGAAGAAGCTCCTCGGCATTCACCGACAGGAGCTGCTCAGAAACGTCAAGGGAGGTGATGCACTACACCTGGAAGGCGAGGTTAGAGTTATTCATCCTGAGAATCTTACTCTGGGACGCAATGTACATATCGGCGCCGATGCTTACATAAACTGTAGAGGCGGCGTTACTATCGGTGATCATTCGATACTGAGTCGTAGGGTCACGATTTACTCATATGACCACAATTTTAAGACACCGCGTTGTTTGCCGTTTGACGACCAAGTCACGCTCAAGCCTGTTCATATCGGTCATTATGTATGGATTGGTATGGGCGTAACTATCGCTCCAGGCACGAGGATTGGAGACGGTGCTGTTGTGGGCACGGGGACTGTCGTGAGTGGCAATATACCTGACAACGCTATAGTCGTCAGCCCACCCCCGCGGATTGTTGGATATCGCGATAAGGACCACGCAGACAAACTCGCGCTCGAAGAACGGTTCTGGGAAGGATATTGGAATCGAGAGCGGCGATAATCCGGCTACGTTGGTTCCCACACGAGTTCAGCAGTGCTAAGTTCACGAAGTAATATTTTCAGCAAATACGTTCAGGCGGAAACGTCGAATGAATGTGCGCCGGTCAAAACTATCTCCGGCACTTCCCGATTTAGGCTATATTGGCCGATTGACACAATGAAGCGGAGACGCAACTGAGGCAGAATTGTTATATTAATAAACTAAACAAGCAACTCGTCCATGTTTACCAGGGAATGTTGCCATGACCGAGTACTCATCAAATGCAACTGATACGGGAGATTTGAATGGAGAACGAGGATCACCTTTGGTTTCGGTGATAATCCCTACTTATAATCGGGCCAAATATGTGACACACGCGATAGATAGCGTTCTTGCACAAACCTATCCTAGTTACGAGATAATTGTAGTCGACGACGGCTCGACCGATGATACTCGTAAGGAGCTTGCCCCCTATATGGACCGCATCAAATATATACGTAAAGAACATGCAGGTCACAGTGCTGCAAGAAATACAGCGATCCGTGCGTCCCGCGGGCAATGGATAGCATTTCTTGATTCTGACGATGCTTGGTTACCTGCGAAGCTTTCACGGCAGATGGAATTTTTGAGCCACTGCAGGGCGAAAGTCTGCTTTAGTAATATTATCTGGAATTCCGAAGAAGAGGAAAAGTCACCACGAAATCAATTGCATTGGAAAGAGAATGACTCAGACGAGCAAGTGTTTTACGAGCCGTTTGATCTGCTTCTATTTGAATCAGTGAACAAGGTTCTCGTAACAATGGTTGTTGAGCGGGACCTGTTACTTCGCGTAGGTTGTTTCGATGAACGCATTCATCGCCACGTAGATGTACGATTATGTTTCCGCTTAGCTTTTGAGACTCCCTTTGCATATGTGAACCAGCCACTTGCAGTTGTCGATCGTAGGCCGGGGCTGCAAAGAGTTTCGACAGAGCGTAACTTTGACTTCCTCAAAGCAGCATACTGTGGAAATGCAATAACTCGTTCAGAGGCATATCTTCAATCTGGAGGTAAGAGCAAAAGGATTGCCAAAGAGCTACGGCACCATTTGGGACATTACATTTCACAGATGGCTTTATTATTTTGCCTTGAAAAAAGTAATTATCATGCGAGGCGTTTTGCATTGGATGGTCTGTACTGTGGCGGCGGCTGGCGAACATATAGGCGTTGTATTGCCGTATTGCTTTGCCCATGGTTGGTACGACGGGTCCGCAAGAATCACTAAATAATTGTCGATGATGAGGTTGATTTGTGAACGTCGCAATTGTTGTCGTTACACATAACCGGCTGGAATATACAAGAAAAACCGTTGCGCGCCTGCTTGAAGATCCAACCGAGGAATTTGATCTTTATCTCTGGGACAATGCGTCTACGGACGAAACTCCAGATTATCTCCGGGATGGGGTGAATGATCCACGCTTGGTGAAAGTGGTCTTGAGCAAAGAAAATGTCGGACAAACAGGTGCTATGAATTATGTGTGGAGTAAGACAAAAGCTGAATTCGTTGGCAAGCTTGACAATGACTGCCTGGTTACCCCTGGATGGACTAAAATATTTGCCCAAGCGCACAAGGATATTGAACAGCTTGGCTCTGTAGCATGCTGGCCTCTTTTTCCGGAAGATTTCGATGAAACGGCAGCCTTGCGAAAAATAATCTCACTAAATGGCCATAAAATATTTCGCCATCCGTGGACCTGTGGTTCAGGTTTTATCCTGAAACGCAAAACATTTTTGGCAATAGGACCTTGGCGAAAGGGGTACAAGGTAGGCACTACGCGTTATTTCTTGAACCTAGCAATTGCTGGTTACATAAATGGTTGGTATTACCCACTTGTAATGCAGGAGCATATGGATGATATCAAATCGAAACATAGCCGTTTTCACTGTTTACCTTTCGAAGAAGCATATAAGGATGCCTATGGCTTTAAGGTCAAAGACATACACGAGATGAGAAAGTACATGAGAGTTCGTAGGGCGGTAATCCATAACTTGATGTCCGGACCTTATGACCCCAAATACTATTGTGGTTGGCGAGTAAAGGTACGGAACTTGTTGAATAAGATAAGGGGAATATGAACTCAAACGCGCCGCGTCTTAGCATCGGACTACCGGTCTATAACGGTGAGAGACATCTAAGAATGGCCTTAGAATCCATCCTGGCTCAAACCTTCACTGATTTTGAGGTAATCATTTCGGATAACGCTTCTACCGACTCAACTCAAAAAATATGTCAAGAATTTTCACGTATTGACCCGCGAATTCGGTACCACCGTCAAAATCAAAATTCTGGGGCCGCAAGAAACTTTAATCGAGTCTTCGAACTGTCAAGGGGGGAATATTTCAAATGGATAGGTTTTGACGACTGGTTGCATCCTGAGTTTCTCGAACGCTGTGTAAAGGAACTTGACAAAGATTCCTCGTTAGTTTTGTGCTACTGCCACGAGAAGTATTATACAACTGACACCGAGTTTGTATGTTCGCTGGATGATTCGCATAATGTGGTATCCGATAAAGCGTACAAGCGCTTCCGTCAAATAATATGGTGCCGCAGTCTGATTGACCCGACCTATGCCGTGATCCGGCGGAGCGCTCTTGAGAAGACAGGGCTTATATCGACCCTGTTGAAGGCAGATGATATCCTGGCAGCGGAGCTGAGTCTGTTAGGCCGTTTTGGGCACATTCCCGAGCATCTTTCTTTTCGAAGAGCCCAACCAAAAACTGCTGAAGAGAGGATGTCAAGGATTGAGCCACAGCCGAAAAGGATACGTCTGCAATTCTCAAGGTCTTGCCTCGAATATAGCCGTATCATAAGGAGTGCGAAGCTAAATGCTATAGAGAAAACGTTACTTCTAATGGATTTAATCAATTTTTTTGTCTGCTGTCAAATCCGTAGACGATTCCTGCGTACCGGCGCTTCTCGAGTCTGTCCAAAACCCCTCCTTAGTTACCTACAAAAAGCCATTGGATAATAAACTGGGAGATGGTTTTTCTGAAGTTCAGAGTGCGCCGATGGTTAGGCAGCGATAAAACTATAACAAGAAATGCAAGAGTAATAATTAACTAAGGGAGTTCGTGATTATGAATGGTTTTTTGACATCTGTCGGCATTGAAGTATTGGAAGGTTGTCTATAGATGATTAATTCGTCGACCATATGTATTGCCACATCCCTGGCAATTTTAACTTTTGTTGTCCCTCGGAAGTATTTTCTTCTTCCGTACATCTTGGCGGCATGCTTTGTACCGGCAGACCAGCGAATAATCATTATGGATTTGGATTTTACCGTTCTGCGGATACTTGTCGTATCCGGATTTCTGCGGATTCTATTACGGGGAGAACAATTGAGGTTTAAATTGAGTCACTTTGATAAGCTGGTACTGGCATGGGCTATTTGTGGAGCGGTCATATACGTAATCCAGTGGGCAGATATGAGAGCGTTAATTTACAAGTGTGGCGTACTATTTGACGTCATAGGTTTGTACTGGCTGTTTCGAATAAATATCCATTGCTGGGAGGATATTGAGTTAGTAGCTAAAACTTTCGCTGTTTGCTCTCTGGTATTGGCGGTTTTGGTTGCGTTGGAGGGGGTAACAGGGAAGAATCCTTTTGTGTTGTTAGGCAGGGTAACGACCGTAGTTCGTCAAGGGCGCTATCGGTGCCAAGCGGCCTTTCCCCATTCGATCATGCTGGGATTGTTTTGGGCTACCCTGGTGCCGCTATTTATAGGATTGGGGATGACAGATAAGAAGAAAATACTTTACTGGTCTGCTGCTGGCGCTAGCATTTTTATTATATTTGCAACAGCATCAAGTACTCCTTTGCTCGCGTTGCTGCTAATCCTTTTTCTGATACTTCTATTTCGCTATCGCTCCTATGGCCATCTGATTACTTGCGCACTATGTGGATTAACAGTCGCTCTGCACTTGGTTATGAAAGCTCCTGTTTGGCACTTGATCGCTCGTGTGAATGTGATTGGTGGGTCTACTGGTTGGCACAGGTATCTTTTGATTGACCGGTCGATCAGATACTTTGGTGAATGGGCTTTGGTCGGAACACGTGACACAGCCCATTGGGGATGGGGATTGCATGATTTGACTAATCAATATGTCCTTGAAGGTGTTCGAGGTGGTTTTATTACACTGCTGCTTTTCGTGGTGCTTTTGATAATGGCAGTAAAAACTGTTGGTAGATATTCGCTGCGCTCCATGCCAATTAAACAGCAATGTTTGGCCTGGTGCCTCTGCGTTTCAGTCTTAGGCCATTGCATAGCTTTTTTTGGGGTCTCTTATTTCGGGCAAATAAACTTGCTTCTCTATATGGTCTTTGCAATCGTTGGGCTGGTCTATGAAATATCGAGCAGGCCGATAGTGAGAGAGAATTCCCCTGTACTTGTCGCAGTGACATAGGTTGTTATGGACGTATCTATCATCATCGTTAATTGGAACACAAGGGATATTCTCAAAGATTGCTTGAACTCTGTTTACGAGCAGACCCAGGGTATAAAATTTGAAGTTATTGTAATTGACAATCACTCAACCGATGGCTCTGCTGAGATGATAAAAAATAAGTTTCCACAGGTTAGACTTATTGAGAACTCTGCCAATCGAGGCTTCGCAGCGGCGAATAACCAGGGGATAACCAAGGCAAAAGGACGATACGTTCTATTGCTCAACAGCGATACAATAGTACTTGACAATGCCATTGCCAAAATAGTCTCTTTTGCGGACAATAAGCCGGATGTAGCAGTCGTAGGTTGTCGTGTCCTGAACCCTGACAGGACTGTTCAGCAGACCTGTTTTATGTTCCCCTCGGTACTTAACATGGTTCTCTCCAGCAGCTATTTGTATAAACTGTTTCCTGGGAGCAAGTTTTTTGGGCGTGAGAGGATGAACTGGTGGATGCGCGATGACATCAGAGAAGTTGATGTGGTTACCGGCTGTTTTATGCTTGTGCGAAGGGCTGCAATTGAGCAAGTGGGATTGATGGATGAATGTTTTTTTATGTATTGTGAAGAAGCAGACTGGTGTTATCGTTTTTTTAAATCTGGCTGGAAGATGATGTTTACTCCTGATGCTGAGATTATTCATCTGGGTGGACAAAGCAGCAGTAAGGTTAAAGTGGAAATGCTAGTTCAGTTACGACTCAGTATCTTGAAATTCATCAGTAAACATCACGGTTGGCTAAAACATAAGATCGCCTGTTTTCTCACTACTTTATTTTTTGCATTTCGCGTGCCAATATGGCTTATTGTCAGTGTTTTTGGACGCAAAAGCAGAGAGCAAGCTGTGATTAAGTCGCTGGCATATATTAGCGGTATGAGACAAATATTCTTTGCCTCGGGAGATCCGTTGTCACAAAAGGGACAGGCATGAACTTTAAGATACTGGCAAAGGGAGCGACTCATCTGACCGTTAAACGCTTTCTGGGGCCATTTTGGATCCGGCGAAGATGGCTCAAAAAGACGCAGTGGCTAAACAGAGAGCAGTTGGAGCAGATCCAATTAGAGCTTCTCAGAAAACTAGTTCGTCACTGCTATGATACAGTGCCATTTTACCGACGGATTATGGATGAGCGGGCCATTACTGTAAAGAGTATACAGACGCTGGATGATATAAAACAGTTTCCCATTTTGGACAAGAAGCAGGTGCTGGCGGCGGGCGATACTATAGTCTCGGAGAAGTATCCGAAATGGATGATGACCACTGGGCTTACGGGGGGCACAACGGGCTCGCCGTTGTCACTGCCCAGGAGCTTGTTCTCGGTAAGCAATGAGCATGCGTTCGTGCGGCGCCAGTGGGACTGGGCAGGCATCGGCTTTATGGACCAGACGGCCTATCTGTCCGGCAGGGTCATTGTAGACGCAGACCGAAGCCGAGGTCCATTATATGCCTATGACCCGTTTATGATGGAGCTGATTCTTTCAAATTATCATCTTTCGCCCAAGATGGTCCCGCAGTTCGTGGAGGCAATGAAGCGGTACCGAGTCAAGGCAATCATTGGTTATCCATCGTCAATTTACTTTCTGGCCAAGAGCTGTCTGGACCTGGGACTTGAGATTAAGCTCGAGGCAGCTCTGACCACATCAGAAACCATAGATGACGTGATGCGTCAAACCATAACCAGAGCCTTCGGATGCAAGATATTTGACTTCTACGGGGCGGCTGAACGAGTTTGCTACATATTCACCTGTGAGCGTGGCTCATATCATGTGATATCGGAATACGGCTACACCGAGTTTATGCCAGCGAATTCCGATGAGAAAAATCATCGCAGACTAGTAGCAACGGGATTTTGGAACTATGGCACGCCACTGATAAGATACGATATTGGTGACACCGCGATCACATCCGACAAGATCTGCTCTTGCGGACGCGTCTTTCCAGTGGTAGAAAGCATAAGTGGTCGCAGCGGAGAATTTGTCCGGACACCATCTGGGAAAGAATATGCCCCAACTTTACTCGCTCGCGTTGCAAAGGGAGCCAACAACATATTGGAGTCCCAAATCGTGCAGGACCAGATCGACCACATAACCGTACGGTACGTGCCGGGCAAACAGTTCACGGACAAAGACCACAAGCACTTCTTAGAGCATATGTTGTGTCATCTGCCGAGCGAATTGAAAATCGACCTTGAATGTGTGGACACGATTGAACGGACCAAGAGCGGCAAGTTCAGGTTCATCGTCTCCAAAATATGAGAGTCGAGATGTAATGCTTGAAAATCATACAATAGTCTGCTTTGGCCCTTCTGATTGGTGGGGCATGAATCCGAGTTGTACGACCCACATAATGAAAAGAATGGCCTTGAAAAACAAGGTGCTTTATATTAATCCTTTTAGCTCTGACCTCCTCGGAGCCGTAAGAAAGGGAATTAACAAACGAATCCCTAGAAAGTTGAAGAGCATGGCTAAATTCCTACGTCAGCCTCAAAGAAACCTTTATGTTTTTAGCCCTATATTTCTCCCTTTTCACGGCAAACCAACTACCGACATGATTAATAACACGCTATTAAGGATACAAATCAAATCAGTATATAGATGTATTGGCTTGTCCAAGCCGATATTATGGGTCGAAAATCTAAGGGCTGCAGATTTGTTAGATTGCGTTGACCCCGTCATAATCGTTTACTATGTGTCCGACTTGTTTACTCAGTGCAGATATGTAGCAAACAAAGAAATACTGTATGAGCAAGAGGAGTTTATCCTAAAGGCAAGTGATCTTGTGATTTGCGTCTCTGAAGAACTTTATGCCCAAAAAGCATTGCAGCACAACAACACACATTATTTACCCCATGGAGTCGATTTTGAATTATTTCAGGAAGCCGCTCACAAAAGCAGTCACTTAGAACATTTCGCTAACATCCCGAAACCCACTGCTGGTTACTTTGGGACCTTGACCGGAAGCAACGACGTTGATTTATTTCTCTGGTGTGCCCAAAATCTGCCTCACATATCTTTCGTCTTCGCGGGTCAAATCACGGGTGGCGATTATTCAGAGCTGGCTAAACTGCCCAATGTTTACATTCTTGGTAAAGTAGCTTATATGAGGATTCCACAGTTATGTGCAAGCTTTGATGTGTGTCTACTTCCGTGGAAAATGACGGAATGGATCCGTTGTTGCAATCCCTTGAAAATGATGGAATATATGGCTTCAGGAAAACCCATTGTTTCAGTTCCTATTAAGGAAGTTGTCGACAATTATTCTCATGTTGTCAGTGTCGCCCACAATAAAGAAGAGTTTTGCAACGCGATCGTTTACGAACTTCGGAATGATACACCCGAACGTTCAAATCGCCGGGTCGAGATAGCCAGGCAACACAGTTGGAACAACCACGTTAAACAAATTTCGAAATGGATAATGGCTGTAATTCAACGAAAACAGTGCAGCTTTGAAAAAAGAGGCAGGGTATCACATGGTAATAAAGAATAACACGCTAAGAATCTGTCTGGCGGCGTCCGCTGGGGGTCATTTGAGCCAACTGACCCGGCTTTCAGACAGTTGGACCGGCCAAGACACATTCTATGTGGTCACAAAAGAAGTAGTTCGCCAAGAACTGCAAAAAACTAGCCGAGTGTATGTCATAGAGGAATGCAATCGTCAACATCCGTTGCGGGTCATTCAGGTATTCTACCGATGCCTTAAAATCATTTTCCGAGAACGTCCTGATGTTGCCATAAGTACTGGGGCCGCGCCCGGTTTTCTGTTATGTCTAGCAGCTAAAATGTTTGGCGCCAGGATTGTGTGGGTAGATAGTATCGCGAATATCGAAGTGCTATCCCTCAGCGGTCGCCTGGTGAGGTCATTTGCCGATCTGTTCTTGACACAATGGTTGGAACTTGCAAATCACTACAACAATGTCGAATACGTAGGGACAATTGTATGATTTTTTTGACGGTTGGCACATTATTTCCATTTGACAGGCTTGTGCAAGCTGTCGATTCAGCAGTCGGCAAAGGGATCATTAAAGACGAAGTCTTTGCGCAAATAGGTTACGATAGTTCTAAGCCCAAGAATATGGAATATGCGGAATTGCTAGACAAAGACATATTCGATAAGAAAGTAAATAAAGCCACACACTTAATAAGCCATGCCGGGATAGGAATTATAACAGTGGCTCTTGAGCGTGCTAAACCATTGTTGGTTATGCCTCGAATGAGGTGTTTTGGAGAACATGTTCACGATCACCAGGTAGCCACAGCTCGAAAGTTTGAGGAGCTTGGCCATATATTGGTGGCGTATGAGACGGAAGAGCTGCCCGTAAAAATAGAAGCGTTGAAGACCTTTGTGCCACGAAAACGTGAAGCACAGCCACATGCGGTGGCAGAGCGGATTGCAAGGTTCTTGAATGAGCTGGCCAACAATGCCAAGTGATGATGGAGATAAATAACAGATGCTAGTTTTAGCTGTCAAATCATTCAACTATATGGAGGACAGTTATGAAAGTTGCAATTCTTGCAGGTGGATTTGGAACGAGGCTTGCGGAAGAGACAGAAGTCAAGCCCAAGCCCATGGTCGAAATCGGTGGTAGGCCGATCCTCTGGCACATTATGAAGCATTACTCACACTATGGTTATAATGAATTCATCATAGCCCTTGGATATAAGGGAGAGTATATCAAGAAATATCTTATAGACTATTGCTCGCTTCATAGCAATCTGACAGTCAAGACCAAGAACGGATACGTGCAGACACACGAAAGTGACAACCATCCTGATTGGACTGTTCATCTGATTGATACAGGTTTGGAGACATTGACGGGAGGAAGGATTAAACGACTGGCACCTTATCTTGGAAACCAGACGTTTATGCTGACCTGGGGGGATGGCCTATCGGATGTTAATCTGAATGAGCTGCTGGCCTTCCATCGGTCTCATGGAAAATTGGCCACTCTTACAGCTGTTCGGCCAACCGCTCGCTACGGCCATCTGGAGCTTGACGGCGATACTGTAGAGGAATTTTCAGAAAAGCCTCAGACTCGGGAAGGATGGATCAACGGTGCTTTCTTCGTGCTTGAACCAGGCGTATTTGACTACATCGAAGGCGACCATACACAATGGGAGAAAGAACCGTTAGAAGGATTGGCAAGAGATGGACAATTGATGGCCTACCGGCATACCTCTTTTTGGCAATGCATGGATACATTGCGTGAGAAACATATACTTGAAAATCTGTGGCGATCAGGGAAAGCCCCATGGAAAATTTGGGAGTGAGAGAATGCGAGTATTAGTAACGGGATCTCACGGATACATTGGTACCGTTCTGACGCCAATGCTAATGACTGAAGGTCACGATGTGGTTGGGCTCGACAGTGACCTTTATAGGCAATGCACATTTGGAGAGGCTATCCCGAATATTCCATGTATCCAAAAAGATGTTCGCGACATCGAACCTGATGACCTAAAGGGCTTTGATGCGGTATGTCATTTAGCAGCTTTGTCGAACGATCCACTGGGCAACTTTAATCCGGAATTGACATACGAGATTAATTATCGAGCCTCGGTACGTCTGGCTGAGTTGGCCAAGGACGCAGGTGTTGAGCGGTTTGTATTCTCATCATCCTGCAGTAATTATGGGGCAGGAGGTGAAGAATGGCTGATTGAAGAATCGCCGTTTAATCCAGTAACACCTTACGGTGAATCAAAGGTCTTGACCGAACGGGATGTATCGGCTCTGGCAGATAACAACTTCTCGCCTATATTTCTGCGTAACGCCACAGCTTACGGTGTCTCTCCGCGTCTTCGTTTCGATCTGGTGCTGAACAACCTTACTGCCTGGGCATTCACTACAGGAAAGATAATGATGAAAAGTGACGGCAGCCCTTGGCGCCCGATTGTGCATATCGAAGACATTTCAAGGGCATTTGTTGCTGTGCTGAAAGCACCTCGTGAGCTGGTTCACAACAAGGCTTTCAATGTAGGTGTGACCGAAGATAATCTTCAGATCAAGGATATCGCCCATATTGTAGGTCAAACTGTTCCTAATTGCCATGTCGAATTTGCCAATGGTGCTTCTCCAGACAAACGCTGCTACAAGGTCAATTGTGACCGACTGCCTCAAGTATTGTCGAGCTTCCAAACCCAATGGAATGCCCGTCGGGGTGCTAAGGAACTTTTTGAGGCATACAAGAAATACGGCTTGACCCTTGAAGAATTCGAAGGCCCAAAATACCAACGTATTGCACATATCAAACACTTGCTGAGTACCGGGCAGTTGGATGATTCCTTGCGGTGGCGAGGAACAGACTAAACATAGTTTTCATGAATTTCAGATTAGAAGAGAGAAAAGATTAAAATGAAACCATTATGTAGATCGTGCCAAAAAAGTGAACTGGAAATATTTTTGGATTTAGGCCACTCGCCTTTGGCTGACCGACTCTTATCGAAAGAACAGTTGACCGAAACAGAGCTAAGTTTTCCGCTTGAGGTGGCTTTTTGTCATAACTGTTCTCTCGTTCAGATATTAGAAACAGTACCCCCTGAGGTACTGTTCTGCAATGATTATCCCTATTATTCCTCAGTTTCGTCGAGCCTGTTAGAGCACTCAAGGAATAATGTGCTTGACCTGATCGAAGCACGTAACTTGGACTCAAATAGCCGCGTAGTCGAGCTGGCAAGTAATGATGGTTATTTACTCAGAAATTATGTTGAAAACGGCATCCCGTGTCTCGGTATCGATCCTGCAGAGGGACCAGTTCGAGCTGCCCAAAAAATCGGTGTACCAACACGCTGCACTTTTTTTACTATGGCACTTGCTCAACAGTTAGTAAATGAGGGATACAGAGCCGATGTCATACATGCAAACAATGTATTAGCCCATGTCGCTGACACAAACGGATTCGTGGAGGGAATCCACACTTTGTTAAAAGATGATGGAGTGGCCGTCATCGAGGTGCCATACGTTAAGGACTTAATTGATAATTGCGAGTTTGATACAATTTACCACCAACATCTTTGTTACTTCTCGGTGACTGCGCTGGATCACTTATTTCGGAGGCATTCGCTTTTTCTTAATGAAGTGAAACATCTGTCTATTCATGGCGGCTCACTGCGGCTTTATGTAGAACCTCGGGAATCCGTTGGCCGATCTGTAAAGTCATTTCTGGAAGACGAAAAAAATCATAAGGTCGATACACTATCGTATTATAATACATTCGCTACCAGGGTCGCCGGTGTGAAAAATTCTTTGTGTGATCTTTTGAATAATATCAAGTCTCAAGGTAAAAAAATTGCCGCATATGGCGCTGCGGCCAAAGGTTGTACACTAATTAATTACATAGGAATCAACAAGGAGTTAGTAGATTTCATAGTCGATCGAAATCCTCATAAACAGGGAAAATATATGACAGGAACCCATCAACCCATTTATGCACCAGAAAAACTCTTGGAAGAAATGCCTGATTATGTACTATTGCTGCCTTGGAATTTCGCAGGGGAAATTTTACAACAACAAAAAGACTATCGGCAAAAAGGAGGCAAGTTTATCATTCCGATTCCCGAACCGGTGATCGTTTAGGAACTAACATGGGCGAGGTAACATTAAACCTACCAAAAGGAGTTTCATTGGACATTTTTGAGCAGCCTAACCAAACCTGTCCGAGCTGCAATTCAAAGGGGCTGTCCGCATTTTACAGCGTTGATGAGATCCCGGTGCATAGCTGTCTTTTGATGTCCAGCAGGGAAGATGCTTTACAATATCCGAGCGGTAATCTCCAACTTGGGTTCTGCCCCGCTTGTGGGTTTATAACCAACACATGTTTTGACCCCAGCCTTCATAACTATTCCACCCAATATGAGGAAACCCAGGGCTTTTCTGCCTGCTTTAATGCCTTTACTAAATCGCTCGCGCAAAGACTAATCGACAAGTATGATATCCGTAATAAGATGATCCTTGAAATTGGCTGTGGCAAAGGAGAATTTCTTGCTCTGATGTGCCAGTTAGGAGAGAACCAGGGAATTGGAATTGATCCCGCTTACGTCCCCGAACGCAATCCCGACGTTACATCTCGTATAGAATTCATTCAGGATTTCTACTCCGAAAAATACGCCCATCTAAAGGCTGATGTAATTTGTTGCCGCCATACCCTAGAACACATCGCCCCCACATGGGAGTTTATGCAAACCCTTAGGCGAGCATTTGGAGACCGGAGAGACACGCTCGTTTTCTTTGAGCTACCTGACGTTATGCGTGTCCTTCGCGAAGGCGCTTTTTGGGATATCTATTATGAACACTGTACGTATTTTACTGCCGGTTCATTGGCCAGGCTCTTTCGCGCCACAGGATTCGAGATCGATGACCTTTACCTGGACTACGATGGCCAATATCTGATCATCACCGCTTATCCTGCCGATGGCCCGACTTCGATGAGTTTGGACATAGAAAATGATATGGAGCTGTTAACTCGGGCCTTTGAGGAATTCAGAGAAAAATGTTCCAGCCAAATTGATTATTGGAGAAGCACAATTGGACAGATTATCGCTGTGGAACAGAAATTGGTTATTTGGGGCTCCGGCTCAAAAGGTGTAGCTTTTCTCACCACGCTTAAACTGATAAAGGAAATTGAGTATATAGTTGATATTAATCCCTATAAACACGTAAAATATATGCCAGGGACCGGCCAAGAAATTGTCTCACCACAATTCTTGACAGAATACAACCCGCAGAAAATCATTGTCATGAATCCTATTTATTGTGAGGAAATTCAACGTGATCTTGACTCTTTGAGCATCAAAGCTGATTTGCTCGCCGTGTAGTCATATCCAATGGAAACCAGAACGGAGAAACACGTTAATAAAACAGAAGGTAGTACAGGAAAAAAATGTCCTGTCTGCTATCGTTCAGAGATGATGGTCTTCTTTGAGGTGGAAAGTGCACCTGTCTTCTGCAACGTTCTTTGGAACAACCGCGATGAGGCCATTGCTTGTCCCCGTGCGCCGATTCACCTGGCATATTGTCATAGTTGTGAATTGATCTACAATATTGTTTTTCAGCCTCAACTTATGGAATACTCACCCGCTTACGAGAATTCCCTCCATTTTTCGCCGCATTTCCAGAAGTACGCAGAAGAGATGACAAACCAACTTATCTGGCGCTATGAGCTTTACGATAAAGACATTATTGAAATTGGCTGCGGCCAGGGCGATTTTTTAACTTTGCTTTGCGAGCTGGGTGGAAATCACGGAACTGGTTTTGATCCGAGCTATAACCCGGAGAAAGTGGCAGCTAGCTCAAAGGTTACCATCCTCCCTGAAGCCTATTCTGAGGCACACACGAAGTATCCAGTAGATTTCATCTGTTGCCGGCATGTTCTTGAGCATATTGACAGCCCACTTGATTTTCTTAAAAACACTCGTAATGTGATTGGCCAGCGATGTGACTGTATTCTTTACTTTGAGGTGCCAAACGCGCTATATATCTTTAAAAACATGGGGGTGTGGGATATTATCTATGAGCATTGCTCCTATTTCACCTTAGAGTCATTAACTAACCTTTTTGTGCGAGCCAGCTTTGAGCCGATTAAGGTTGCCGAGCAATACGATGGCCAGTTTCTTACGATTGAGGCTCGGACAGGGACAACGAACATTAATTCGACATCCGGTTATGAACGGATTATGCCGGACACCAATAACCTGATTAGAAAATTTCATAATGCCTATCGAAAGAAAGTGAATTCATGGCAGCACACGCTTTCGCAATTCAAGAAACAGCAAACTCGGGTTGTGGTCTGGGGTGCAGGTTCGAAGGGGGTTGCATTCCTGAACGCTCTTGATATTTCTCATCAGCAGATCAAATATGTTATTGACCTCAACCCAAGGAAACAAGGAAAATTCGTTGCTGGCACTGGACAGCAGGTCGTTGCCCCTGACTTTCTCAAAGAGTACCGACCTCAGACAGTTATCATTATGAATCCTATTTACCATGTCGAAATTCAGCAGTTGATTAAAGATTTCGGTATTAATGCTGAGCTGATTGACGCATAGAAGTCGTTGTGTTCATAACATAGATATTTAAACTTCTCAAACTGACCGATTCGTAAATTTATGAACGCTAAAAACATCAAACAAAAATGGCCTACTCTGACGATAAGATTTGCAGAGACAAAAACTTATCCAAGGAGAGGCCATATGATTACAATCGGCAGAATTCCCAAAAAACTCAAAAGTTTTTTCATGCCAGTAAGAGAACATTTTACCCAAAGAGCCTGGGAACACTTCTGGGCTTTGACGATGGCCATAACTATCGCACACAAAGTAACGATTGACCGCCTCACCAAAGCACTTAGGGACTCCACCCATAGAACCAATCATGGTGAATTCCTCTGGCGCAGCGTCTGGAACAGTTCGGTTGTAATGCAACAAATTGCTTTGGATATGCTGCTTAGTTTGTTCACTAAGAAAGACCGACACCTGTTTTTCATCATCGATGATACGCAAACTCTCAAGCGAGCCAAAAAGATGGCCGGCGTTGGCAAATTGCGTCACCACGCCACCGGCAAGTATGGAACCGGCCATACCATCATAAAGGTTAGTTTGTATTATCGTGGTGTCACAATCACGTGGGGTTCGTGGTTGTACGTTAAGAAAGAACATGCCGCCAACCTCGAAATCCCATTCTGCAAGATTACTGAATTGGCAGCCGAGGCAATCCAGAATGCCTCGTTGCCTGCCAAGTTCAACGTTACCGTTTTGTTTGACGCTTTCTACCTGTGCCCGATAGTAGTCGACGCCTGCAAAGAGCGAAAATGGCATTATATCGGCGTAGGCAAGGCTAATCGATGGTTTACAACTGTTTCGGTCAAACGCAAACTTGGCAAATACGGCAGAAATGTTTTGCGAAACAGTGGCAAGTGGTACGACATTACCGGCCTGCGTGAAACCAAAGCGTACCGGCTGGCTGAACGAATTGGGCAACTCAATAAGTTGGGTACAGTTAAGGTTGTCTTTTCGCGTCGCCGAGGAGAAAGTAAGCATATAGCTTTGGTCACTGATGACCTGCGTGCTTCGATGAGAACTGTTGTATCTGACTATCTGAAACGATGGTCTATTGAGATGCTGATCAAGGACGAGAAACAGCATTTGGGGCTGGGCGATTACCGTGTATTGCGGTACCAAGCTGTGGTTAGACACCTGCACTTGGTTGATTGTGCCTATGCCTGCCTGACCCACATGGGGATAAGGACCCAATGTGCAAAAGGCCAAAACAAATCCAAGAAAGTGCTGCGCCTTGAACCTATCAGCAAACTTAAAGATCGCATGCGTCGGATAGTTTGGCAGGAGAACGTTCAAGATGTTATCAAATATAGTCATGAAAGACCTGTTATTCGCCGCTTGGAAAAACTCCTCGCAGCCTAAAATCGGTCAGTTTGAGTAAGATAGTGATTTCTTTCATCCTACATTACTTCTTCCAAAGCTTTTATGAAATAGACTATTCTTGATGATTTTCATATTGTCTTTTTTTATAAAGGACTAATATCATGTATTTAGGAAATCTGCCGATTTCACTGTGAATGGTACATCAGGTGCAGACAACGTCAAGAGTGATTTGAACTCTTCCCTAATTATTCTTGCTTTCTGTTGATATAAGCGTGATAGGCTCACCCTCTCTATGCTCACCTCACCCAGAAAACACACAACACTCTGCCTCTTGACTCGCCAACAGTCGTTCTATAGTAAGATGATGTAGAATTAAGCTTTTGCTTCAGATCATTAGACTGTGACAAGTTATTGCTTAAACTTGGTTAAAGTGATAGAATATCTAATTAATGAAGAAACGATTGGAGTAGGATTTGCAGGTTGTAGAGGTTTGAAAATGCCGTCTGAAAAGAGAAAGTGTGTTTCGTTGATCTACCCATCGACCGGCAAGAGTAGAGATTCGGACAAAAGGCAGAAACGGTGCCCGAAGATGGGAAATACAATTCCGGACAATAGAAAGTATCTTTGGTTGATATGGGGATTTCCTGTTGCGGGGCTGGTGTCACTGATATGGTTTTTGATCCGTGTTGTGCCGAAGCCCTCGCGGGCGACATATCCGTGCCAGCAGATGGCGATGCCCCTTGCGAGCGGCTTTATTGTCTGGATTACTGGGCTGATTGCCTCGACTTTGGCGTACCGCAAGGCAAGACGCCGAGTACATCAATCGCAGTACGTGGTTGCAGTGGTGTGTTTGGTCTCGGCGGTTGCAGCTGTATGGCTAGCTGTCAGCGTGGCGGACGTTAATGCTACAAGAGCGGCCGATCCACATCCTACCAATAGTCCCATAGGAGTTGCTAAGGGTCTCAACTCTGGACGAGTCGTGTGGGTTCACGATCCGGAGGCTACAGATTGGAAAGGTCCTGGTGTGAGTGACGGGCACTGGTGGGAAAGCAATCATACGAATCAGCAAGTGCTGGATTCGATGATGCTCCAGGCTATTTGTGGACTGGCTGGCGTGCCGGATATTTCCGAAGCATGGGACCTTCTTTTTCGACACTTTAATCAGGAACGGGGCAAGGGGGATGTGGGATATCAGCCCGGCGAGAAGATTACGATCAAGGTAAATTTTGTGCAGATGATCGCGGTGGGGGGCAATACAAACTATAACTTCCTCAATCGCAGGCCTGATTATCCGATATGTTCACCCCAGATCATGCATGCACTGCTGGATCATCTTGTGAATATTGTGGGGGTAGCCGAATCTAACATTACGATCGGTGATCCGACTTGCCTGTGGTGTCATGAATTTTATGATATGATTCAACCGGACTTTCCCCAAGTTCGTTATCTGGATTATCTGGGTCGTTATGGCCGCACCAAAATGAAACGGTCTACTGTTCCATTTTACTGGAGTACGACGAAGGCTAGTGGAAGGACGCAGGACTACGTACTGCAATCCTATGTTGAGGCGGAGTACTTTATAAATCTAGCGTCTTTGAAAGGGCATTACGACCAGGCAGGAATCACTCTTTGCGGGAAAAACCATTATGGCTCCCTACGGGGGCCTTCTGCTGGCGGGTATTATAACATGCATTTGGACTGCCCGTTCAGGGTTCCCCAAAGTGGCAGGTACAGAAATATGGTTGACCTTATGGGGCACGACCACGTCGGTGGCAAAACGTTTCTTTGCCTAATCGATGGGTTATATGCCGGCAAACACGCCCTGAGCTACCCGAACAATTTGCCGCGGAAATGGCAGATGGAACCTTTCAATAATGATTGGCCTTCGAGCCTTTTTGTCTCACAAGATCAGGTGGCGATTGACTCGGTATGCTTTGATTTTCTTGTTGCCGAATGGCCCGAGACCAACGGTCCGGCCCATGCGGGAGCCGATGATTACCTGCACGAAGCGGCCCTGGCGGACAATCCTCCTTCAGGAACGTTTTATGACCCGGAACGTGACGGAACGCGACTGGCCAGCCTGGGTGTACATGAGCACTGGAACAATCCCGTGGACAAGCAGTATTCTCGCAATTTGGGAACCGGTGAGGGCATTGAATTAGTAACCCCATCACTTACCAGCCCAGATGGACCGATTGAGAACATTACTGCTGGGAAAAGATACGATTATATTCGTCTGGCCATTAACGATGCCGACCCCAATGATGAGATAGTAGTCAGCCCAGGAATTTATAACGAAAACGTTAACCTCAGTGGTAAGGACTTGACTATTAGGTCAAAAGACCCTTGCGACCCTGCGGTTGTAGCAGCTACTGTTATCAGCGGAGGGAATCAGGCAGTCACTTTCTCTGGTGGTGAAAGTATTGACTGTATGCTTGCCGGCTTTACCATTGCAGGTGCAAATAATGGCATCCACTGTCTTGACGCATCCCCCACAATTTCCAATTGCAACATAACGGAAAATGCGGGCGCAGGCATTAAGTTGTATAATGGCAGCAATCCAACCATCATAGGCTGCAGTATTACAGCTAATGCTGGTTCAGGCATCGAGATGTGGAAACAGGCACAGGGAAGGCATATTTTCTACAACTACGCTACAATCACCAACTGTATTATTGCCGAAAACGCCCAACACGGCATTGTCGGTGGCATACCAACAATCATCAACTGTACTATTGTTGCAAATGACCAGCGAGGTATTTCGGATTCTGAGCCAACGATCACCAACTCCATTATCTACTACAACAGTGTTGACTCCGATGTCGTTCAGATAGAAAGCAATCTCACCATCACAGTAACTTACACCGATGTTCAGGGTGGTTGGTCAGGCGAAGGCAACATTGACGCAGAACCTTATTTTGCTCATATCGGTTTCTGGGACCGGAATAGAACACCTGAAGATGTAACTGATGACTTTTGGGTCCAGGCTGATTATCACTTGCAGTCAGAGGTAGGCCGATGGGACCCCAATAGTCAAACCTGGGTTCAGGATGCGGTAACCAGTCCCTGCATCGACGCTGGAGATCCGGATTCAGACTGGACTTTAGAATTATTGCCAAACGGTGGACGCATAAATATGGGTGCTTATGGAGGTACGCCACAAGCCAGTATATCGCTGTCGGACACAGATAATGTTGCTGATTTGAGTGATGATGTCGTCTCGACCTATGGAACTATACCACTTTACCAAGAGTTGATACACGGAATAAGTTCTTTTGATTGAAGACCTCAATCGGGATAGTTGTGTTGATATCATTGATGCTGGAATTTTTGGGAGTAATTGGCCTTGTTGTTACGAAGACTTCCCAGAATTTCTTGGACCGATCCCACCAGCCAATCATAGTGCAGCGGACAGCAAACAGATACTCCCAAAATAGCCCCATTTTCGTGAGCTTCAAAATCCCAGAATTCTTCGAAAAGTCACCTCTGTCAAAAGCTGGAAAACACCGAAATTTTCTGGTGACATTCTGTATCCAAAATGTCTTGGTGATTAGCGCTTAAAAGGGGACCAAGAAAAGCGCCCAAATGGGAGCCACCTGGGTTATAAATAATAGCGTCTACTGTGACGCTGTCAACAATATCC